>Ga0265598_1000007_pt1 | contig 24413 bp, 15 predicted proteins | sample saktaT_2_FD_197231 | JGI IMG/M metagenome (GOLD analysis project Ga0265598, IMG submission 197231) | Metatranscriptome of saline water microbial communities from Sakinaw Lake, British Columbia, Canada - sak_2011_5_24_40m (Metagenome... | ecosystem: Environmental > Aquatic > Non-marine Saline and...
AATACAGTTTACCTAAAATATGTCCACAAATCAAGCGGTACGATGGAGTACCGCGTACTCTTGTCGTGGTGTTTTCTACTATTGGCGGTCAATCAGAAGTAAAGGACCTTTTCTATGAGGAAACTCTTGTTGTTCTGTTTCGTGCTTGCAGTACCATTGCTTGCGCAAAACTCCGGTAAAATATCAGGGCGTATCGTGGACGCCAAAACGGGAGAAGCTATTCCTTCTGTTAATGTTGTTGTACGAGGCACTTCCATGGGTGCAGCGACCGATATTGATGGAACATATTTTATCCTGAATGTGCCTCCGGGAGTGTACGATGTTGCTGCATCGGCGGTTGGGTTTGTCGGGATCGTTCAGCAAAAGATCTTTGTCAACGGAGGCCGCACAACGACGGTAGACTTTTCCTTGCAGGAGACGGTTGTACAGGGTGAGGAAGTGGTCATCACAGCAGTACGTCCTGACGTGGAAAGGGAAAAAACTTCCACCAGCGAAATTCGGCGCGGAGAAGATGTAGCGAATGTTCCTGGTATTCAGGACATTTCTGATGTTCTATCGTTGAACGCAGATGTCAGCGATGGACATTTCCGCGGCGGCCGCGATAATGAAGAATTGTACAACCTTCAAGGAATGGGGATTATGAACCCCCTGACCAGTGCCTCTTCCTTTAATCCTATCATGAGCGCAGTGCAGGAAGTTGAAATTATCACAAGCGGTTTCGGTGCACAGTATGGAAACGCACAATCGGGTATTGTGAATATCACGATGAAGGAAGGGGCTGCAGATAAATGGATGGCACGGGGCGAAGTGCGTGCGCGTCTTCCAGGGCGCAAGCATTTCGGACCAAGCCTGTGGGATACCGTTGACAATCCGTATTTGAATATGCGTTTGACATTGGACAAGTGGAAAGGGAATGAAGGGACAGTATCAGGACGCTATGGAGGATATGCGATAACAGCTCCTTCTCGTGCAGCATTGTTGTATTCAGACTGGCGATTGCAGGCACACCGGACCATTGGTGAGAATTATGATAATCTCATGGATTACTCGCTTGATGCTAATTTTGGCGGGCCACTGACAAGGAATATCCGCATGTTTATGGCGGTTCACACAGATAACAGCTGGCCCATGTTGCCAACGCCGGAACCTAACCTGAGCCGGCAATTTATGGGAAATCTTGTGTACGATGCTGGCGGCGGGATGTCGCTTCGGTTGAGCGGAGCATATTCCCGGGCGGACGGCCATACGTTCGAAAATAAAAGCAGCGATGGATGGCTCAATTGGGTGTGGGACCAAGTGTTCAACATCGATAACACCATCGATGAAAACATCCAACTGGGGATGCGCTGGTCGCATGCACTCAGTAAAAGTACATTTTACGAAGTGAAAATTAATTCGCTCACGACGAGTTCGATCGAAGGCGCTCCGGCAACCGATCCGAACGAGGATTATTATAATCCGCCGTACCCTGTATGGGATCAGGCATGGGACGGGAAGGATGTGGGGGATTATTTCAAATATGGTCAGTTGAATAACTCCTTCTCCGACGAACGGACAAGAACAATAAGCATTGATGCTTCTCTGACAAGTCAGGTATCGATGTCTCATATGCTGCTTGCCGGAGTTCAAGGGAACTGGTATATCCTTGACATCAATGATCTCTTCGGTGTTGGAGGGAAAAATGCTTCGATTGCACACTACACGGTCAAGCCATTCGAATATGCTTTCTATATTCAGGACAAGATGGAGTTTCAAGGGATGATTGCAAACGCCGGAATCCGGTTTGATGTTTATAATGCAAATGTCCAGTACTATACGGACACCTATTCGCCATATCGATATTTTGATAGCCTGGGTATTTCACATACGAATGAAGCATTGGCCCCGAAGGCTGAGACGCCGACTGTTACAGGTTTGCAGCCTCGCATTGGTATATCCTTCCCGGTATCTGTCAATACCGTATTTCATGTGAACTACGGGACATTTTTACAGCGTCCTCCGTTCAATCGAATGATCAATCAGAGATTTACCCGATTTGATCTTTCTTCCGGCATCGTCTCACAAATACCTAGTACTCTTGGAAATCCGACACTGAAACCGGAAATGACCAACAGCTATGATATCGGCGTTACACAAGGATTGGGTGAAGGATTTACGCTGGATGTGAGCGGGTATTATAAAGATGTCAGGAATCTAATTCAACAAGCAGAGTATCACCCGGTTTCTGGGGCATCCCCGTATATGACCTTTATCAATCGTGATTATGCCGACATCCGCGGATTTCGTGTAGGGATTGCAAGACGAAGCGGCATCATAACAGGTTCGATGAATTATACGTACGGCGTTGCAACCGGAAAAAATAGTTCAGCCCTCGGCTCTCTCTATCCTTATATTTATGAAAGCGGTAATAGCGTTGATCCGACTCCTGAAGATATTTATTTGGATTTTGACAGAACTCATAATCTCGTCACAAACCTGATGTTGAACACGCCGCCAGAATGGGGACCAATGCTTTTTGGCATCCATCCGCTTGACCGCTTAACCGTTGCAGTCACATCGTTTGCTCGGAGCGGACGTCCATACAATTCCCAGATCAACAAGCTCGTCCTGATGGGCTTGCGGGCGCCGGCTGAATATAACACGAATCTGAAAATCACAAAGCAGGTATCGAATCTTTTTGGCGCAAGTGCTTCCTTCTACGTTGAGGTGACCAATCTCTTCAATAATCGAATCTACGACTATAATGCATTGTTCAATCCTAATGTTAATGCTGGTCTCGGCCTTGAAGAGTATACCAAAAAATTCGAATTGACCGGTAATCTTGATGATATCAAATACTTTACACATCCGGATAGTCCAAGTTACCTGATTAACCAGGAATTTCGGCTTTTCTCAAATGCACCGACATCTGTGCAAATCGGAATGATTATTAACTTATGAGTCTTTGAGGAGTACCACATGGGTTCTATCAAGAAACTGACATGCCTTCTCTGTCTGCTCGCAAGCATGAATATCGGGAAATCGCAGTCGACCGATTACCTCATTCACAAGCGCGGAATGCTGAATCAGGCTGTGTATAAAACAGGCGCACTTGGCCGCCTCGCGTACCAAAATGGAGGTACAACGGAGATTGGAGTTCCCTCATTTGAGTGGCCGGCAAATTCTTCTTTAGTGCTGGACGGTATTACTTACACAGGTCAGCACAATTCCTTCGGTGGAGGCGTTCAAATTAGTGTTACTCCTGTTGATACGGTCGCCAGGACACGGCTCTATGCCTATTGCGGCGGAGGGTCGAACGCCTTACCCCAGCAAAATTCTTTTCCCATTCCCGGTGCGGATAAGCGTATTGAAAATTATCCGGTTCTGGAAAATGGAGACTTGAACCCCGCGTACAATCCGGATGAGGCAGAAGAAATTATCGTTACTCAGTGGGCGACCCCTGTGGGTGTGACGATTAAACGGACCAGCCGTGCATGGAGTTACCCCGATTATGACGATTTTATTATTTATGAATACGAATTTGAAAACACAGGCGATCTGGATGGTATTCCATCTTCGCCGAAGAATCCGCTGAAGCTCGTGGATATACTCATTAACTTTTCTCACGGACTGACGGGCGGGAAATTTGGATATGACAGGTCAAATGGCTGGACACAAACTGGCATTGCGGGGAAAGATTACCAGGCACATTTTGATCGGCAGCGCTGGCTTCATTATGGACTCCACCGTACAGGGAACCCGGAGAAAGTATATTTCAACGAGTGGGCTAATACTGGAAAATATGGCGGTGGGTTATTGAGCCCCCAGTCCCCCGGTTTAATGGTGCTCTATTATGATACGCTCCATCTCGCTCACAAATACGAAACGACAATCAAATTTAATAATCCTTTGACAGAAGATCCGGTCTCCTGGGATTCTCACTTACATATGAAGCAGCCGTACTATAATGGTGTAGAAACTGCGCAGCTGGATGGACCGAGAACAAAAACAAAGTGCCTGGATATTAGCACTCCGCGAGCAAATCCATCAGCCACAGATTCAGTGACGTATGGAAGTGACTGGGTTGGACGAGGAGAGTTTAATTGGCGGCAGAGTTTACCTCAGGCAATTGGGCGAAATTGGTGTTTTGGACCCTATATATTAAATCCGGGCGAGAAATTACGCATCACCATAACGGAAGTATGCGGATACGGCGCTGCTCGGGATTCAGAAACGGTAGCCGGTATGATCTATGGCAGAACATATCTCCACGATATCGGAGGAAGCACGGGAAATGTCTCGACCGACGGCAGGACTGGTGAAGCGGGAAGTGCATCCTTTGCCTTTTATGGAGTGCCGAACTATTGGGTGATCCACACGCAAAAAGATCTCAACCCCCTTACCCTAAACCCGACAATTCTCCATGGAAGTGATTATTTAACAAAATATCCCAAGCCTGAATATTTGAATTCGAATGTCATAACAGTTCGTGAAGTGGCAGATCGCGCAATCCAGGCATATACCGGTGAACCATTGATCAACCATGATGATTCATCGAAAGCTTATTGGCCAGAAAAATATCAGGATCATGGTGTGTATGCTATTCCTATTCCTGTCCCGGCCCCAGCGATTGTTGTAGAGAATACAGCGCTGGGAGAGAATAAAATTACATGGGGACCTCAGGTGGAGTCATTCACCACATCAAGACTTCAGGGGACATTCGATCATTATGAATTATATAAAGCGTCGCATCCTCTGGGTCCATGGATAAAGCTGGCCACTGTAATAAAAGAAGATGCGATCTACTATAGAAACGGTGCGTATGAGTTTATCGACAAAAATACACGAGTAGGTGACAAGTGGTATTACTCGGTGTTGACTTTTGATAATCAGGGGAATACAAGTGGCCGGACAAATTTGACATTGCACGAATCGGCCGTTGGAGCAACACTCACATTGGAGCAAGTCTATGTTGCACCCAATCCCTTTATCGTCAAATCAGGGTATACAGGTGCAGGTGATGTTAATACCCAGCTTCGGTTCTATAATCTTCCGACAACGTGCACGATACGGATCTTTTCGTTCAGCGGGCAGTTGGTGCAAACCATCGAGCATGATGTGAATAATATTCAACAACCGTATGTTCAGGTTACACGCAATAACCAATATATTGCTTCGGGAGTCTATTTTTATTCCGTCGATACACCCGATGGTTCTCGCTGCCATGGCAAGTTCGTTATCATCAACTAAGCAAAGCAGATGACTATGAAACCTACAATTCGAATAATGATATCTGTGTTGTTGCTGACGGTCTTCTTCGGTCAGCTTTATGCACAAAAAGTCGGTACAACTTCACTTCAATTTCTCAAAGTTATGCCGACAGCACGGGCCACAGCAATGGGCGATGCATTTGTCTCTCTGGCGAGTGGTGCAGATGCTGCCTTCTGGAATCCTGCAGGTCTGGCAAGAATAGAAGCTCATGAAATGACGTCAACCCTCACATCATGGATCTTTGACACGAAACTCATTGCCTTAGCGTACGATCTCCCCATGGGAAATTTGGGAAATCTTGGTGTTCAGTTCCAATACATTGATTATGGGACGATACAGGAGACGAGGGCTGATTTGCCGGACCTTATCAATACTGCAAGCGGCGAAAAATTTTTTAATTCCGGTTTAACCGGAAGATCGTTTACTCCCTATTCGTATCTCATCGGTTTTTCGTATGCTCGGGCAATTACTGATAAATTTTCCACTGGTGTTACCGTTAAGTATGCAATGGAATCGTTGTGGACAGACCAGGTTATCATGATCACCAATAGTGTTACCGGGGAACAGACATCTTACAAAACATATGCCGATGTGGTACTTTTTGATTTCGGTATGCACTACAACACTGGGTTTCGCTCTGTGCAGGTAGGAGTTTCTGCACAGAACTTCGGTCCGCAAGTGACCTTCGCTCACAAACCGCACTCTGCACCGCTTGCATTTCGTCTTGGTATTTCGGCAAATATGTTCGGAAAAGAGGGGCTCTTCTTTCAGGATCAGATGAATCGACTAACCTTTGCTTACGATCTTTTCCAGCCGAACGACTATTTGCAGCAAATGCATGTCGGTGCTGAATATTCATTTTTGGAAATGGTTGCACTGCGTGTAGGGTACAAGGTTGATTATGATAGCGAAGGGTTGACGTATGGTGGCGGCCTCTGTATCGATCTGTCCGGTTGGCCTCTGAGCATTGACTACAGCTACGGAAAGATGAGTGAATACTTGAATAATGTGCATCGCATTAGCTTAGGAGTGCAATTCAAATGAAATCGAGTCTTGCCCAAAAAATATATCTCTCGATCATCGCTGTATCGCTCTGTTCTGTGGCCAGGTCGATTGCTCAACCCGCTGCAGGTCCTTTAGATATTCAAGGGCTTGACCAACAGGTCATCACAGGAGCACGCTCACGCGCGATGGGTGGAACAACCACCGCGAACGTAAATGACGCCTCTGCGCTTTTCTCAAATCCTGCTGCACTCTCGAGGCTTCAATCTTTTGAGCTGCGTGTTGGCGGACTGCTGGGAAAAACATTACGGCAGCAGAAGCAGGAATGGGTTCCGTATATGTCCGATCCAGGACTCAGTTTATTATTCGAGGGACTGACAGATTCCATTCCTGTACCACTAGACAGTTTAGGCAATCCGCTTCCCCCATGGAAAACCCTCCAGCGACAATACGACAGACTGAGACCAAATTGGGATCGTAGTTCCTCTGCAGTTCAGCCGTTTTCTCTCGTGGCTGCCCTCCCGTTGACGATTGCGGGTATGAATATATCGGTGGGCATTGGTGCATCACAGGCGATAAATCTCGATCACTATTATCAAAATAATAATACTCTATCTCCCTACCTTGGTCAACTGCGTCCGGATCCAAAGATCATTACAAAACCAGTCGATACGGTGAATGCTCAATGGTATCAGTACATCCGGGAGAGAAAAGGGATCGTGTACGGCATCACTCCTGGAATCGCTCTGCCGTTGCTGCGGGTCCTGACGCTCGGTGGTTCAGCGACAATACTCACAGGTTCTTCAGATGACAATGAACAGCGCGTAGAACGAGGCCACCTTTATCTTGCTACGAATAATAAAGCGACTGCCGATGATTTTATGTTGGATACGGTTTATTACCAACAGTCGAAGGTGGGAACATCGAGCTACTCTGGAACAATGTTTACTGTCGGACTGTTGTTTCAGCAGGATCGTTACAGTATCGGTCTAACGATCAAACCTTCCTACACATTGACGAGGACCTGGGATCGGGATGTGACAAGTCTCGATACAACACAAAAACCGTTCCCTGTGAGGATCGATAGTCTGACAACAAGAAGTTATCACGAAAGCGGCACGGAACATCTCAAATTCCCCCTGGCGTATTCTCTCGGTCTTGTCCTGACACCAACCGAACGGTGGACAATTGCATTTGATTATGAAGTGAGAAATTTGATAGATATGGAATTGTCCATTGATGATTCGATATCGCATCCATGGGTCAATACGAAATTTGCTTTACGCTTTGGTGCAGAATACCGTCCCAGCACTCTGCTTGCTTTGCGCGCCGGTTATCGTGAGGACATCCAGGCTTTCTCGCCGGATGGGTCGGGTGTCATTGGTGAACCCGCACGCGGCGGTGTCTATTCGTTCGGAGCAGGTCTCACGTTTGGAAAGATACTGATTGACCTCACCTATGAATATTCTCGTCTGAAGTATCAGGACATTTATCAATCGAATGTGAACTATAATACTCGTGAGCAGCATCAATTTATAATGGAGGCTGCGTATCGGTTCTAAAGATATTTCGGCAATGCTGTAGTACGAATGAAGCTGTTTCAGTAATAATCATAAACCCGGTGCCCCCGGGCAATTTTGATAGTGATATCCAAAGCGTGATGTAAGGAGTACTATGAAGAATGTCATGATCCTGGACCTGTTGTTCCTGGCAGTACTGTTGCTGGCTGCCTGTACAGAAAATCTCAATCCCCTTGCTCCCGGTTCCACAGACGGGCAGTATGCCATGGGGATGAAAGCTCTCGTTCCGTTAGCCATTGGCAATATCTGGAACTACAACGTCGTGCTCTATGATACCTCGGGTGCTGAGAGGACACGCTATAGTTACGTTCTCAGTGTCATCGATACCGTGAAAGCGGACACGAGTAAAATCCCGTTATCGAGCACCACCAAGCAGTCGGTGAATCAGGGAGCTTTTCGGTGGTATCTCCTGCAGGGAGAAATGGGCGTACGGTCGTACTGGCAAGTCGACACGCTGGAGAACTTACGCATCCGAAAAACAGATGATACGCTGTTTCTTCAGCAGAGCGCATTTGATTTCAGAGCTTCCGTCGGCACAGTGACGACGCCGCGCTCAATTGATGCAGATACGATCCTCTGGGCATCGGGAGACACGATCATCTCTGTTGCAGATTTTGTACAATCCACACTCCTCTCCAAAGGGGTCGATACGCTCAGGACGACATTGGGATCAGGGCCATATTTCAAATATGGGGAGTCGTATCCCGCTCGTCAGGATTCTCTCAATTATTACTTCAAGCCAGGGTTTGGACTTGTGTACAAGGAACAGTTTCATGGAGTAAACGGCAGGATGGTACGGATACGGCGGGACGAACTGGTATCCTATTACTTTAAATAATGCACAGCACATGAGCTATTCACGTTATACTGGAAAACGAATATGAAAAGAATATGGGTGTTGTTTGTCCTTCTCCATCTGGTCATGGTCATGGGGCAGGCACAACAGAACTCTGGACTCGAGGTTTCTCTGAGCAGCGGGTTCGTCATGCCGTCTTCACCGATGACCTTTGCCAATTACTGGAAAATGCAAGCGGGAGGCAGTCTGGGGGTAGGAATTCCCCTGTCGCCGTCGGTCACACTTATAGGTTCAGTAGAATATTATCGTTTTCAGCTGAATGTCGATGGTGTCAATAAAGGCTTCGACACGCAATATATGCGTGATATCTGGATTTTTGATAATGTTTCAATGCATCCCACTGCTGATCCCAGTTCCGTGATGACGGCCTCGGTGAATGTACGGGTTGCACCTTCTGCGATCAAAGGATGGTTATCTCCCTATCTTGTTGCCGGCATCGGGGTGATGCGATTTTCGCTCAGTGAAATATCGCTGCCGACAACGAGTGTTCTATCGCTCGACAGTTCCAGTGTCTCGTTCACTGCGCGGCAAAGGATCATCGGCGGGGAGGAAACGGATGTCGTGTTCCAGAGCGGGCTTGGATTGGATGTTCACTTTTCTTCTTTCTTGAATCTGTTTATCGAGGCGCGGTATACACACGGGTTCTCCAAAGGTCTCGGGACGGCTTATATCCCGATCACCGCCGGGGTAAGGATGCACTTGTAATGCCACTTCTTGCCCTATATTACATTTCAATACAAGAGGCATTTCATCTATAATTTCATAAACGTCTGAGCAATACATTTGAGAGCATAGCAACATTGAAAAAAGGAAGTTCATAATCTTTATTGTAAGGCAAGTCGTTTATTTATCCACCCTCAACTAAAATTTCTGGAGGTTTCTATGAGATACAAATTACAGTGTTTGTTGATCGTCGTCTTTGTCATGGCAATGACGACCTTCGCTTTCGCGCAAACAACATATACCAGTACCGGTGATGGGACTTGGTCAGCGATGACCTGGAGTCCGGCAGGCACCCCAGGTTCATCGGACGCAGTTATTATTGCTGATGGTCATACTGTGACGATCGATCAGACAGTTTCGGCGGCAAGTTTGACTGTGGGACAAGGGACGAGCGGTGTCTTAACATTTGATGGTGTCTCTGCAAGAGCAGTTACAGTTACAGGTGACATAATTATTGCTGCTGGTGCGCTATTTGTTGTTCAGGCAAGCGGTACGTTTACCAATACCCTCTCCATCGGAGGGAATCTTGTGAATAACGGTACATTCGACATGTCGTTAGGAACAACAACCACAATTTGCAACGTAACCTTTACTAAAGCTGGAGATCAAACAATCAACGGATCCGGCACAACAACACGATTCAGAGGAATTACTCTCTCAAAAACTGCAGTTGGCAATAAAGTCATATCGACGATAAACGTTACGGCAGACGGCTCCGTATTCCCTTCATCAACAGGTACTTGGGAGCAAAACGCTGGTACGTTCACAACTGGAACAACCATTACCACAGTGACGACATGTGGGATAAGTATAACTGGCTCAGGTAACTGGACTCAGAATTCATCTAATTTGAATATTGCAGGACCGCTTAATATCAATACCTCGGGGACATTTACACTCGGAGGCGGAACTAGTAATAAACTTGATTTATCAACAGCGGGTGGAAATGCTACATTCCAATCCGGTACAATCAACGTGAATGGGAAAATAGCGATCGCATCGGCTTCATCAACAGTCGCTATGACCGGCGCAAATATAAATGTCGATTGTTCAAACCTTGGAGCGTCCGATTACGGATTCAGAGTTACGAATGCAGGGACCGGCTTTTCATTCAGTGCTGGTACTCTAACAATACTCAATCCAAATCCTGCTGGAAGCGCCCAGACAGAGTTTAATGCTGCTGCCGGTTTTAATATGACAGGGACTGCAAAGATAGTGCTTGGCCAGGGGGGTGCTACACCGGCTGGTGGGTCGGGTGGATTTAGGATAGGTGGTCCCGGTCTCGCAAGTATAACTAATCTAACAATAAATACAGGGACAACGAATACTGCAATTCAGGCCAATACTACGATCGCCGGTACGCTTACGCTAACAAGTGGGAATATTACGACAAGTACATATAAAATTCTTATCGGAAGTGCAGGCTCAGTATCTCGTACAAGCGGCCATATTATCGGTAACCTCGCAAAAACTATCGCTACAGGTGCAACGTCTCGTACATTTGAAATCGGTACAGTCGCTGGATATTCCCCTGTCACGGTGGCATTTGGCACCGTGTCTGCAATAGACACTCTCATCGCAAGCGTCACGGAAACCATACACCCGAACGCTGTAGCGCCAGCAAACATTCTAAAACGTTATTGGTCATTTACAGCCGGTGCTTCTTTAGCATTTGACAACTACTCTGCGACCTTAACCTATCTGCCGGTTGATTTCAACACTGGTGTGGTCGAAGCTACGGATGAAGCAACTCTTACTGTCGGTCAATATTCGTCAGGTTGGACGTTCCCAACAATTGGACTTCGAACGCCTGGAGGATCCGCTGATGGCGGAAGCATCCAAGTGACTGGATTAATTTCCTTCTCAGATTTTGCTATAGGAAAAGATGCAGGCTCTCTCCCCGTGGAGATGACCTCTTTTACAACCTCTATGCAGAATGCAAACAGTGCCATATTGAGGTGGTCAACAGCAACGGAAGTAAATAATAACGGATTTGAGGTGGAGAGGAGAGCAGTTACGAGTGACGAGTCCCGCCAAGAAGCCGGCGGGCAGGTACGAGTGACGAGTTGGGAAAAGATCGGCTATGTTGCTGGGGCGGGAACGAGTACTTCCCCTAAGGAGTACAGCTTTACGGATGTCAATCTTGCCCCTGGTGTGTATGTCTATCGTCTCAAACAGATCGATAACAGCGGGGCGTTTAAGTACTCTGCGAGCACTCAGGTCGACATTGGAGTCTCCAGAGGATTTGAACTTCTGAACAATTATCCGAATCCATTTAACCCGGAAACCAACATTCGTTTCGCGGTCCCGGAAAATGGATTTGCGACGTTGAAGGTGTTTAACGTGCTCGGTCAGGAAGTTGCGACATTGTTCAGCGGCATGGCACAGGCAGGCCATTACATTTCTGCGACATTCAATGCAAGCAAATTAGCGTCTGGCGTCTACTTCTCACGCTTGGAGTATAACGGGAAGAGCATTGTGCAAAGAATGCTGATGACGAAGTAACAAAGTTACTTCGTCAGAAGTCCCGCAGTCGTTTATGCGGGGCTGATGGCTAGAAATCCCGATGTTGTTTATCGGGATTGATGACGAAGTAAATTACTTGCCCCTATCTTCCCCCTCTAAAAAAGGGGGGAAGGGGATTCGTCTTAAAGATCAGACTAATCCTGCAATATTTCGCGTAGGACTTATGACGAAGTTAGAAATTGATTTCCCCTAACTCTCCTCCTTTGCAAGGAGGGGATGGGAGTGGTCTAATGAAACGAATCCAATGTCGTTCCGCAATTTTTTGTATTCCATGCGTCCAGCCGTATTTGAGCAGGAATGCAGGACTGATGGATCAGTTTGTTAATCACAAAGTTCAAATATTTCCAATCACTATTCTATGGAGGATCTCATGAAAGATAAATTACATCTTCTCTTCATCGCTGCACTTATTATAGCGATGTGCGGTGCTATAGGTTCCACCGCCCTTGTAGCTGCTACAATTACATCGACAGGGACCGGTGGAAATTGGAGTGCAACAGGAACATGGGTAGGAGGAGCAGTTCCAGGCGCCGCTGATGATGTTATCATAGCAGATGGCGCGACGGTTACCATTGATGCTGCGGTGACGGTGGCATCCATTACCGTTGGACAAGGTACAAGCGGAATACTCACCTTCGATATGGTGGCGCGACGAAGTGTGATTGTCACTGAAGATGTTACGGTTGCAGCAGGAGCAACATTTATCGCACAAAATGCAATTAGTACGACTGGAGATGTTGCCGTTAGCGCAACGCAAGTAACCAACGTGGCTTCCACTGCTGGCGTGGTGGTCGGAATGAATATCGGAGGTTCGGGTATTGCAGCAGGCACAACGGTGGCGTCATTCACAGCGAATACCATTACATTTTCTGCACCGCTGTCAAATACTACTGCGTACGTAGGGGCTATTATCAATATCGGATATGACGATACGCTCACCATTGGCGGGAATTTAACAATCAACAATACCTTCGATATGTCGCGGGACAACACCGCAGGAATTTGTAACGTAACATTCAACAAAGCGGGGGACCAGTCTATCAGCGGATCTGGTACAATGATAAGATTTAGACAAATTACGTTAGATAAAACTGCAATAACGAACAAGGTGATTTCAAGTGTTAATGTGTCGACAGGGAGTCCATTATCGTATGTTGCAGGTACGTGGGAACAAAACGCTGGCAGACTCACTGTGACAAGCGGGAGTATCGCTCTTGGGGCAACAGGTGGTTCCCCTGTTGGATTGAGTATCACAGGCACAGGTGGCGCGTCCATTTATGGTAATATCAATGCTATGGGAACCTTGCTTGTGAATACAACTGACTCTCTCATTGTTGGGGCTGGAACGGGAACTAACAAGATCGATCTGACCAATGGAATCGCATCTGCCACCTTCACCAAGGGGACAGTGCTTGTTTATGGAAAGTTTAATATGGCCAGTATTGCCGCAGTGACTATTGACGGCGCTAATATTGTTGTCGATCCGAAAAATTTCACTGCTACGGATTATGCTTTCAGGTATACCTCTGGTGGTGGCACCAATCCTTTTACTTTTACCAGCGGAACATTTACAATTCTCAATCCTAGCGGATCTTCCCAACCTGAATTGGCTATGTCATCGAGTACTCCTGCGAATATTTCAGGAACTGCAGAATATATCTTAGGTCAGGGTGCCAGCACTGTGCCGAATACAGCAGGCTATAGAATTAGTTTAAATGCCATTCATCAACTGAACAACTTGACTGTCAATACGGGAAGTGTTGGAGTCACTTTGGTACAAAATCTCACGGTCAAAGGAAAATTGACTGTCACAAGCTGTGGTACACAAACTGGTGCTTTCACCTGGACAGCCGACAGTTATCTGTTTAATGGAACCACTGCACAGGAGACTGGAATATTTATGCCTGCAACCGTAAGAAAAGTGATCATTAATAATCCGGCTGGTGTAACTGCTACGAATGCCCTCACCATTACGGATACATTACAGCTCCTGAACGGCAGCACTTTATCAGGCACATACACAGCCGGTACCACGATTACAGGCACCGTCACGGTTGAAGAAAATCATTTAGGAATGCCGCGGGAATACTCTTTACAGCAGAACTATCCCAATCCGTTCAATCCGAGTACAAACTTTACATATCAGGTTGCTCGAGAAGGATTTGTTTCGGTAAAGGTGTACAATATTTTGGGTGAAGAAGTTGCAACACTCGTGAATGAAGTCAAGCAAACCGGTACATATCCTGCGACATGGAATGCGGCTGGTTTTGGATCCGGTATTTACTTCTGCAAGATGCAGACTGGTTCCTTCACCGCAACCAAGAAAATGTTACTCGTCAAGTAAAATTATGGTTCCGAGGAATCCCGCTGTTGTATGGCGGGGTTACTCGTCAAGTAATAAAGTTTCGAATCGGATGATGAAGGTGGAGCTTGCACAGGGGGCTGATACTTGCTATCAGCCCTCGTATTAAATGATAACCATGCCGGATAAAATCGATTTATACAGAGGGAAGATATTGATGCATATTCGTTTCAGCATATTCTTGATGTACTCGTTTGTGGCTCCGCTTGTGTCGCCACCGGCACAAGGGACTGATAATGCCCCCGATTCAATCGCTCTTGAAAATGAATACGTACGGGTTATGCATAATGCTGTTCTTTGTACGAATGCCCGGACACCAGATTATGGCTCACGGGTGATTGTTGCTTTAACAGAAGTGAAGATAGAAAGTAGCAGAGGCACTCTGACTCTCCAGCTGGGAGACGTTGCCGTGTTCCTCGAAAACGAATCATATACGTCGCCAACCGGCGAGTATTTTGAAGTTGCATTTAAAAAGGACCATCCACCTCTCAAATCCCCGGAACAGTGGATTGAGCCGATAAAGAATACCATGGTGTATGAGGACAATCAATTTCGGGTTTTCGAAGAACGGCTTGCCCCTGGCGATACACGGAAGCTTCACAGCCACGCTCAGAGGATTGTTGTTCGTCTCAATCCAGCCCGGTTGACCGATCCACGGTTCCACGAACCTGGATCGACAAAAGGAAGCCTTCAGGTTCCTAATACCGTGAAATTCGCAGAATCGATTATCCATGTTGTTCAGAATGTGAGCGAGGTGCCGCTGTTCAATATTGTTATTGAATTTCAAGTCCCGCACTGAGTGATTCGACGATTAAAAAAAATGAATTGAGAGGTTATCGGCAAAACACCTGCAGATGAATTTCGATTCCCGCGATCTTCTGAATCTGTCAGCAATATTCCGGAAATACGATAAAGCAGAGACACAAAGAAATTTATGACCACGAGAAACATACCATTCATCAGTAAATTTGCGGCATCCGTTAGTCTCGCAGCTCAGGTTGGAATGAGCTTGACGCCGCTTTCTGCCCAGGATAGAAGACCCAATGTACTGTTCATTGCTGTCGACGATCTCAAACCGGTGTTGGGCTGCTATGGCAATACACTCGTGAAGACTCCCAATATCGATAAGCTTGCGTCGAAGGGAACAGTTTTCATGCAGAGCTACTGCCAACAGGCTGTATGCGGGCCGACCCGTGCAAGCTTATTGACGGGGCTGCGTCCTGATAAAACAAAAGTATGGGATTTGAAAACCCGGATGCGCGATGTGAATCCGAATATCCTCAGCTTGCCTCAATACTTCATCGGTCAGGGCTATTCTACACAGGGTATCGGGAAGGTCTACGATCCGAGATGTGTCGATAAGGATTTGGACAGTCTGTCGTGGAGTATTCCGTACTATAAGGAATCGAAAAAATATTTCGCAAAAGAAATCGGACTGCCCGAGCTTGATTACCAGCTTCCGGGCACAAAAAAAATTATCTGGAAATATCGAACAGAAGGGGAGAATCAGGGGATCGAAGGGAAGGACCTGACTGAGTATATACAAAAGAATATCAAACCTTCTGTCGAGTGCGCTGACGTCCCGGATAACGCATATGGAGACGGGGCAAATGCGTTGCATGCAAAAGATATTCTCGTGAAACTTTCAAAAGAGCAAAAGCCGTTTTTCTTTGCCGTCGGATTCAGTAAACCCCATTTGCCCTTTGTCGCACCAAAAAAATATTGGGATCTCTATAATCGGGAAGAACTTCCTCTTGCTTCGTTTCAGCAAAAGGCCAAAAATAGTCCTGATCTAGCTTATCATCGGGCATCCGAATTATATTCATACTCTGACATTCCGCCTATCAGTTCCTTCTCCGATCAAAGGGGAGGCGGCCTGGACATACCACTCGATAAACAAAAAGAGCTGATTCATGGCTATTATGCGGCAACCTCCTATGCCGATGCCCAGGTTGGAATCTTAATGCGGGCACTTGATTCGCTGGGGTTGACGAAGAACACCATCATCGTTCTCTGGGGAGACCATGGCTGGCATCTGGGTGACCATAATCTCTGGTGCAAACATACGAATTTCGAACAGGCAACTCATGCACCGTTGCTGATCTCTGCGCCGTGGATAAAACCATCCAGAACATCTTCGCCTGTCGAATTCATCGATATCTTCCCGACAATATGCGAGTTGGCAGGCGTGCCAGTTCCAGGTACTCTGGATGGGAAAAGCCTTGTTCCCCTAATGAAAAAACCAGAGACGAAGGTGATAGAATTTGCAGTCAGCCAATATCCGAGGACACAGAATAAATTAGAAACTGAAAGACTTGGATATTCCGATGGTCAATATATGGGTTATTCGATCAGAACTTACCGGTACCGTTATACTCTCTGGATGAAAGAGAGTTTCCGGAGTAATACGCCTTTCAGGAAAGAATTAGTGGTTGCCCGTGAACTGTATGACTATGACATTGATCCCGATGAAACAATCAATGTCGTCCTGGAGAACAACTATACAGTAATCGCCAAGGAATTGCATGAGAAAATGCTTCGTTTCTTGAAAAATCAAGTCAATGAAAATTAATCCATAGATCAGACGTCTATAGGTATTATCGAAATGGAGATCAATAAGTGTTAAGGAGTAGTCTGAATAAATCGTTGCTGTTTTTCGTTGTTATTCCGCTTGTTTCGGTGATGGCACAAAGGAATGTCCATGTAAGGACTGTAGAAGAGCTGCGGGCAGTACTGAAGAAAGCCGTGCAGGGGACAAACATTATTCTCTCTGCCGGCGATTATGATTTCAAGGGCGAATTGAACATCTCTCTGAAAGCAAGGGGAACCAAGCCCATTGTTATCCGCGCTGAGAATCGCGGGAAATCGAACATTGTGAACGAGTCCAGTTTTCTTTTAACAGCAGCAGAGCATATCGTCATCGAAGGGTTGAACTTTATCAGTACCAATGGTCCGGCTGTTAAACTTTGCGGTTGCAGCTATGTCCAAATTACGCGGAATACCTTCCACCTGAGAGAGACGAAACGAGGTTCATGGATCTTGATAGACGGTATAGAGGGAGACTCGGTTCGTCTTAGTCATCACAATCGGATAGATTATAATATCTTTGAGAAGAAGTCCCAGCCAGGGAATTTTATCTCCATTGGCGGAACGATTCGCACACAGCCGCAGGTATCGCAATACGACCGCATCGATCACAATCTTTTCGCTGATACCGGACCCCGGGTAGAGAATGGAATGGAAGCCATTCGTGCGGGTTCATCGTTGTTTTGGTTCTCGAGCGGCTTTACTATTATCGAAGATAATCTTTTTGAACGGTGTGACGGCGACCCGGAATATATTACCATTAAATCCTGCGATGATACCATCCGTTACAATACTTTTCGTGAGTGTTTCGGGTCGCTCTCCTTGAGGCGAGGGAATCGAAACACAGTAGAGGGCAATTATATCCTTGGTAACGGAAGAACAGGAACATTTCTCGATAATAACGGAAAATCTCACACGATCGGAACCGGCGGTGTACGGTTCTACGGTATGGGGATGCGTATTATTAATAATTACTTTGAAGGGTGCACCGGAAAGAATTGGGATGCGACATGTGCCATCCCGAACGGCAATGCAGAAACCGGCGACCTTCGACCAATAACGATGCACTACCGGATTCAGGATGCATTGATTGCAGACAATACCCTGGTGAATAATGTGAGCAATATTGAAATTGGATTTGATGGTGGAGGATTTCAAAATAACTGGTGGGGTTTGGCACCAAGGGGACTGCATTTCCAGAATAATATCATCGTGGGCGCACAAGATACCCTAATAAAGATGTTTACGCCTCCCATAGACTCCCATTGGGAAAACAACATAGCCTGGGCAACTGCGCCTGCGGTTGTTTCACGTTCACCGATCGAGGGAATCCGGGCAGTTCAGCCGAAAATTGTTAAGGATGGAGAGATCTGGCGTTTATCCAATCAATCTCTCCATTCCCGCCCTTTAGAGAGAAAGGATGTTGGTCCGGATGTGGAGTAATCGGAAAAACAGATTTTCTTCAACAAGAAAGATCTAGCAGGGTTACTTTCCCTTACGACATGAAAGCGAAAAGGTTTTTATGAAATTATTTCAGCTTGTTTTAATTTGTAATCTATTAGGCAGCTCGCTCTCATTTCAAGCCAACGCATCAGAGGTCCATGTCTCTTCGGTCGCGGCTCTGCAATCTGCAGTGAACAGCGCTTCGGCAGGTGATATAATTATTCTAGATAATGGAACCTATCTTAACAATAATCTCAGTATCGGAACAAGCGATATCACTGTAAAAGCAGCAGCACCTGGCGGTGTCTATTTAAATGGGACGAACGCTATCACGATATCGGGGAGCTCTGTGACCTTCAGCGGATTTCAATTCACTTCCGGCTCCATCTCCGGTATTATTATCACCGTGAGCGGCAATAAAGACACTCTGACGCAGCTCAACTTCAACGGGTATTCAGCTCAAAAATATATCAATCTCCAGGGCCAGTATGATGTGGTCTCGTATTGCAATTTCCAGAATAAACCCGCAACGGCTCCCATCGGAAATCTTATTCATATTGCCCCTAACGGCTCGGCTCCCAATTATGCCAAGATCCGATATTGTTCCTTTCAGAAAATGCCCGGTGCTGGCGGGGATAACGGGAATGAATGTATCAGAATTGCCAACGGCGCACAGTCATTGTACGTCTGTCGAACGGTGGTCGAATTCTGTTATTTCGATAGCACGGGATACGGGGATAGCGAATGTATCTCGAATAAAAGCAGAGAGAATGTGATCAGGTATAATACGTTTAAGAACAACCAGGAAGCGATGCTCTGTTTCAGGAATGGCGATAGTGCAGTTGCCTATGGTAATTTCTTTATCAATGCGGGTGGGATCAGAGTCAAAGAGGCAAACAGTATCTATTGCTATAACAATTATTTCGAAAACTCTGGATCCACAGGTTCACAGGGCTGTATTCGGTATGTGTACTATACCGCGAATACGACCAAGATTCTTAGAAATATCAACTTTATCCATAACACGTTTGTCAATTGTGGAGAAAGCGATTTGGATAAAGGTGCGACAAATAATACTTGGGCGAACAATTTATTTAAAAGCAGTTCTGGGAAAATCTTTACGGCGAGTTCATACTCGGGAATCTCTTGGGCAGGAAATATCTATCAAGGTACATTGGGTCTTTCTATTCCCTCGGGGATGACGAATGCCGACCCGAAGCTTGTGCTCAATGCTGATGGCTACTACGGATTATCTTCCACAAGTCCCGCAATAGATGCAGCCAGTGCCAGCTATCCTGCCATCCTTGATATCGCAAACATTGATGATGATCCATCTATCATGCTTGATATAAGCGGACAAACGCGGCCGGCCTCTGCCCTATTAAAAGATGTCGGCTGCACTGAATATAATGCGACGGGGACCGTGATAAACCGTCCGCTGTCGTTAGCGAATGTTGGTCCAGTCTATTTAGGAGGTCCTGCGACAGGCGTGGCAGAGCGATCTGCGAGTAATTCTCAAGGAATAGCTTCTGGATTCGTTTTGTATGATGCGTATCCGAATCCATTTAACCCAACAACAGTTATAAATTATGTGTTACCAGTTCCGAGTTCAATAAAGCTGGTTGTTTATGATATGATTGGGCATGAGTCAGCGATGCTTGTGAATGAAAGAAAAAATGCGGGGGAATATTCTGTAAAGTGGGATGCTTCGCAATTCTCAAGCGGTGTCTATTTCTGCCGGATTCAAGCTGAGAAATTTAGTGCTATCACAAAGGTAGTTTTAATGAAATAAGGACAAGAGCGAAGTCTTTCACAAGTCGTTACTATTTCGTATGGAATGATCTATAAAAACACTGTCCTTAAATATTCTGAGAATTCTCCTGATGGTTGTTCTATTGGCAAGTTCGCGATTTGCTCTTAGTCAAACAACCTGGCAATCATCGATAGTGAAATTCGGGTCTGATGGCAAGCTTACCTATGTTTCAGATGCAGAACAAAATCGTGTGATCGATTTCAGCTATGCAGGATTTAAGAATAGTAATGTGTCTCTCCCGTTAATCACAAATATCATTACGACATTGTCTCCTGTTGCAGGCGATAACACCTCTGCGATCAATAGTGCAATACAGGCAGCAGCATCCGTTACGCCAGATGTGAATGGATTCAGAGGGGTCATTTTACTGAATGCAGGAAGTTATGAAATTCAAGGTACTATTCTATTCAATGTTAGCGGTGTCGTGTTACGGGGATCGGGAAGTGGCGCTGATGGCACAGTTTTCGTAGCAACCGGTGATACGCCACACCAACGACCGGTGATGGTTGTTGGCGGGGGAACTCATGCCCAATGGGTGAAATCAGGGTCTAAAACGAATATCACAGATCCATTTGTTGCACTAGGATCTATGTCGTTGAATATTGCAAGTGTATCAGGATTTGCGGTAGGGAATTCGATAGTCGTGTATCATCCTTCCACAGCAGTATGGATCGCGGCAGTTGATTATGGTGCGACAGATACTGATCCTGCCTGGACAGCAGGTACACAGGACATAGAAATGAATAGAACAATTACCGCCATCAATGGTAATACCATAACCATTGATGTTCCCGTGACGAATCATTTGAATCTGTCATTATCGCAATCCTATATTTATAAGATTAGCAAATCAACGACGAAGTCACTCATGGGCATTGAAGATCTCCGAATCGACATTCAAAACTGGACAAATGAATATATCGACGAGAACCATGCCTGGTGGGGTGTGCAGATGTTTGATATAGAAGATTCCTGGGCAAGGAACGTTGTTGTGATGCATTTCGGTCAATCTGGTTTTCAAATAGGGACTGCGAACCGTATCACTCTTGATAATTGTCAGGCGCTACAGCCTGTTGCATTACTTGATGGCGGTCAGCGGGATAACTTTCAGATCGTTGAATGGACAGCCAGCATCTTAATGACAAAGTGTTATGCTACCAAAGGGCGTCATCAGTTTGAGAACAGCGGTACCTCGCAGTCCGGGTATTGTGTGTTTCACCGATGCAAGTCTGTGGATCCTACCAACCCCAGTGAAGGTCATATGAAATGGCCCCAAGGGCTATTGTACGATTGTTTTAGAGATTCCGGGAGTTTGCCTACAGGACAGAATCCCGGTCTGGTGTTAACATTAACAACCAACGGGAATGGCGGGACGAGTCATGGATGGTCTGCAGCGTATTCGGTGATCTGGAATCCCGACTTGCGAAGAGCGGTCGCTCCACATGGTCGTATTTGTGTTATGAAACCTTCAACAGCACAGAATTATTGCATAGGCGGTTATGGCGAATCGGTGAATGTGAATCTCGAATATCCTCAATATGCAGTGGGGTACGTCGAAGGGTTTAATAATTACACCGCTCAATTAATACCCGAATCATTATTTGAACAACAGCTGAAAGATCGGCTAGGCAGTGGAGGCACCGCTGTCCATCAAAATAATTCGGAAATACCCAAAGAATTTTCTCTAGAACAAAATTATCCCAATCCGTTTAATCCATCAACAAGCATCGACTACAAGGTTGCAAAAAAAGAACATATAGTCTTGCAAGTAGTCAACCTGTTGGGTGAGGAAATTGTCAAACTGGTAAATGAAGAGAAATCTCCTGGTGTGTACACCGTGCAGTTCAGTCTGCAGCAATTCAATCTGCCAAGCAGTGTTTATTTGTACACACTGGTAGGACGATTCGGATCTGTAACAAAAAAAATGTTGTATTTAAAATAGGAGGTAGAGGGTGAAACGTCGAGAATTTATAACCACTGTCGGAGCGATCGCCGCTGGAACTGCGATGGCACGTAATTTATCGTTCGCGAAAGAACTTGTTTCCGGCGCTCTCTTGTCTGGCAAGAAACCGAATATCATCTTCATTCTTGCAGATGACCTTGGTATCGGAGAAGTGAGCTGCTATGGTGCGGACAATTACCGGACGCCTCATATCGACAAACTCGCACAGGAGGGCACACGATTCACCCATGCCTATACGCCGTCGCTATGCGGACCATCCCGCGCATGCATCCTGACCGGACGTTATGCGTTTCGCACTGGTGGTACAAATCAAGACGAGGTAGGTTTGCTCAAACCCGCAAACGAAACTATCATAGCCAAAGTTTCAAAATCTGCGGGTTACTTCACGTCCATGATCGGAAAATGGAGCCAGATGCCGCTCGAACCGAGCGATTGGGGTTTCGACGAATATTTACGATTTCAAGGCAGCGGCCAATATTGGAACACACAAAAAAAAGCTAAAACCTACACCATCAACGGCAAAAAGACTCCGTTGCTGGACGGCGAATACCTACCTGACATGATGCATAATTTTGCAGTGGACTTCATCACGCGTCATAAAGACGATCCTTTCTATGTCTATTACTCAATGTCGCATATCCACGCTGACATTCTTCCCACACCCGACAGCGGACCGAATAGCAAGAACATTTATGCGGACAACATTACCTATATGGACAAGCTCGTCGGCAAGTTTGTCGCCGAACTTGATCGGTTAAAACTCCGAGAAAATACAATGATCGTTTTCTTCAGTGACAACGGTACGGCCAAAGCACACGCCAATGAGGCAACCATCGGAGGAAAACGCCTCATCGGTCAAAAAGGAACCATGCTGGAGGGGGGGAGTTTAGAGCCTCTGATCGTTAACTGGCCCGGTGTAACTCCCGCAGGAAAGATTTGTGATGATATGATTGATTCTACTGACTTTTTGACGACGTTTGCTGAAATGGCAAATATAAAACTGTTTAAAACAACAATTATCGATGGTCGCAGTTTTAACGCACAGATACATGGTGAAAAAGGAGAGCCGCGCGAGTGGGTGTACATTCAACTTGCCGACAACTGGTACGTTCGGGATAAATCTTGGAAACTAACGCAGGATGGCGAACTGTTTGATATGACCAATGCTCCATTCGAAGAAAAACTCGTGGCGGCAAACACGAAAAATCTTGCAGCGATCGCCGCACGCACGCGACTTCAGGCTGCCCTCGATCAGCTCAATCCGGCGGGTGGAATCCTAGACGAAGGTGACGGCACAGGTCGACACTCAGGCAAGGGGAAAAAAGATAAAACTGGTAAAAAGATCAAGAAAAAGAACAAAAAGGATGAAGAAGAAGAGTAAATGATACGACGAGTAAGGGAGTTTGAATGAAACAAATAATATGCTCCATCATCCTGCTTCTTGGAGTTATTTCGTACGCTGGTTTCGCCTCGAACACTCGTGTTACTACTGTTTCTGGGTTTAACACCGCTCTGTCCAGTGTGGTCGCGGGAGATACGATTACGCTTGCGAATCAAACGTGGCAGAATGTACTGATTGAATTCAGTGGAAAGAACGGAACGGCATCTCTCCCCATCGTTCTGTGTGCAGAAACGTTCGGTAGCGTGATTATAACGGGAAATTCCAATCTCAGAATTGGCGGGAATTATCTGAAAGTTGAGGGACTCTTTTTCAAGAATGCGGTGAGTTCGAAGAATCATCTGGTTGAATACAGGAGCAGCAGTGGCACCTATGCAAACCACTCTCGTTTGACAAAATCAGCTTTCTTGAATTGCAATCCAGCCAGTTCTACAACGAGTTACATATGGGTCAATATGTACGGCACATATAATCGGATGGATCATTGTTACTTAAGCGGAAAAAATCACGATGGTCCCATGTTCCAGGTGACAAGAGATGTACCTGATGCAAATTATGCCCAAATAGATTTAAATTATTTTGCAAATAGACCTAATCTCGGTGTTAACGGTCAGGAAACGGTTAAGATAGGGTCAGGTCCGCTTTCACTCTTTAATTCAAATTCTGTTGTCGAATTTAACCTCTTTGAGAAGTGCAACGGGGAAGTGGAAACTATTTCAAATAAATCGTGCGAAAATATCATCCGGTATAATACATTTTTGAATAACGAAGGGACAGTCTGTCTGCGGCAGGGACGGCGGTGCCAGATTTACGGAAATTTCTTTTTAGGCAATGGTACAAGCAATACAGGCGGTATCCGTGTTCATGGAAATGATCATAGAATATAACAACTATTTTTCGGGGTTGCGGG
>Ga0265598_1000018_pt1 | contig 17746 bp, 18 predicted proteins | sample saktaT_2_FD_197231 | JGI IMG/M metagenome (GOLD analysis project Ga0265598, IMG submission 197231) | Metatranscriptome of saline water microbial communities from Sakinaw Lake, British Columbia, Canada - sak_2011_5_24_40m (Metagenome... | ecosystem: Environmental > Aquatic > Non-marine Saline and...
ACCCGCATCCTTCGACAGGCTCAGGATGCTTGTCGTAACATCCTAACCTTTACCCAGGTGATGGCTGCTGTCTCATCCAGCAGGGCGCTGACGGGCGCTTCGGCGAAGTTGCGGGGCACGAAGACGCAGCCGGGTCGGATGTCCTCGCTGACTCTAGCTGCCAGCTTCAGTTCTCCCTTCGATGAGGCCACGGTCACTGTTGCGCCATCGGCAATGCCCAGCGCCTCGGCGTCGGCGGGGTTGATCTCCACGAAGGGCTCAGGCACAAACTGGCGCATGATGTCCGATTGGGCCAGGCGGATGTCGCCATCGTAGAGCAGACGGCCGGTAACCAGGGCCAACAAGTCGCCAGTCTCAGGTTGCAGGTCGCAAGTTTCAGGTTTGACCAAAATTGGAGGCTCTCTGTCTTCTTCTGCCCTCGGCAAGCCGCTTTCCCCCAACTCCTGATAACTGATGTTCCTATACATGGAAGCGAGCTTAGCGATCTCTGCCATCACCTCACCAGCAGATGCGCAGCCAGGGTCTTTACCCATGGCCTGGGCCAACTCGGCCAGGATCTGGGCATCGGGCCTGGCTTCGCCCGGAGGCCGCAGCGATCCTCGCACTCTCTGCACCCGTCCCGCCAGGTTGGTGAAAGTGCCCTCCGCCTCGGCGAAGCTGGCCGCCGGCAGCACCACGTCGGCCAGTTTAGCCGTTTCAGTCAAGAAGAGGTCCTGCACTACCAGGAAGTCCAGCTTTTCCAGGGCCTTCTTTCCCTTCTGGGTGGCTGGGTCGGACTTCATCACGAAAAGGGCTCTGAGCGTGCCCTCGGTAGCCGCTTTCAGCATCTCATCCGCAGATAGCCCTGTCTCGGAGGGTGGCTCTGCACCCCAACGCTTGCCGAACCTCTTACGCGCTTTACCGTCGGTCAAGCTCTGCCGGCCCGGAAGCAGATGTGGGGCCACGCCCATCTCCAAAGCGCCCAGGGAGTTGCAGTCTTCGGCCAGGTAGAAGGGGCCGGCGCTGTTGGTCAGGGACTGGAGATTGGAGATTGGAGATTGGAGATTGGATGCGGGGCCGTAGATGATGAGGGCGCGCTCGGCCTGGGCCAGCATTTCCACCGCCTGCTGCAAAGTCTCCTTCGGGACGCCAGTAATCTCTTCAACCTGGGACGTTTCACGTTTCACGTTTGACGTTTCATTCACGTTTGACGTTTCACGTTTGACCAGCCCATTGAGCAATGCAACCTCAGTACCCGGCTTGTAAGCGAGCCAGGGACCGCCGTAGCGGTTTAGCGCCACGCGGCGTGGATTGGCTACGATGACCTTCGTCCCCCTGGTGAGCACGGCCCGCCTGATGAAAAGCTCGACGATGGGCGCTTCCTCGGCGGGATCAACGCCCATCAGGAAGATGACGTCGGCTTCCCTCACCTGGGTCAGGGAGGTCAGGGGCCTGGCTCCGTCGGGCACGCGCCCGATGTGGTCAACGTTGTTGGTGCCTACCGCGGCCCGCATGAATCTCTGGAACAGGTAGTTGGCTTCGTTGGTGGCCCTGGTCGAGCCGATGCCACCCACGCTCTCCGGCCCGCTCTCTTCTACGATCTCGCTCAGTCGTTGGCTCACCAGAGCTAATGCCTCTTGCCAGGTGGCGGGCTCTAGCTCGTCGCCTCTCCTGATCAAAGGAGTCTTCAGTCTGTTGGGGCTGTGGACGAAGGCGTGGCCGAAACGACCCTTGTCGCAGAGCCACTGGTCGTTGACGTCGGCGTTCTCCCGCGCCCCGATGCGGCGCAGCTTGTTCATCTTGACGTCCAGGGTGATGTTGCAGCCCACGCCGCAGTAGGGGCAGATGCTGGACGTTCGCTCCAGCTCCCAACTGCGGGCCTGGAAGCGGGAGACGCGGCTGGTGAGGGCCCCCACGGGGCAAGTGTCCAGGATATTGCCTGAGAAGATGGAATCGAGGGGACGATCGGCGAAAGTGTCCACTCTGCTCTGCCGACCCCGCTCGAAGTAGTCCAACTGCGCTTCATCGGCCCACTGCTCCAGGAATCGAACGCAGCGACGGCAGAGGATACAGCGCTCCTCGTCTTTGACTATCAGGGGACTGAGAGCGTGGGCCTTTCTCTTGTGGCGTTTCTCCTCCACGAAGCGGCTCTCGGTGGCCCCGTATTTGAAGACCCAATCCTGGAGGGTGCACTCTCCGCCCTTATCGCAGACGGGGCAATCGAGGGGGTGATTGATGAGCAGGAATTCCAGCATCCCCTGGCGGGTCTTGAGCACCTCCGGGGTGTTGGTGTGCACCACCATCCCTTCTCGCACGGGCGTCGTGCAGGCCGTCTGCAGGCCCCGCATCCTCTCGATCTCAACCAGGCACAAGCGGCAGCCACCCAGGGGGAGCAGCTTCTCGTAATAGCAGAGGGTGGGGATCTCGATGCCAATGCTCTCGGCTGCTTTCAGGACCGGAGTCCCCGCCGGGACTGTTACCTCTTGGTCATCAATTGTCAGAGTTACGGTTGACTCCATGTATCAGAATCCTGTGCGGTACACCCTAGGCAACGCCGCTAGTTTACTGCTGCTACCGGTATAGCTCCTTGTAACCACCCTTACGCCAGACAATGTCAACCATAGCGATGGTTTCTTCTTCATGATCAATCCAGTAAACCCCACGATACGGGCCGATGCGATATTTGCACACCCCCTCCATTCCTACTGGTGGGTTCTTGAGCCGTTCGTGCTCGATTTGAGCGGCATTTTCAGCGAGCCAGGTGAGCTTGCGCAAGATACGGGTGGCGTTCTGACGGTCCAGGTGTCATTCTGCCCGCCAGGTAATCATCTTGTCCAGCTTGCAGCCCGGCGATGATCTCAGGATCACTGAAGAGGTCTCGATCTTCCAGTTCCTCTAGCCTGTCCAGAAGAACCCGAAACAGCTTGATGTCTACTACCACAGCCATCGGTTCCCCATACTTGTAGACGATAGGAAGTTCTTCTATCGTGGGATGTAGTTTGGTTTTCACTTTCTCTGCCATTATCACTCACCTCACTGCCAATAGGTCTCAACTATGTAACTCAACAAGGACTACTCCAGACAACGCTTCTCATGGATATGGTACAAATATTCGTCGCGGAAGTGCCGGATACTGGAAGTGACGGGGCCCAGGGCTGCGTCGCCCAGGGGGCAGAAGCTCTTGCCGCCGATGTTGTCACAGATGTCCAGGAGGAGGTCAAGGTCCTCTTCGCGTCCCTGGCCGTGCTCGATGCGGTGCATGATCTTGTACAGCCAATCGGTGCCCTCGCGGCAGGGGAGGCACTGGCCACAGGACTCGTGGCGGAAGAACTCGGCCAGCCTCTCCACCGTCTTGACGATGCAGGTCCCTTCGCCGATGACGATCACCGCCCCGGAGCCCAGCATCGAGCCGGCCTCGGCCAGTGACTCGAAGTCCAGGTTCACCCGGTCTATCATCTCGGCGGGGAGCATCGGCGTGGAGGCCCCACCAGGGATGACGGCCTTGATGGGCTTTCCGTCCAGCGGCCCGCCAGCGCAATCGTAGATGAGCGTGCGCAGGGGCGTGCCCAGGGACAGCTCGTAGACGCCGGGCTTCTTGACGTGGCCACTGATGCAGAACAGCTTCGGCCCTGGGCTCTTCTCCGTCCCGAAGCCTCTGTACCACTCGGCCCCGTGCTGGACGATGAAGGGCACGTTGAACAGGGTCTCCACGTTATTGATGATCGTCGGCTTGCGATAGACGCCCTCGCTGGCCGGGAAGGGCGGCTTGAGCCTGGGGTGGCCGCGGTCACCCTCCAGCGAGGTCAAAAGCGCCGTCTCCTCGCCGCAGATGTAGGCCCCTGCTCCGCGATGCACCACCATCTCCAGATGATAACCGCTGTCCAGAATATCCTGCCCCAGGTAGCCCTTCTCGTAGGCCTGGTCTATAGCTCGTTCCAGCCGCTCGGCGCCGAAGGCGTACTCGCCTCGGATGTAGATAAAAGCCAATTCCGCCTGGCAGGCGTAGGAGGAGATGATGATGCCCTCAATGAGTCCGTGCGGGTCGTGTTCGATGAGCACCCGGTCTTTGAACGTGCCCGGCTCGCCCTCGTCGGCGTTACAGACCAGGTAGCGGGGGTAGACGCCTCTGGGCAGGAAGCTCCATTTCACCCCAGCCGGGAACCCCGCTCCGCCGCGACCCCTCAGGCCCGAAGCTTTGACCAGTTCCACCATCTCCTCGGGTTGGTACTCCTTCAGCGCCGTGGCCAGGGCCTGATACCCGCCTCGCTCGGTGTAGGTTGTGATCTCGTGGGAGTCGGGGACACCCACGTTTCGCAAGAGGACCTTTTCAGCCATAGAGTTGTTTTCACTTCTTGCTGCAGGTCGTGATGCGTGAAGCGTGAAACGTGAATACTTCTCACGGATCACGTTTTCACGTTTCACGAAGTTGTTTTCAGCGCACGACGATCTGGATGGAGTAAGTCTCCAGCGGTTCCACGTCCTTTTCCCAGGGGCGGTGATAGACCAGCTTGAGAGTCATCTGGCCTGCGTTCACCGCCTCGAAGCGGAGGATCTGCACGCCTCCAGCCCCGACGAGATCGGATTCCGCCTTGAACTCTGGTTCGCCTGCCTGCTGCAGCACCTGCTCATCGAGAGGCTCCGCCACCTCCCACGAATAGCCCGTGGTCGGATTGCCCTCCAGGGTGACGACCAGGGTTTGGCCCTTCTTGAGCTGCATCTCGCGGCCACCGTCGTCAATAGTTGCCTTTACTTCTTGCTGCTGCGGGCTACACCCGGTCGCCACGGTCAAGGCTAGCAGCAGGGTGAATAGTGCGATAACACTGAATCTGTTAGTGCGCATTTTAGTTACTCCTATTGAGGGGCTTGTGTGGAAGCGGACGCTGACGAACCCAACCGCGTCCAATCACAGTGAATTGCCCCTCAAGTGTGATGTGACCCGCCTCAAGTAGTTCGATGAAACGTTCTGCCGGTTCTTCTGGAGTGGTTGGGGCAAACCGAAAATACGCAACACCGGCTGGAGCGGGCAGGCGGCGCCGGTATATTAGCTCTCCGTAATCACGGTCGAAGGTCAAGATGATGCGCTGTTCTGCGTGGGCCTGTGACAAGACGGATTCATCCTTCACGCCTGGGGAGTCTTCGATAATGCTGGCAACATCATAACCAGCAGCACGCAGACGACGAATGCTGGCTAGCGGGACATTCTCGTTTGCCAAGAGCTGCATCAGGCGGCTCCAGCGGGTATAAGGACGAATAGCGCTTCTTCGCGCATACATTCTGTCGCAAACGCAAACACAGCCCGTAGGCTTTGCGGCGTGAGAGTGGGATAATTGTCCAACACTTGTTTCTCGGTCCACCCGGCAGCGAACAGGCCAAGAAGAAACTCAACGGAAAGCCGCGTGCCTTTGACCACCGGTTTGCCCAATAGCACTTCCGCATCGGAATGGATGTACTGTCTCCAGTCCATTGATTCTCTCTCCCCATATCCGTTAGGTTTTCGAGTACAATCAGCGCACGACCACCTGGAGAGAGTAAGTCTCCAGCGGCTCCACATCCTTTTCCCAGGGGCGGTGATAGACCAGCTTGAGGGTGATCTGGCCTGCGTTCACCGCCTCGAAGCGGAGGATCTGCACGCCTCCAGCCCCGAGAGCTTCGGATTCCGCCTTGAACTCCGCTTCGCCTGCCTGTTGCAGCACCTGCTCGTCGAGAGGCTCCGCCACCTCCCACGAGTAGCCGGTGGTTGGATTGCCCTCCAGGGTGACGACCAGGGTTTGGCCTTTCTTGAGCTGCATCTCGCGGCCATTGTCGCCAATACTTGCCTTGACTTCTTGCTGCTGTGGGCTGCAGCCGGTCGCCACGGTCAAGGCTGCCAGTAGGGTGAACAGCGCGATGAAGGTGAATCTGTTATTGAGCATTTCAGTTACTCCTTTCGAGAGGCTTTGCTTGACCCTTTGGCTATGCCATCACTGGGGTCTCTAAAACCGTTATGCTTACTCGATAGCCCAACCGTGACAGAAAATCTTCGTAATCTTCCCAGGTCATCCCAAATGCCCTCACATCTGCCAGGCCCAGACGGCTTACGATATCCCGTAGGATTTCGAAGTCCTGCTCTTCGAAATCTGCCTCCATCATCGCCGATTCTGCCCAGTCTACCAGCTCTGTCAATGCGATGCGATGATCAAGGTAGTCAATGAGCTTCTGAGCAACTTTTTGACGAGTGATCTTCATCTTGCCCCTTGACGTTTGAAGACGTATGACCGTTGGCCACATGCTGCCTCTGATATAAACGGCAATTTCGGATAACGCTCCCGGCATACACACAATGCCCGATCGCAGGAGGGCGCTGAGCGACACGGCGTGTATGACGCAGGTTGCCGTCGTTTGTTGTTTTGGGCCAGGGTGATGCAGTGCCTACCTTGGCCCACTGATTTCCCTACAGGGACAAAACTCGCCGCCGAACCAGCACTATCTATTGTGGAAACCCATGTAACACAAGTGGTAGGTACACGGTGTTGGGAAGCGGCGCAAATGGCGTAAACGACGCATCATCAACCCAAAGCTTGCCTATGCCCTGATAGTGCCCAACACCAAAGACCCAGCCAATCGATTCGTCGTAGAACCGCCCTACCGGATATTCGCTGTTGTAAGATTGGTCCAAGAGCTGGCCATCCACGTACCAGTCAATGCGGATGCCCTCGTACAAATCAGCGCGTATCTCAAACCAACGCCCCAGTGGAACCAGCAGCCATTTGGGGTGAAAGTTGGAATAATCCAGGTGCAAATGACTGACAAACAGAATTGGCTCATTGCCGCCCACGCCAAAGTGCGCGGCCGGAGCGGTGCTGATCCACCAACTGGGTAATTGGCACCAGTTGGGTTGCTGGCATAACGCGTCTCGGATTATCCCCTCTTCCTTGAACTGAAAGATGTTGGTCCACTCACTGGTGGCCTGGTAGTCTATGGGGTAGTAATGCCAGGCCCGGTAGATGCCGCTGGGATTGCCATCGTTCGGCAACCGCTCTTGAACGCGTCCGAATTGGTCTTCCTTGCCTACCACTGACCACTCTTTGTAGACCTTGGCATGGGGATAAGCAGGAGCACTAGCAGGACGCTCGAAATGCGCCACCCAAGAACCGCCATGTGGCGGAATGCCTTCTGCACTCGCCGTACTGACATAGACATACTGCGGCCCAGGGCCGCCCTGATTCGGATCTGCGCCTTGCACGTAACTCCACTCAGTGAAATCACCGGTTTCAAAGCCAGCGCCGCTCCATGGCCGCCACTCCGGTACGCCAGGACTGAACTTCTGGATGCGATGGTTCTCCCTATCTGCCACGTACAGATTGCCCACTTGGTCTACGGCCAGGCCTTCTGCGCCGCGCAGCTCTCCACTGCGAGTGCCCTCACTGGGGGCGATGGTGGTCAGATAGGTATAGCTGCTATCCAACACTTGTACGCGGCTACCTGATCTGTCTGCCACATAAATGCGGCCAGCCGTGTCTATCGTGATGCCCATCGGTGAACAGAAATGATGGCGATCATAGCCACAGTCACCTGTCATACCGATGGTGCTCCGGTAGGCCCGGCTGCTGTCGAAGACTTGCACCCGGTGGTTGTTGTTGTCCACCACGTAGATATTACCAACCGAATCCACTGCCACGTCCCACGGAGAGTCAAAATGCGCGTTATCGGAGCCCGCCACACCGGTCTCCCCGATAGTTGCGACGTAAACCAAGTTGCTATTGAACACCTGCACCCGGTTGTTCCAGGTGTCAGCCACATAGATGTCGCCGTTTGGGGCGATGGTGAGGCCAAACCAGTAACTGAACTGATAATCACCGGTGCCGCAGCCGCTGCCCAGGGTGGCGTAATACGCCATACGCATCAAGTTAATGTTATGGTAAACGGGTAGTTTTCCAAGCTGACTTCCAAACCGCACATGGCAGAGGCTAAAGCCAGGGCATGGCAAACGTTCGGTTCCTTCTTGCGTTTGTCTTTGAAGCCAAAACGCCGAATGTGAGTTAGCATTTCCGACAATACGTTCTGAAAATCGGTCAAACTGCTGAGGCTACGATTCAGGTCTCGGGCAAAGCGCCGAAAGGTCTTTCGTACCTTCATCGGGCTGATTTCTCGATTCGCCTGGCTGCCCTGGGGCATCCGTAGCGGGGCGATCAAGAAATGGGTGAGAACAATGCCTATCATTTTGGCATACAGTTCCACCAAGACCCGTTCTCGGCGCAGGCCAGCAACTCGCTTTAGGCCACAGTAGCTTTTCCACAGTTTGAATACCAGTTCCACTTGCCAGCGAACACCGTACAAGAGAGCGACTTGTTGGATGGAGAGCATGTTGGTGGGGACGCTGGTGACCAAGATGGTCCAACTCAGCAAAGCCAGATACTCCTTGCTGGGCGTCCTTCCTCTCCGACGAGCTTTCTCCCTGGCCTTGCGGCGTCGCCGATCAGCCACTTCTTGTGGGGCTGGGATGCAAATCAGGCGACAGGGCAATTGGTGCTGAGGCCGTTTCCCCATCAGGACATTGATCTCGAAGGCCTGGCGCGGACGGCTCCGTAGCATCTCGTACAGGTTAATGGGCTCACCTGCTGGGGTCAACAGGCCGGTTTTGGTCAAGAAGCGACTGAGAAAGTAGGCCTTCCGCTCCAACATGATGGCCTTGAAGGCGTCCAGACAGAAGTAGCCCAAATCGGTGATACTCAATGATCCCGGTGGAAGGATGTCCACATAGTCGCGGTACTTCTGATCCGGTTCACGCCCTGGTCGGAAAGCAACTTGGGCCAGATTGCCAAGTAAGAAGTCAAACACCAACTGCACCTTCAAGCTGGCTTCAGAAGCATCCCCGCCGCTGCCGGCGAACTCATCGGCCATATTGGCCGGTAGTGATTGTATCGTACTATCCGTCAGGTAGATCGCACTGAATTGCTGCAAGATGGGTAGAGGGAGCGGAACCTTGTTCTTGAATTTGTCCATTGCTTTGGCGAACATCTCTTTCAGAAAAACGACTGTCTTTTCATTGATGCGTTGATCGAGACCTTGCGGTGTGATGTCGACGCCGAGATCGAGGCAGACCTGAGACAAGTCATTAAGCGAGGCGTCTGGGTTTTCGATAAAGCCAAAAACCACGGTTTGCAAGAATCTCTGACCATCCAATGACGAAAGGCGTTGCACGAACTTGGTCTTGCGAGCTTTGATTTTGACGGCATTTTCTCCAAAAAAGTCCTTGATTGACATGGAGACCTGGGACAAACTAAGTTTCATTATCACTCCTCCGTCTTTGGGAGAAATTATACTCATGAAACTCAAGTTTGCCAAGAGAGCAGGACACCCTATCCCGTGGCTCGGACTTGACTAGTTGTTATTAGCTTGATGCGTATGGGCGAGGACGCCCCTTAATAGCAGTTTTGACGTATAAATAGGGGGACGAGGATGATTGTGGTGATTGATAACTACGATTCGTTTACCTACAACCTGGTGCAGTACCTGGGCGAACTGGGGGCGGAGCTGCAGGTCTTCCGCAACGATCAGGTGACAGTGGAGGAGATCGAAGCGTTACATCCCACCCACATCGTCATCTCGCCAGGGCCAGGCACACCCGAAGACGGCGGTATTTCCAACGACGTGATCCGACACTTTCATCAAAGGGTGCCGATCCTGGGGGTGTGCCTGGGCCATCAGTGCATCGGCCACGTCTTCGGCGGGCAGGTGGTACGGGCGCCGCGTCTCATGCATGGCAAGACCTCGCTCATCCATCGAGGCGACCACCCGATTTTCGAAGGAGTGCCTGATCAGTTTCGGGCTACCCGTTACCACTCCCTCATTGTAGAGGAGCCGCTGCCTGAGGTGCTGATGCCCATCGCCTGGACCGAGGAGGGGGAGCTGATGGGCCTCTGCCATCGGAACCACCCGGTGATCGGCCTTCAGTTCCATCCTGAGTCCATCCTGACGGGGGAAGGGAAAAGGATCCTGCGAAACTTCCTGGTGATGCCTTCTTCCCTCAGGCCGTCGAGATCATCAGTTAGCAGAAGAGTGGAGGGGTCGAGTGTTGAGGAGGTAAGGATGAATATCAAAGAGGCGATCAGCAAGGTCATTCTAGGGGAGGATCTGTCGGAGGAAGAGGCTGAGGCGGTCATGGGCCAGATCATGGCCGGGGAGGCGACACCGGCTCAGATCGGCGCCTTTCTGACCGCGCTGCGCCTCAAGGGGGAGACGGTGGAAGAGATCACCGGCTGTGCCCAGGCTATGCGCCGCAGCGCTATTTCTGTGCGGCCTCAGCGACGGGATCTGGTGGACACCTGTGGTACGGGGGGCGATAGGACGGGCACCTTCAACATCTCCACCACAGCGGCCTTCGTCGTGGCTGGAGCCGGCCTGGCCGTGGCCAAGCACGGCAACCGCTCCGTCTCCAGCCACTGCGGCAGCGCTGATCTCCTGGAGGCACTTGGAGTCAACCTGGAGCTTACCCCTGAGCAGGTGGCTCATTGCATAGACGAGGTGGGTATCGGCTTCCTGTTCGCCCCCCGGCTCCACCCGGCCATGAAGCATGCCATCGGCCCCCGCCGGGAGATGGGCGTGCGCACCATTTTCAACATCCTGGGTCCCCTCACCAACCCGGCCGGAGCCACGCGGCAGATCATGGGCGTCTACGATCCCAGTCTCACCAGCCCCCTGGCCCAGGTGCTGGGCAGGTTGGGAGTGCAGGCGGCCTTCGTGGTGCATGGCGCCGACGGGCTGGATGAGCTCTCGACGACGGGGATCAACCGCGTGAGTCACCTCCGAGGCGGTTGGGTGAAGGACTTCTCGCTGGACCCGGCTGAACTTGGGCTTCCCAGGGCGCGGCTGGAGGATCTGCGGGGCGGAACGGTCGAGGAGAACGCTCAGATCACCCAGGCGATCCTGGCGGGTGAGCAGGGGCCGCGCCGGGATGTGGTGCTCCTCAACGCCGCCGCGGCCCTGGTGGCCGGCGGCACGGCCGGAGATTTCAGAGAAGGATTGCAGCAGGCGACCGAGGCCATTGACTCGGGAAGTGCGAAGGAAAAGCTGGAGAGCCTGGTGGCCTTTACCCAGGCCTGTCCAGCATGAAGTTCACCCTCCCGCAGGTTGCGACGTGATTCCGCCTGGCAGGGCGATTTCCGAACCTGCGGGAGGGTAGGTGAAATACCGGAGGAGAGATGCTCCTGGATTCCATCGTCGCTCACAAACGAAAGGAGCTGGCGGTGTGGAAGGCAGCCGTGCCGCAGGCGCGCCTCGAAAAGGCAGCTATCTGGCAGGCGCTGCCCCTCGACTTCGCCGCCGCGCTGCGGAGTCCTGAGCCCTGCCCTGAGCTCCGCCGAAGGGCTGCCGAAGGGCGGCAGCCAGGGGTCAGCCTCATCGCCGAGGTGAAGCGAGCCTCGCCCTCCAGGGGTCCCCTCCGCCCTGAGCTCGATCCCGGCCAGTTGGCCGTGACCTACGTCGAGGGCGGCGCGGCGGCCATCTCCGTCCTCACCGACGAGCGCTTCTTTCAGGGGAGTCTGTCGGACCTGGCGGCGGTCAGGAATGCCCTCCGTCGAGCAGAAAGAGAGGCGCCAGTCCTGCGCAAGGATTTCATCCTCGATGCCTACCAGGTCTACCAGGCCCGGGTCTACGGGGCGGATGCGGTGCTGCTCATCGCCGCCATCCTGGGGGTGGAGGAATTGGCCGAGCTTCTGGCGTTGGCCCGGGAGCTTGGCATGGAGGCCCTGGTGGAGGTTCACTGTGAAGAGGAGTTGAACCGAGTGCTTCCCCTCGGCCCCGCCATCATCGGCGTCAACAATCGGGATCTACAGGACTTCAGCGTGGATTTGGCCACTACCCTTCGCCTGCGGCCGCACATCCCCCGCTCCATAGTCCTCGTCAGCGAAAGCGGCATCCACTGCCGTGCCGACGTGGAGCGACTGGCGAGAGCCGGCGTGGACGCCATTCTGGTGGGGGAGGCCCTGGTGACGGCGGAGGACGTGGTTGGTAAGATCAGGGAGTTGAGCGCCCCCCCTCTTTCCCCCCCAACCCTTCGACCATGCTCAGGGCAGGCTCTAGGGGGGAGGAAAGGTGCGCCATGACCAGGGTGAAAATCTGTGGCATAACCAACCTGGAGGATGCTCTATTCGCCGCTGAGGCTGGGGCTGATGCCTTGGGCTTCGTCTTCTATGCCCAAAGTCCACGCTGCATCACGCCAGACCGAACGCGGGAGATCATCCTTCACTTGCCGCCTTTCTTGACGAAAGTGGGCGTCTTCGTCAACGACGAACTGGATCGAGTGGGGGAGATCATGGCTCATTGCCACCTGGATTACGCTCAGTTGCACGGGGACGAGACGCCGGAGCAGGTGGCCGCCCTGGCCCCACGGGCCATCAAGGCAGTGCGGGTGCGCTCGGCGGCGGATGTGGAGCGGCTGAGCGCTTACCAGGCGGCTGCCTACCTCCCGACGCTTATCATCCCACGAAACCGGGGGGCACGGGAGAAACCTGGGACTGGGAGTTGGCCGTGGCAGCCAAGCCGTATGGCCCCATCATCCTGGCCGGGGGTTTGACACCTGAAAACGTGGGCGACGCCATCGAGCGGGTCCATCCCTACGCCGTGGACGTCTCGAGCGGAGTCGAAGCGGCGCCTGGGATCAAGGATCACCAGAAGGTGCAGTGCTTCATTACCGCTGCAAAAGGAGCTTAGACTGTGTCAAACGAGAGGAATGGCCACGAATTTCACGAATTAACACGAAGAAAAGAGGATCAATTAGTGCAACCTGTCCTGAGCCCAGTCGAAGGATTAGTGTCAATTCGTGGCAAAAGTGAGACCGTCCCCGATGAGGGCGGTCATTTCGGCCCCTACGGGGGGAAGTTCGTGCCCGATACGCTGATGTCCGCTTTGGATGAGCTGGAGGCCGCCTATCGGGAGGCACAGGCTGATGCCGCCTTTCACGAGGAGCTGGAGGGGCTGCTCAGGGACTACGCCGGCCGGCCCACGCCTCTCTACCTGGCCGAGCGGCTCACGGCCCACTGCGGCGGTGTCCTGAGCCGCTGGGCTGAGCCTGTCGAAGCCTCGTCGAAGGGCGGGGCGCGGATCTACCTCAAGCGGGAGGACCTGGCCCACACGGGGGCGCACAAGATCAACAATACCCTGGGTCAGGGATTACTGGCCCGGCGTATGGGCAAGCACCGTCTCATCGCCGAGACGGGGGCTGGTCAGCACGGGGTGGCCACGGCCACGGTGGCGGCGCTGCTGGGTATGGAGTGTGTGATCTACATGGGCACCGAGGACATGCGCCGCCAGGCCCCTAACGTGGACCGCATGCGTTTGCTGGGGGCCGAGGTGCGTCCCGTGGACGCTGGCAGCCGCACCCTGAAGGACGCCATCAACGAGGCCATCCGCGATTGGGTGACCAACGTGCACACCACCCACTACCTGTTGGGCTCAGTGCTGGGGCCGCACCCCTATCCCCTGATGGTGCGCGACTTCCAGGCGGTCATCGGGCGGGAGGCGCGCCAGCAGATTTTGGAAGCTGAGGGAAGGCTGCCCGATCTGCTCATCGCCTGCGTGGGGGGCGGGTCCAACGCTATGGGCCTCTTCCACGCCTTCCGCGACGACGCCGCTTCGCTTAAGGTGCAGTTTATTGGGGTGGAGGCGGGCGGACTGGGCATTGAGACGGGAAGGCACGCTGCTCGTTTCGCAGATCCCCGTCTGGGACGTATCGGCGTGTTGCACGGCACCAAATCCTACGTGCTGCAGGACGATGACGGCCAGATCCTGACCACCCACTCCATCTCCGCCGGCCTCGACTACCCCGCCGTGGGACCGGAGCATAGTTGGCTGCGCGACCAGGGTCGAGCGAGCTACACCTACGCCACCGATGAGGAGGCGCTGGAGGCCTTCCGGCTGCTGTGCCGACTGGAGGGAATCATCCCCGCCCTGGAGTCGGCCCACGCTGTGGCCGAGGCGATCAAGCGCGCGCCTGAGATGGATGCGGAGCAGGTCATCATCGTCAATCTGTCGGGGCGGGGGGATAAGGACTTGGAAAATGTCAAAGCGTGAAACGTCAAACGTGAAACGTGAAGCGTCAAACGTCAAACGTGAAGCGTGCAACTCGAATCTTGCTGTTGAGGGGCGTCCTCGCCCTGAACATATCGCGGAGGCCTTTGCCAGGGCCAGGGCTGAAGGGCGAGCGGCGCTGATGCCCTACCTGACGTTGGGATATCCCACACCGCGGCTGAGCCTGGAACTGGTGGAGGCGGTGGTAGCCGGCGGGGCCGATTTGGTGGAGCTGGGCATCCCCTTTTCCGACCCTCTGGCCGACGGGCCTACTATCCAGCGGGCCACCCACCTGGCGCTCCAGCAGGGCATGACGGTAGCTCGCTGCCTGGAGATGGCCGCGGAGTTGAGGGTCCGCGGTGTAGAAGTTCCGCTGCTCTTCATGGGCTACCTCAACCCCATCCTGGCCTACGGGGTCGAGGCTTTCGTCCAGGACTCTGCCCAGGCGGGGATAGATGGCTTCATCATCCCTGATCTCCCTCCCGAGGAGGCGGACGAGATCGAGGCCGCCTGCCGCCATAGCGGGCTGGCGCTGGTGTACCTGCTGGCCCCCACCAGCGCTGAGGAGCGCATTGCCCTGGTGGTTGAGCGCTCTCAGGGCTTTGTTTACCTGGTCTCTTTGGTGGGAGTCACCGGTGCCCGCGACTCTCTGCCTCCGGGTCTGGTCGAGTTCGTGGGACGGGTGCGCAAAGCTACGGAGATGCCCCTGGCCGTTGGCTTCGGCATCTCTACCCCGGCCCAGGCGCGGCGGGTGGGCGAGTTGGCCGATGGGGTCGTGGTAGGTAGCGCCATCCTCCGCCTGGTGGAGGATGAGGCGGCGGTGAAACAGCCGGCGCGAAAGGTGGAGGACTTTGTGCGCAGTCTACGCCGTGGCCTGGAGGGAAGAGATGGGTGAAAAAAGACAACCGCACCATGCACACCAGTTACGGCAACGCCATCTATCTCTCCGACGATGCGCAGACAGTCGAGGAGAAGGTGATGCAAATGTACACCGACCCCACCCGCATCCACGCCACGGATCCCGGCCACGTGGAGGGCAATCCTGTCCTCACCTACCACGACATCTTCAACCAGGATCGGGAGGAGGTAGAAGAGCTCAAGGCTCGCTACCGAGCCGGTCGAGTCGGCGATGTCGAGGTCAAGAAGAGACTGGCCAGGGTTTTGAATCGCTACCTGACCCCCTTGCGGGAGAAGCGCCGCGAGTTCGCTGCCCGGCCCGATGACGTGTGGGATGTCCTGCGCGAGGGCACGGCTCGCGCCCGGCCCCTTGCCCAGGCTACTGTGGCCGAAGTCAAAGAGAAGATGGGACTACGTGCAAACGTGATGCGTGAAACGTGAAACGGAAGGGAGGGAGATTATGGCTGAAACTGGCCTCTTGAAGTCGAAGGCGAGCTGAGAGAGCCATTCGTATCTAACGTAAAATGTCAAACGTAAAGCGTGCAACTCAAAATACAAAGGAGGAAACTCGAAATGAAAGAGACCAAGATTCTTCTCAGCGAGAAAGAGATGCCTACTCAGTGGTACAACATCCAGGCGGATCTCCCCAAGCCGCTGCCGCCGGTGATCCATCCGGCGACCGGCCAGCCCATCACACCGGATGACCTGGCACCGATCTTCCCCATGGCGTTGATCATGCAGGAGGTGAGCCAGGAGCGCTGGATTGACATCCCGGAAGAGGTGCAGGACATCTATAAACTGTGGCGCCCCACGCCCCTCTATCGGGCCTGGCGTTTGGAGAAAGCATTGGACACTCCGGCTCACATCTACTACAAGTGGGAGGGGGTCAGTCCGCCTGGAAGCCACAAGCCCAACACCGCCGTGGCCCAGGCCTACTACAACAAGAAGGAGGGCCAGACCCGTCTGGCCACCGAGACGGGGGCCGGGCAATGGGGAAGCTCCCTGGCCTTCGGCTGCAACCTCTTCGATATGGAGTGCAAGGTCTACATGGTCAGGATCAGCTACGACCAGAAACCCTACCGCCGCATCATGATGGAGACCTGGGGCGCTGAGTGTGTTCCTAGCCCCAGCCCGGATACCAAGGCGGGCCGGGACATCCTGGCCCAGAACCCTGACTCGACTGGCAGCCTGGGCATCGCCATCAGCGAGGCGGTGGAGGACGCCGTTACCCACGAGGGCACCAAGTACTCTCTGGGCAGTGTCCTCAACCATGTCCTCCTGCACCAGACGGTCATCGGGCTAGAGGCCAAGAAGCAGTTGGAGATGGCGGGCGACTACCCAGACATCATCATTGGCTGCATCGGCGGCGGCAGCAACTTCGCCGGCTTCTTCCTGCCCTTCGTCAGGGACAAGCTGGATGGGACGGCTCCAGACCTGCGAATCATCTGTGCCGAGTCCACCGCCTGCCCCAGCCTGACCCGAGGACTCTACAGGTATGACTTCGGCGACACCGCCTGCACGACGCCCCTGCTGAAGATGTACACCCTGGGGCACAATTTCATTCCCGCTCCTATCCACGCCGGGGGGCTGCGCTACCACGGCATGGCCCCCATCATCTGCCATCTCTACAACCTGGGGATCGTTGAAGCCGTGGCCTACCACCAGAACGAGGTCTTCAAGGCGGCCGTGAACTTTGCCCGGACGGAGGGCTTTCTCCCCGCGCCGGAGCCAGCTCACGCCATCAAAGCCGTTATAGATGCCGCGCTCAAGTGCCGAGAATCGGGTGAAGCCAAGGTAATCGTCTTGGCCTTCAGTGGACATGGACACTTTGACCTTGCGGCCTACGATGAATATCTGTCCGGCAGGATGCAGGACTACGAATTGCCTGAGGAGGAGATCCAGAAGGCACTGAAGGATCTGCCTCAAGTAGATGGTTAGCAGTTTGGAGTTTCGGGTTCGGAGTTTCGAGTTCATTCAACTCGAAACCCGAAACTCATTCCTGTAGGCCAGCTCTGCCAAAGCCGGTGCTCCTCAGCCATTCTGACCCAGGAGGAGCACCGGCCTTGAGTTTGACATTCTGTCCCAGTTGTGGTATCATCTCCCCTGAGAGCCTGTAAATAAATAAGTTCCCCAATCGTGTCATTGCGAGGAGCGCTTTTTGCGGCGAAGCAATCTCTTTCTTGGACAAACGTGGGGATTGCTTCGCAAAAAACGCTCGCAATGACATCGTGCCGGGAAGTTATTCTTTTACGGACCCTAACAATTGAATATCATTTAGGACGTGACTTTTCTTATCCAGAGAGGTGGAGGGACCGGCCCTGTGAAGCCTCGGCAACCAAGGTAGTCCGGTGGTCCTTGGTCGGATAGTCCTTGGTCAATTGGTTTGGATAATACCAGACCACCAGACCAAGGACCATCTGACCATCCGACTAGCTATGGTGCCAATTCCGGCAGACCCTTAGGGGGTTCTGGAAGATGAGAGCGTTGCAATGACGCGAGTGCCTCTTCAACCGGTATATCCCGCTGAAGAGGCTTTTTTAGTTCCCCTCTCTCCTCTCTGATTAGGGAAGCCCCAGCCACATTGGTCGTAAAACGACCGGAGAGGAGACTGTTTGTGACGAACCACTTTTCAACCCAGGCCGTACACGCTGGCGAGGAAAAACGCAAGCCCTACGGCGCCATCACCACTCCCATCATCCAGGCTTCGACCTACACCTTTGAGAACACCGCCGAAATCCTGGACTACATGCATCGCCTGGCAGCCAACGACCCGAACGTGCGAGGCGAGTATGGACGCTATGGCAACCCGACGCAGAAAGTGGTG
>Ga0265598_1000032_pt1 | contig 15280 bp, 9 predicted proteins | sample saktaT_2_FD_197231 | JGI IMG/M metagenome (GOLD analysis project Ga0265598, IMG submission 197231) | Metatranscriptome of saline water microbial communities from Sakinaw Lake, British Columbia, Canada - sak_2011_5_24_40m (Metagenome... | ecosystem: Environmental > Aquatic > Non-marine Saline and...
CGGGCCTTGGCGCAGATGGTGCAAACGAAATGGTCATCAACGGCGCTTACGGCATGGCGCTTGGCGAGAAGTTGTCGTTCGGCGGCAATGTCAAAGTCATGCGGTGGGCCATTGAAGGCCAGCCAGACCTGTATAGCGGCGGTACCGACGACGATCTTTCAAAGATGTCGTTCTCGCTTGACTTGAGCGCGAATTATGCTCTTGGCGAGGTTTTCGGTCTTGCCGATTTCTGCACCGGTCTCTATGTCAAAGATGCAATCATGCCGAACATTTCCGAATCGGGCGATGACGGCGGTAAGCTTCCCATCGAAATCGGTCTCGGCCTTATGGGACAGCGCGGGCTCACCCTCGGTGAAGTCGATGTCGCGTTTGTTAACGGACAGACAGTATTTCGTGCTGGTGTCGAATCAGGTGTCCTCGGATCGGGTCTTAAACTTCGTGGCGGAGCCATTTATGGAAGCGACTTCGCAGACGACACTGAACGCACCGATCTCGATATCGGCCTTGGATACGTATTCAGTTCGATGGTGTTCGATTACGCGTATAATATCCCCCTTGTGCTTCATGATTCAGGAGGAAGGCATTTCTTCGCGTTCGGACTCTCGTTTTGATAATGTCACCATAACGGGGTAGCAATGCCGATGAAAATAGGGGTTACTGTGAAAAAGTTAAGACATCTGCACGCTGTTATCGGCATCGTATTGCTGATCTTGCCCCAATTTGCCGAAGCGCAGATTGTGGATCGAGATCCTTGGAGACAGACGTTCGTGTCCAGGGAATACAGGCCGAGATGGGGGCAGGCATACGAAAATTTCGGAACATACGATATCCGAAAATATCCGTCGGCTGTTAGTTCCACCAGCCGGGATCCGGTTCAACGCGGTAACGTGACACCTGTCACGTACGATCAGTTTGGAAATTTCCTTCTTCCGGGTGGTCAGATCTATGCCATGAACTGGAACAGGTCGAAACTCGGAGCGTCGGATTCATTTGATGAGGGCTGGTCTGGAAGCCCGACCAATTCATCGAGTGTTTTCAATAACTTGATGGTCTGTTCCGACGAGTTTTCCAGCTGGCAGACAAAGTTCATCATTGCGAGAGGTGGAGCGGGAAGAGGCGTCAGAACCTATTTCACGCCCTCCACGCTCAAACAGACCAATTTTGGCGGTTTTCGCTGGGATGCTTCTTCAAGAAAGAATAATATTTCGATCGTTGCTTCGCCGGGTGATATGCCGATTTACGGTGTCCACTGGGAAAGCATTCTTGGAGATATTCTCAAGGTGGGTGCGAGTTTCGTATCGCATCAGCGTGGTACGTTATCGTACTCTCATCAGGACATAGATGGATCCAATACGTACAGTACGGATAATATGAGGGATTATCCTCATTACCTTTATGTCTTGATATCCGACGATTCACCTGAAGATACCGGCCCAGGCGCTCTGGTGTACGGTATCGAGGCGTATGTGAATGGACGTAAGCAGAAAATCGATTTCACTGGCGAGTTCGATGATAATCAGGTAGCACTTCGCGGAAGAGTGTTCAGGATACCCGATTTGTTCCATATGAAGCGATATCTTGGCGGAACTTTCACGAGTTCAACAAATGAGTTGGCCAGTTATTATATGTTCCGGTCAAATACACCCCAGGAGAGCTCTAGTGTTACGTGCATAACGAATTACGCCGGCCGGCTTCCCCAGCAGTATAGAAGCGATCAGGACTCGTGGCTTCTCAGTCTTCTGATGAGCGACCGGCAATACATGCAGGACATCTTCAACAAGAACAGCAGTTCGGGTCAAGACCTTGGTTTGCTCAATATTACGAAAGACGCTAACGGTGTTCTGAACGATCCGTTCAATCTCTGGGGTAATGAACGGAAAGACTCATCAGCAAATGATTCGAAGGATTACACGAGGTATTTCCAGGCGGACTCGTCACAAGGTGTCCTCGAGGCAGCCGGGACGGATGTGATAATCTATGAAATCCAAATCGTAGAGCCCGAAACGGTCGATAAGATCAGATTCAATGTTCTTGCTGCAAACGATTACTGTATCGATATCATTGCCCCTCTTTACAGTAACCGTCAGAACGGAACCGGTGACTGGTACTCAGATCCGACAAGTGACGACTGGAAGAACCGTTGGAGTATTACCCAGAAGCTCTATGACGGGAAGCATTGCGCGAAAGCTCCCGGCAATGTCAAGGACGGTTCGAACCAGAAATGGGTCAATGCCGAATATAACCGTATTACAGGTATGAACGTGTACGGCATGAATATGGAACTCAACTGGCGCGGATTGTTCGTCAGGGCCGAGTTTAACGAAAGCAATACGTTCTGGTCCTACCCGACGAATGAAAAGATGGGGGTGGGCGGAAAGGATGAGTACACGTCACAGGCATGGTTCGTCAATGTCGAGAAGGATTTCGGCGGTTGGAGTCTCGGCGGCGAGGTTTTCAACTATCCCAAGGAATATATGGAATATCTCCCGACCATCGACGATAACGACGATGACGACCGTTATACCGGGTACTATGTCGATCCAAGCAACAATACGGCATATAGCGCCGGCGACAACTACGTTCGATATGGTGACGCCGATTTCGACAGATATGTCGATACGACTTGGGACGGTCAGCCGTTTCTCGAGTATTTCTATGACGATGTATCGGTCGGCGACGATTTCAATCATAACGGTACTATCGACAGCCGTGAGGACGATAGCCAAATCGATCTGCCCTACGACAGGGATTCGAAGGGCCAGCATTTCTTCCTGAAGATTCGTCCGCGCGAGGCGACTATCTTCACTGTCGGTCATTACGATATCCAGCAGGAGTACTTTGAAGGCCGCAATTTGACCCAGTATATGAAGTTCGAGCACCATCAGAGAGTGGGTGGTATAGGTGAATTCCTCAACTATACGAAAATCGAACGAATCCGAGATACTATGGGTGATGTGGGGTCTTACTATAATCAAAACACTGACAACTGGACATGGACGAACATCATCTCCTCGCGTCTGACGTTGATTCCGAATACTAACGTCACCAACAACGTCAGATTCAGCGCATCGTATAATACCGGCAGTCTCAGAAAAACCGACGGTACTGAAGAAGAAAACATCCGAAATCTTCTGAGTATTTACGATGGCGATAAGTTGATCGACAGATACGGCGGATACAGCACGACTCTTGAACATAAGGCGGATTATACGTTCAGAGTTGCGGACGCGCGGATTATTCCGGAAGTCGCTTTTGGCGGATACCGCTTGTGGAAAGAAAAGCGCATCAAAGAATTCAGATTGATGCCGCAGATCAAGGTTGTTCATTCCTATGGTCATTCCCAGGATTCGAATTTTGCACTACAAAAATACGATACGGATTCCCGTACATTGCGTTTGTATCCGATAGTGCGGTTCGACTACCAGGTGGCGCCGAAAACGCAGTTGCGTTTCGCCATTCAGGGATTCCCCGGGTTCCCGGAGATGTACAGGACGCGTTCCTCGTCCTACAACAAACTCTATGACTATGACAAGCGTAATATGGTATTTGCTTTTGAAAATAAGACGTTGTATGAAGGATTCAATCTTGTTGTTCTCATGGGTATGAGATTTACGAAGCAGAAGTATATTCATGATTTGAGCAAGAAAGATCCAGGTGCAACGGAATACTTTATTACGTTACAGTCTGAGGCTTCAGGTGGATAATAAAGAAACTGGGAACTTTTTACTGAAGGGAAAACCATGAAAAGGTGGTCGCTCATAGTAACAGGAGTTCTGCTGCTGCTTACTACGGAGAGTGCTGTCGGCCAGCTTTTGTTCAAATCAGGCATGGAGCCTGAGAACTATGGCCGGAGCGGATACTACAAGTATGGACGCTCCCTTATCAACCGACAGGCAAATCCGAAGTATGACAGTTTCGGGAACTACATCATGGACGGTGTCCGTGCATTTGCGTGGGAGGAAGAGAAAATAAACTCCCGCCATACGGATTCGAAAGAAAGGTTCAGTAGACTGTACAAAACAAACGAGATAGATGAAGGTGAATATCTTCGTGATTACCTCAACAATCTCGTTGTCGTCCATGAAGAACAGAAAGCGTTTCAGACTCGATTCATTGTTGGAAACGAGATTCGTGTTAATTTCTCCCCCTTGACACTCGACCTTGCGGCGATGAACGGTATCAGATGGGATTTTAATTTCAGTGAAACCAATCTGTCGTTTATCAGTTCCCGAGCGGACCTTCCGCTCTGGTTTTCGCGGGATTATGTCAACCCTGATCTTCGATTTCGCCTCAATCCTGTATATTTGACAGGTGGGCACATCCAAAAGAAAGTTGGAATCTTCAATATTGCCGCAAACTACGTGAATGCGTACAAGTCGGATTCATCTCGGTCGAGATCGAATAATTCGATAACCGGTACAAATCCGTGGAACCCGAATTCAATTCTTACGACCGGCAACAATCCGATGATTGTCGTCAAGCTGGAAGACGGCAGCAGATGGGATGCCGGCGGTCCCCGGCTTATCGACATTTATCCGACTATCAATGGTGTTGTTCGTAAAGACCTGCTTGTCGGTATAACGACCGGCTCGTGGTCGAGAGATTTCTCTCAGGTCAGTGATAATCAGAACAATCCCGCGAAAGATCTTTACGTTAACAGGTATTTTCTCGATCCGAAACGAATACCGCAATACGTAAAATTCGATAAGGCTTCTTCGAGCAATCTGAGAGAAGGCGCTTCACCGTTTAATCTTCAGTTTCTTATGAAGCGTGATGGAATAACTCAAGGTTGGAGCACGCCAAATGAGATAGCTAAACGAAACAGGGCAACAAACCTTATAGACCGTTTCCGTGACATGTTTGCTACTTGGTACGATTTTCAGGATAACAAGAAGTATCTTGAAGCGAATGGAGAGGAATACATCCAGTTCTGGTTCCAGCTTCCGGATAAATCTGAAGTTTCGGTTTCCGATGTCGAATTCAGGTCGCTTGTCGGAAACGATTACAAATTCAGCATTGCCGAGATTTATAAAGACAGTAATAACATTGCGACGGGTAAAAATGCGACATATTTCTACACCGCCTGCGAATCGCCGGGCAATGTTAAGGATATGTCGAACCTGAAACTTGTCCGGTTCACCTATGGTCAGCAGACAGCAAACATGATCATGGGATTGCATATCGACGCCAACGTTAAAGATTTCGAAATGGTTGCCGAATACAACAGAAATTTCACCTATCGCCAGTATTTCCACCCTGATGCCGATAAATTCAGAACCGATTCTGATGCGTATTATTTAAACGTTAAGAAGACGTTCGGGAAACTGGCGTTTGGAGGAGAACTGTTCAAACTCGATCCGCAGTATGCGACGGCGTTCGAAAATGTCGACCCCTCGTATTACGCGATGAATGTTGTGCAGTTGTCATCATGGAATGAGGAGTTCCATAACGATGCGGCATTGCAGGGCGGTACAGCCGGATCGTCCGATGCGCCGGGTTATATGGCAAATACCAAAATCATTGAATTTGTAGACGACAATGATGACAAGGATCGGTATCCCGACTTCCATATGTATAGTCAGGTCCGAGACAGAAACGGTATTTATCCCGGCTTGGACACAAACGGAAACAATCGTCCGGATACGAACGAAAACGACAATCTCATTCCGGATTACGCCGAACCATTTCTGCTTTACGGTGTAGATCCCGACTCATACGATTATGGCGACGATTACAACAATAATGGTGTGATTGATTCTCGTGAAGACGATGATCGTCCGGACTATCCGTATAATATCGATACGAAGGGATACCATCTCTTCACTTCTTTCGGTGAAGAAACGGGTACCAAATATACTGTCGGTTACATGAATATGGACGAAATATGGGGCGGCGGTGAGACCGATGTCAGGTACGGTAAGATTGAGTACAAGAAATTTATTCCGTTCTTTGCCGACCTGACCGTGAACACGCAGTTGAAAAAAGTCAAAGACACGATCATGGATGACGTTTTCGGTCATGAAAGATCTCTTTCAACGACTCTTATCGACTCGTTCTCGTTTGTTGATAACCCTTTCTATGGACGTGAAGGTATTCAGCACGACTTTTTGTACGATCAGCTGAAATACCGAGATAGCTGGGTATCCACGTCATATTTCGATACGAAAATATTCAGGGTTCCCAATCTGACGGTTGGCATTAAGGTTAAATACGATCTCAACCATCAGAATGAAAACTCGTTTCAGAACAAACACAACATTATCGAAAGAACCCAGGTATTCAGGGCAGATTACCGGTACTATTTCAAAGATCTCTTGCTCATGCCTCAGGTAAAATTCATGGCGAGGAAGCTGACGAGCACGAATGAAATGTACCGACCGTTCCATGAACAGTATTTCTATCCGATTATCAGAGCTGAGTATCCATTGACATTCAAGACGACGTTGAAGGCTGGAATGCAGGGCTTCCCCGGCCTAAATTCAACGGCACGTAATCTTGTCAATAGCCAGTTGGATTATGACGAACGTCATTATCTGATAATGCTTTCGAATAATTCACTGTATCAAGGATACGATTTTAGCCTTAATTTCGGCTATGAAGTGAATTGGCAGAAATTTTACGGTATCATGCGTGAACCGTACAATAAATCGGACAAAATTATCTTTATCAGACTCATTGTCGGTATGGAGCCAATTTCGTAATCCACTCGATTCATGGTTATTAATCGAAAGGGTGTGATGGTATAATGAATGTCGGATACGTATTCCTGATAGTTATGGCGGGGATGGCATATTTTGTCACCGGCATCCCCACGCCTGATGAAATGCAGGCAAATTTTCAGTCTGCGCAGAAGTTCTATACTTCCGGTGCGTACGACCAGGCATTGGAAGCTTATCAGGATGTTGCCGATGTTGAGAGCAATTTTCTCGAAGAGGAAAAAGTTGTTGTAGAATTTGCTAATCTCATCATTCCTGTACAGGATGCAGCCATTTATAAAATGGGCAGCACCTATATGAAGATGATTGAGATTGAGAATGCTAACGCAGAAAACGCTCAAACAGACGAACAAAAAGAAAAGTCAAAACGTTTGGTACTTGAGTACGCACAGAAGGCAACGGAATATTTCGACCTGACGCAGGAAAAGACAAATATTGATGATCTGAAAGGGCAGGCGCAGAATTCCGTGGTCAATTCATGGTATGAGGTTCTCGATTATGACCGGGTTATTCTCGAAGGTCAGGAATTGATAGATAAATATCCTGAGAGCCCGTATGTTCTGGATGCCATGTACAATATAGGTTGGGCATACTACGATAAAAAGGAGTACGATAAGAGCATTGAAACATACAATTTACTCTTATCGAGATTCCCGACAGCAGGGTATAAATCTGACCGTGCGCTGTTCCAGATCGGAGAATCCTATTACGACCAAGGCGTTTACGGCGAAGCGATTCCTTTTTATCAACGCCTTGTCGATAAGATGCGTATCAACGAATTGACCGACGAAGAGATTCGCAGAATTCAAAGGGATAAACTTGCCGGTATTTCCGATGAAACGGCCCTTGAACTTGCAGCGAAATCTCAGCTAAAGGTTGGTGCGTGTTATGCGAATGAGGGCGATTTCGAAGAAGCTGCTGCTGCATATCGCCGTGTCGCCGAACTTTTCAAATTCGATCAGGGCCTTGTTTCGGAAGCGTATCAACGTATGGCCGACATGTACTATGACAGGGGTGATTTCGATTCCTCCATTCAGGCCTATCGTGATGCCATCGATGAGGTTCCCGACAAAATATTCTCTGCAAAGATGCAGGTTCTTATCTGCCAGCGTTATTTCGATGAAGGCAGATACGAGGACGCAGTCAGAGAATATAATCATTATATCAACGCTTACAGCGATGTTGCATTCAGGGCTAATTTCGATGTCGATGAAGCCTTTCTTATGCTTGCCCGCTCTTACTACGAGCTTGGAAACCTGCAGTTGAGAGCCGCCGAGGATGAATCTGGAAAGGCCAACATCGAGCTTGCGCTGACGACATTCGACAGGCTGGTAGAACAGTTTCCCGGAACGACCCTTATGGAAAGAATCTATTTTTATAAAGGTTTGACTTTACAAAGGGAAGGTTCCGACCGGTATCTTGAGCAGTCTATCACCCTGCTCAATAAATTGCTGAGTGAATTTCCTGATACACCATACAAAGAGTACGTTTACTTCTTTATAGCGCGTTCCTATCAGGGGCTCAACCAATACACTAGCGCTATCGAATGGTATCAGAAGATTATCGATGAGTACCCCGAAAGTCTTTATCGCGATTCCGCCTACATGGAAATGGCTGTCGCGTACAAGAACATGGATCAGGAAGAATCGTCTCTTCCAGAGTACCTGAGCGTCGGCAAGAGCGACAAAAAGCTGTATACAACAGCGAGATTGCTCGCATCACAGTATCAGTACACAAACAGAAACTATGCCGATGTCGTCACTATCGTCGCTGAAGCAGTTCAGGATACGAGCGCGATTTCAGACAAATACCGCTTGTCACAGCTTTACATCATGAGCGGTAATGCCAACAAGAATCTTGAGAAGTTTGAAGATGCCATTAATGATTATACATTGGCGTATGATCTTCAAGATCCTCAGACTCAGGAAATGGCTTCTGTTTACCGTGCCGGCGTGTATATTGATCTCGAGCAGTACGCACGAGCCGAAGCTGATCTAAAAGAGCTTATGACAAGCCAGAACGAAGATGTCAAGCAGAATGCGCAAATCCGCCTTGCATTTATAAGCTTGAATCAAGGCAAACAAGAACAGGCTCTTCAGACGTATTTTGATCTTTACAACGAAGCAAACAATGACGAGGATAAGCTTACCTATCTGAGAAACCTTATTCAACTTTCATACAGTGGTAAGCAATGGCCGCGGGTCGATCAGTATTGCCATATGATGCTCGATCTCGACATCGCTGAAGGCAAAAAGATTGAAGGCCAGGACTTTTATTATAAAGAAGAGGCATATTTCAACCTAGTGCTTGCATCGGAACAGCAGAACGATTATCTGAAAGCTCGTGACTATTTGATTGAAGGTTACAAGGCATTTCCGAAATCGTATTTCTCGAGTGACATGCTCATCAAGCTTGGAACGTATTACCTTACGGTTGAAGAAATGCGGACGCTTCCGGATGCAATCGATACCGCAGCTGACTACTTCAACGAGTATCTCAAGAACTTCCCGAATACCTCATATTCTGAGATGGCGCATTATTATCTTGGATTCTGTTATTACAACGGCCGTCGATTCGATGAGGCTTATGAGGCGTTCAGATCGTTCGCTCAACAATATCCGAATTCGGAATTCACACCGGAAGCCATATTCTATTATTCTGACTGCCAGTATAATCTCGGCGACATGGAGAGAGCTGTTGAGGGATTCAGTATCGTTCTCAACAAATACCCTCGTCATGAGAAAGCTCCGGAATCAATATATACAATGGCTTGGGCTCTTATGGATATTGGTCGGGAAGCGGAGGCGATTACTGCGCTCAATAAACTGGTGGATGACTATCCTGAGAGTGAATTTACACCCTCGTCCTTGTTCAGTGTTGCAGATTATTATTACAACGAACAGCAGTATCAGGAGGCAATAGACAGCTATCAGAAGGTCCTTGACAACTACCCCGAAAGTGAAGTTGCTGCCAAGGTTCCAGATACGCTGAAGGAACTAAAAGAATTGATCGCCTATCTTGAATACGAAAAGGGATACGTTCTTTTCGCTCAGGCTCGTGAAAACAACGACGATCTGAATATGTACCGTCAGGCAGCAGAGATTTTCGACCGTGTTGCGACAGAATACCCCTACACCGAAAGTGAAATCGGAGCATATTCGAACATGGGAATGTGCTACGAAGCACTTGAACTATGGCAGAAAGCAGTTGAGGCATATGATATGGTTATTCAGCGATATGAAGAAGGTATGGAAGTCGGTATCGATGCCTTCAATTTCGCAAACAGCCATAAGAATTACATTGTCGCGGATAAATTATAAACCTGCAATGGAAAAGGGGAGGCAGAATTGAACATGTTACGTGTCGCAGCAATTTTGGAGCTGACCATTCTCCTGATGTGTTCTTCCTTGGGGACAGCATTCGCCCAGGATGAAGAGGCATTCATTCGAGAAGGGGTTATTTCTAAGCGTGACGCTGTCGCCCTGTCGGTTCTTTTTCCCGGATTGGGCCAGATGACGCAAGGGCAAAAAGTTAAAGGCATTTCGATGTTTATTGGAGAAGCCGCATCCCTCGTCCTTTTCATTAATGCCCATGAAAATTACAAGACGAAGGGAAAGCTTTACGACAGGGATTTGATGGATTACGAGAACCTCGGAAAAACAGCCACTAGTACGTATGGAAAGAATTATCGGGACGCCATGACTTTGTACAAGGATATTGTCGATGAAAATGACGAACTCGATAATTTGAATTCGATTCGTAATACGGCTATAATCGTCGCAGCGGGTGTGTATGTCTATAATCTGGTCGATATTGTATTTTTCTCATCGAGTAATGTCGAGAGTGGAAGAGTAGAACTTCAGACCGGAAAGATTCACGTTGATTCTGTAATGATAGATAGAACCCCCGGAATCATGTTGACGAAAAGATTCTAGCAGGAGGAAATGTATTCTGTGAAAAAGATAGCCGTTTTTTTGACGCCAATAGCAATCCTTGCCGTGATCATTGGTTGCAGTAAGGATAATGAAGCCCCCACAAAAAGCACATATGCCGGGCTTCCGATACCTTCGAACGTTATAGCGGATTATGACAGTATCAATGACAAAGTCGATTTGTCCTGGACTTTGGCGGATACTGACACTGCAGGCGTTGTCGGGTATTTTATTTCCGCATCTGATTCGAGTGACTTCGCTAAAGGCGATCTCGAGACGTTTAAAGTCGGATACGGAATTAAGACATTCTCGTATGAGGCCTCGATTTTAATCGCGAGCGATGAAAAAGAAACAGTCAGGTATTTCTCGGTCGCGGTGATTCTCAAGAGTGTAAAGTATGATTATTTTATCGGGCCTGAGTCGGAAGTTGTTATGGAAACTATATTAAGATGATAACGAAACGAATCATTAACGGTTTTTTGGAAAGGAGTTAGCCTAAATGGATTTGGTCCAGATGTTCAAAGACGGCGGGCCTCTTATGTATGCCCTTCTCGCAGCAGCCGTTTCGGCGATTGCGGTGGTTTTTGAGAGGTTTATTATTCTTCATCGTATGCCTTCTGCAGTAAAAGCGGAACAACAACTCGAGGAGCTCGAGCAGACATTGTCTCAGGGTGGACTTCAGAGTGTTGCAGAAAAGGTCTCAAAAGGCAAGGGCATTCTAAATTATATCTTCGCCCGCCTTCTGAAACGGTACGATATCCTCGTCATGGAAAAGAAGGATCTTGCTTTGCGTCGTAAGGAAGCCTCTAAGGGAAAAGATATCGGCAGCGATCCCGTCACACAGTATCTTATTTCCCAGACCGAGATTTCCGAGTTTCGCGACGAACTTCTCATGACAATTGATGATTCGTCACGGTCCTATGTGACGCGGTTCCTCCCGATTCTCAACACAGTTGGTAACATTTCCCCGCTGTTGGGACTTCTCGGAACCATCACCGGTATGATCATCGCGTTCGAATCCATCGCTTCGTCTGGTACCGGAGACCCTCGAGTTGTTGCAGGTGGTATTTCTCAGGCGCTTATTACGACAGCTACCGGTCTTATCATCGCTATCCCGTCTATCGTCTTCTACAGATATCTTGGAGCGAAAGCCGATGCTGCTCGTGCAACTATTGAGGTGTATGCTATTTCTTTCTCAAACACCCTGTTGGCAATTCTCGAAAAAGATTAATCGGGGAGTGTGATACTCAATGAAAAGAAGAAAGCAAAGAGATAGTGTCATCGGTGAAGGTGAAGTAGACCTTACTCCTTTGATTGACTGCGTATTTCTTCTTCTGATTTTCTTCATGATTACTACCGTATTCATGGAAGTTAAGGGCCTCTCAGTTGACCTGCCGAGTTCTGCCCAGTCGGATGAAGAACAGCAGCAGAAAAAGGATGTCAATATCCTTGTTTCGGCTACAGGAGAATACACTGTATCCGGTACGCCGGTTCTAGCGGTGAACCTTGCGGCAGCCCTTATAGGCGCCATGGATGAAGCGAACAACAAAAGCGTCATTATCCAGGGCGACCCTCAGGCGATGCACAAAACCATAGTTTTTGCTATGGATACGGCCACCGGAGTCGGAGCAGAGCAACTTGCATTTGCGATCGAACAACAGCAAGAATAGTAGAAAAACAGACAACCGGGTGAATACATATGGCTTACGCTAGAAAAAAAGGCTCGGTGATGGAGAGCGATACGCTCGAGATTACGCCGCTTATTGATTGCGTGTTTCTCTTGCTAGTGTTCTTTATGGTCACCACGGTCTTTAAAAATCCGGCTCAGTTGAAGTTGACGTTGCCGATGGCTCAGAATCCTCAGCAACTCGATAAACGTCAGCTTATCTGCGAAGTTGATGCGGACGGTAATATTGCATTGAACAGCAAAATGGTTTCTATGGATACGTTCGATGCGTATTTAATCAACGAGAAAACAACTCTCGGTGTTAATTCCCTTCTCATCAAAGCCGATGAAAATGCAAAACACGGCGAAATCATTAAACTTATGATGATCGCCAAATCAGTACAAATCGAATCGATCGCCATGGCGGTCGATACACCAACAGAAGAATAGCTTACAACCAGAGGCAGGTGAGAGGTAATGGCGAAAGAACAACCGAAATCATCCCGATTTACGGGTGTGTCCGACGCCATCGACATGGAGAAGCTGGAACGGGAATCGCAAAAAATCCTGTTTCTTGGTCTCCTGGTGGCGGTTTCATTCCATGCGGCTGTCGGAGCCTATTTCTATTACAGAAAAACTGAGGTTAAAGTTGCCAAACCTCTGACAATGGAGCTTCTTGTTCGACGGCCGAGGATGAAAAAAGCTTTTGAATTCAAGAAAAAACGAGTTCAAAAGAGGATTTATCAGAAAAAGGTAATTCAGCAGCGTCAGCCGACCGCTGAAATCCAGACCAAGCAGATATCCACGATGGATCTGATGGGTAGTGTCGCGTCCTACGAATTCGATACCGAGATGAAAACAGACATGGATACGGAAGTTTTCATTCCTGAAGGAATCGAAATCGAAATGACAGCGACGCGCGAACCCGAGCGTCAGATTTCGATGAAAGAGGAGATGATTTCCCTCGACGACCTTGATACCGGTCAGTTCAAGGCTATGATCATTCAGGACCCGAACAATAAACAGGATATCAAGGGATTCGTGTATATTGGTGCCGCGTGGGGAGCGCAACTCAGACCTCCCGACGTACATAAACGCGCCGTCATCAATCTTGTCGAGGCGGTTAACCGTTATACGAACATCAATGCTAAAGTAGACGGGCATCTTTTCCTCGATCACCGGAAATTATTCGAAACGCCGTTTGTCTATATCACGACTAATGTAGCGTTCGAGTTGACGGAAATTGAAAAAAGGAATCTCGGTCTGTATCTGCGTAACGGAGGTTTTGTTGTTGCAGACAACGGATCTCCTAAATCAGAATTTGGCCAAGCTGAAGCTTCTTTGCGCCAGATGTTAAAGGATGCATTGGGAGCCGATGCGAAATTCCTTCCAATCGAAAACGATCATCCGTTGTACCATGCGTTCTTCGACTTTGATTATGGACCTCCGCAGGGATCGGAAATAGGTATAATAAACTCAATCCAGGAGGAAGTTGGGACAACAAAAGGGAAGAGCCAAAAAATTGCAAAAGCAGTTCTTTATCTTGAAGGTATTTGGCTTGACGAACGTCTTGTCGCCATCTATTCGGATAAGGGCTATGCGGATAATTGGAAAGAATTAACAAACAATGAACCACAGTTGAAGATGGGTGTGAACATGGTTGTTTTCGCCCTTACTCAGCGTGGTAGTATAGCACAGCAGAAGATGGATTTCTTCTCGACTGGAAACTGATGAGTTTTCTTACATCAACACGTTAGAGAAGGTGGTTTAAGACATGACAAAAAACGTCAAGCGGAAAATTCTGATTGCAGTCTTGCTTGTACTGCCGCTGAGTCTGGCTGTCAGCTGTATTCTGTATCCATCGCAAATCAGATACAGCGCGTATTTAACGCCGACAATTACGAGTAACGATCCTGCTTACTCTATCGATGCGGAAACAAATGAGATTAGTTATGACCTCGGTGGTTCGGCGATCATGGTTGCGTATATGGCAGAAGCCGAATTGAACAATCTGTTCCCTGAGGAATCATCACACGGATATTATTCAACAAATCCGTATACGTACGGAAACTGGGTGAATCCCGATCTCGGTTATGTACCGAACAGGTTTACCGTTTTCAACGTTTCCATCATCAATCGTTCTTTCGCGAAAATGAGACTTGACCCGACCGAGGCTGTTTTAATGACCGATCTCGGTGAGGCGTATCACTCGTATACAACGAGCATAGCCGCTTCGAAATACGGAAAGAGTTTCGAGAATTATTACAAATCCATCCGCGGCCAGTCCGGTAATGAACACTACCGTTATGAGATGCGCCTCGGTATGGTTCGTGGTAAGAACTTTGGCCTCGATGAGGAAATCTTTCGCGGTGACAGTTATTCCGGTCTTGTTACCTTCGATCCGCTTCGCGATCAGGTCAAGCGATCAATGCTTGTGCTGAAAGATGTCGTGTATCGTTTCGACGCTTTTAACCGTCCTGCGGATATGGTGACAATTAAGTTCGAATTTGAGCGTAAGATTGAGAAAGTGGTTGTTACATCCGCAATGCGCGCAGCCGAACTTGAGAGGGAAAAAGTCAGAGTCAGAATGGCTGGTCCTCGCCAGATCGTCGGAAACCGTATCAACGACAGCGCTCGTAACGACAGAGCCATTGATATTGCACTTCAGGTAAAAGTCACTGACATGGAAACGTGCTTTATCCAGAGATATCGTCGCGGTGAAGTCGAGCCCGGAAATCTCGTTTTGTCGTTCAATGTCGAACCGGATGGTACGGTATCTTCGCAGAATGTCATCGAAGTCACCGGTATTAACAATGAAGACTTTATGAACTGTATTCTCGGTGTGATCGAGACGATAAAGATGGATGGAATCAAGGATATGCCCACCGAAGGCACTAACATCGTCAAGGGCCCCGCCAAGATGATCAATATCATCTATCCGATTGATTTCCAGATCTACGTCGAAG
>Ga0265598_1000034_pt1 | contig 15114 bp, 11 predicted proteins | sample saktaT_2_FD_197231 | JGI IMG/M metagenome (GOLD analysis project Ga0265598, IMG submission 197231) | Metatranscriptome of saline water microbial communities from Sakinaw Lake, British Columbia, Canada - sak_2011_5_24_40m (Metagenome... | ecosystem: Environmental > Aquatic > Non-marine Saline and...
CCAATCTTCATCAAGGTTTTCCTAAATTTGCTTCACATCTCTGGATAAAAACAAAGGACGGCGGTTTAGTAGCGACTGCTTATGCACCATGCGAAGTTGAAACTGACCTGAACGGAAAATCCGTTAAAGCCTCGTTAAAGACCGATTATCCATTTAATGACCATCTAAATTTTACAATAGAGGTTGATCAGCCAGCCAAGTTCCCGCTTTACTTACGCATCCCCGAATGGGCGGAAGGTGCTGAACTAGAGGTTGATGGCGGGTCCGTAAAGGCAAATGCTGGAACTTTCCACTGCATTGATCGGGAATGGAAGGGCGTAACCTCAATATCGCTTAGACTTCCGATGAATGTCAGGACGCAGAGACGCTATCACGACAGCATCTCAATAGAAAGAGGACCTTTGGTTTATTCTTTGGTGGTTGGTGAGTATTGGAAGAAAATACGCGGTGAAGAACCTCATGCAGACTATGAAGTTTATCCCACAACTCAGTGGAACTATGCTTTGGACATAGATGAAGAGCATATCCAGAATTCTATCGCTTTTGAATCGAGACCTGTGGGTGATTGCCCGTTTTCGCCGGATGGTGCGCCAATTATGGCTAGGGTAGGTGGGAGCTTGCTTCCTGAGTGGATAATTGAGCATAACGCCGCGGGAGACTTGCCGGAAAGTCCGGTGAACTCAACACAACCGATGGTGGAATTGACTCTCATTCCATATGGTTGCACAAATCTGAGGGTTACAGAATTTCCAAAACTAGGTTGATATTCATAAAAAAGGGGACGTATTGATATACGCCCCCTTTAACAAGACCATTAATTTTGGTCTGTCTTTTCCCCGTTTGTCTGAGTTTTCACTCCGCTTTGATCCATCTTCATCTCAATCTGTTGTCTTTGTCCTTCCTGAAGTGTTTTGAGAGTCTCTCTATCCTCAGGCTTTTTGATGTCAATTATATGCGGGGTGATAAGCACCCAAAGCTGTGTATTTTCTTCGGAATCTTCCGTCCTGTTGAATAATCTGCCAATGAAGGGGATACTACCCAGAATAGGCAACTTGTGCAGAGTCTTCTTCGTCTCTTTTTTGATCATTCCACCTATGGCAATCTGCGATCCATCTTCAGCATCCACATAAGTCGAAATAGTGCTATCAGCCGTAACAGGGGCGTTAAAGTCTGTATATTCAAGGAAACTACTAACGTTTATTTCCTCTATTTCCAACCCGATAGTCCTTTTTTCACCTTCTTTAAGCATCTTTGACTTTGTGCCATATTTTGATATATGTGGTGTTATGCGGAGGTTTATTCCAACGTCTTGAATGAAGTTGTAGTCGTATATTATCTGCCCGAACTGGTCGGTTCTTGAGCTTTCGAGATAGGGAATATCTTTGCCTCTCGATAGTGTTGTTTGCTGGTTATCGCGTGTAAGGACGGACGGTAGAGAAAGAACCTCCACTTTATTTTCCTTCATCAAGGTGTGTAATAGAGCATTGAGGTTTTTGTTGAAAATATTATATGAGAATCCAACGCTTTCATCGCTTAGCTGGAAATCAGTACCAAAAACAGCATTCAGACCTTTTTTGCCTACATGCGTGCCTTCCTCCCAAGTCCATTCAATACCGAGTTTGTTTTCATCACCAAGCGAAACTTCCAGAACCTTGATCTCCATCCAGACCTGACCACGACTAATATCCAACTGCATGATGATGTCCCGAACTGCATCGTGGTTTCTCTCCGGTGTTGTAATAACAAGCGAGTTGGTTTGTGTATCAGCGTTTATCTTCACTTCACCCATTAGAGTCGAAACATCTCTTGGGATCTGTGTCCTTCCGGTCATCATCATTCGCATAAAGCTGTTTCTGTTGTTTCTGGAGGAAGACCCTCCTCCTTCTTCGGAAAAAACGTCATTAAGCAATTGCTGCATTTCCTCTGCATCAGAATATTCCAGAGGATAAATTATGGTAGAATATTTATGATCCTGTGGAGTCGGCTGATCAAGCTGTTCTATTAGTTTTGAGACAATCTCAAAGTTACGGGCTGATGATGTTGTAACGATAAGCGAGTTGGTTCTTGTATAGGCTTCGACAGAGATAGTGCCTGTGATTGCTCCCGATCTTTGCGAACTACGGGATGATCTGGGCATCCACCACATGAAGTCCATCCCTCTTCCTGATCCCGATTGCTGATAAGTATTACTGATTATCTCAGAAATGCTCTCGGCATCTGCATGCAGTAGCGGGAATATTTTTGTATCTGTTTCCATATCTGGTAATGTGATGTCAATCTTGCTAATAAGGTCTTCGAGTAACGGAATGTTGGCAGCAGCAGTAGAGATGATTATTGAGTTCATTCTGGTATCGGCGACAAGATTGACTGTTCCCTGTATTCCTGTTACATTTTCTTGGTCTCCCCTCATTTGTCTTTCAGACCTTCTTCGTTCGCGTTCCCACCACGGCATATTTCTACTACTACCTCCGTCTTCCTGAAATAATTCTTGAAGACTCGTTACAGTAGTTTCTGCATCTGCATACTTGAGTGGTATTATTTTTATTATTTCCTGCGGGTCAGTTTGCTGATCTAATTGCTTTATAATCTCCTCTATTATCGGAAAGTTTTGGGGATCAGATGAAACGATTACTGCGTTCAATCTTTCATCAGAGGTTATGTTTATATTTCCCTGTATGCCTTTGGTTGTCGTTTGCAGTTCCCTTGCCCGCCAGCGTTCCCATGGGGGAAGATTTCTGCCTCCAGAGCCTTGTAGCAAAGTTTCTAGTTCAGTAGTAACGTCATCCGCTATTGCATAATTAAGCAAAAAGACTTTGATCTCTGACTGAGCGACATCGCTTGTATCCAATTCTTCGATAAGCTTGGAAATTATTTCAATGTTTTCATCGGATGCCGTTACAATGAGTTTATTTGTTCGCTCCTCGCCTATTATCAAGACCTGACCTCTAACGACATCAATGCCTCTAGCGGGCATCCTTCCTTCCTGTTTGGCACGCTCCATCATCTTCATCATTTCGTCAGTTCCTCTTTTTGCCAATTTCTGGAAGACTCTGGCAGTCTCAACTCCCTGACGGAACATATTATCAAGCGTATCAGCAAGCTCAGCCGCATTGGCGTATTTTAGCTGGAATATTTTTGTTTGTAATATACCCGAAGGCTCCATATCCAACTGTTTAATAATGTTTGCCAGCCTGCGGATGTTGGATGATGTATCAGTAACAACAAGCGAATTGGTGGTTGTATCTGCAAACATATCAGCTTCTTTTGGAATGAGGTTTTTCAGGTTTTGTGACATCTCGCCAGCATCTGCAGAGCTAAGGGGTATTATCTGTGTGATCATCTCATCCGATGATTCAATCAGATTCGGATCAGCACCTATTTGCACCCTCAAAGGTCTAGTCTTGGCGTCGGTGATGGGAATTATCACGAGGGTCTTGTTTACCCTAACTGTAGTAAAGCCGAGAGTATTAAGTGCTGTTCTAAGGGCTTCCAAAGCTTCATCAACAGTGATTCCCTTCAGGTTTACAATAGTGATCTTTCCCTGTACTTTATCGCTGGCTATTATGGTAAGATTTGTTTCATCGCTCATAAACTTGAGTATGTCATGTATATTGACGTTTACAACATTGAAGAACGATATTTTGGTAGCCTTTCCATCTTGACCACGCTCAACAACCCTCATATCATTTTGACTTGGTTGCCCCCCTTGTGGCCCGGGGGGACCCGGAGCTTGCGCAAATGCCTCGCCTGCTATGCCTATGATAAGCATACACAATATAGAGATTGGCAATAAAATACGAATTGCGTATGCCGATCGGCAAATGTCAGATTTTGGATTCTGACATTGCTTACCAGCCATTTTTGAAAACCTGAAAACCATGCTAATTCCTCCAACAAATGTCTATGGCTTAACCAGATTAAGTCTATTCCAAATTAGTTTTTGTCAGTGCAACTTATTGCTTTAAAATGCAAAAAATTACATCACCTCAAAACGAATCCCAAGATAGAAAATTAATCTGATTGACTATTAAATTATTATCTTGGGCGAATTTGCTGAACTTCGGGACCTCCCGATCTCTGTCCACGACCTCCGAACCTTTGCTGAAATTCTGCTTTGAGTTTCTCTTGGAGATCGGGGTTATTCTTCAAATCCTCTATAGAGATTCCTCTTTCCTCAAGCATTTTACGTACCATTGGCGGAAGATTATCAAGATTGGGACTGCCGCCAGATTGTGGTTTTTCGATACTGGAAGCAGTCTTGCCTCCATCAGATGCCCCGCCGGGGGCTCCACCTCTACGCTGACCGCCTCCTCCACCTTTTCGTCCTCCTCCACCTTGCGTGCCAACGCCAAGTTGTAAAGTCATTTCTTCACCAGAACGATTTACCTTAACCATACTTTCTTCAATATCAGTAACCTTTTCTTCGCCAACCAAATTATCACCTTCGGATACATAATAACTATTATTAGTGCCTGTTTGCTCAATAATGGCTTTTGGTTTTGATTCTTCAGATGTATTTGATATTATGGCAGTAACCGCATAAGATGCTTTTTCCTCTCTTTTCACAGTTCCAAGAGGCAGAAAAAGATTTTTTTCGGAAATTGCGCTCAAATACTGCCTGAGCTTATCTTCATCAGAAGCAGGTACTTGAGTTTTAGCCTGTTCTTTCTGTGCGGCGGCGTTTTTTGCTTGCTCTTTAACTATATTCGGTGAATTTTCACGCATTTTTTTGGCAGAATCAGAATCGGGTGAAGCATTTTTTTGCATGGCTTCTTCTTTCATTCCCTCACGGGATTCCTGACGCATTCTCTGTCTTTCTTCTTGATTAGCCTTTTTTTCAAAACGCTTGTTTCCTCCACCTTTGTCAATCTCGCCTTCATCTACTTTAGTCATATTTTTTCCATCTTCGGACATTATAAAGACTTTTGGACGGGGTGACTCGCCATCATCTGATGATTGAACATCCTTAATAATCATTACCCCCTCACCACGCGGAGTTTCTCCTTCATCAACCTTTATCTCTACACGCACATCATCTTGAGCATATGCCAGCATATAAATGCCGAATGCCAAAATACTCAAAGTAAAAAAGAGCAAAACGCCCAATTTGAAACGCACCGAGATCACTTCCTTTCCTGATTTTTTATATTCAATCGTAAAGCGCAAATGAGGACATAGTAAGCTCAATACCTAATAAAGCTTTCTGTCGATCCGCAACGCTTATAGTCATTCCGTCAATTTTGACCCATTTTGTGGTTGTTTGCAGATTATATAATAGCTTAACTAGCTGATTTATATCACTTTTAAAGACCATTTTTATGGTGAATTTTCCTATTTTGTCGTCTGCTTTTGTTTTTTGTATGAGACCAAGTTTGCTGATCATTCCCTGAACTTCGCCTTTTTTTTCTCTGACCCGATTACTATATAGTACCAATTTATTCTTTATACTTTCGACTTCTTTTTCGTCTTTAATTTCGGATGTCTCAAGGATTTTGTCTATTTCTTCGCTGGCCAGCGTTTTTCCATCGTGGGTTTGTATAAAAGTAACCAGATTTTGTGAGACTTTGTCGGGTATATCCTTTGGTATCACTGGAAATAACATTTTGCCATCAGATGGATTTTCTTGGGGAATATCATTTTCCTTTTCAGCTTCTTGGGCGATGTCTTCTTTGGAAATATCCTTTTTTTGCTTATCTTCCTCATCTGAATCAGCCTTATCTGATCTTACTTCTTCTTTTACTTCCTCTTTTTTTGATTTATCGGGGGGACTTTTTGCCTCTTCGGATACGGTCGAATTATCTTTTTCGCTTTTTACCTGAACCACATAGAGTTTGCTTACGATGGATTTAAGTATGGTTTGGTCTCCCCTTTGATTTATATCTTTCTTTTTGCTTCTATCGGGCTTAACATCAAGCTGTTCGACCTCTCTGATCTCGGATTGATTTGCCATCTGAGCCATATATGTCATTATGGAAGATTCCGTCGTTCTGGGACTGAAAGATATTTTATCGTAACCCAACTGGGTCTTAATATCCCTCTCAAGCTCAGTTATCAAGGGTTCCATGCCTTTTAGCTTTCTGACGGACTGCAGTCTTTCCTGCTTAACATCCAAAGATGCCCTTGATTGACCACTCCTAATAATAGGAAGTATAACAAAGTATATAATAACACCTATTGCTACTATTCCACCAAAACCTATAGTTACTTTTTCACGATTTGTTATTTTTCTCATTTTTCCCGTCTTCTTTTATTGCGTCCTCGTTAAAGGTACATGTAATTTGTACCTGAAGTATTGGCTTATTTTCCTTTGTGAACTTTGATATGGAACCGTTTTTAACATCACTAAAGAGGTTGTTTTCATCTGAATACTTCATCTCACTCAACACACGAATAGCTTCACCTATATCGGCGTGCGACATAGCCTCAACACTGATTGTCAATTTTCCGCTTTTGTTTATCTGGAAATTGGTCAAAGCCAATTTGTCACGAGCCGGAAGTTTTTCGTGCATCTCCCTAAGAACTTCGAGGGGAGACACGTATGGAGTCATTATCTTTTCCATTAGTATGCTTTTTTCAAGAGCATCTTTGGCATGAGTGATCACTGGGTCTTTTTCCAGCTTCTGAAGCTGTAGGTCAAGTTGTCTAAGTGATTCAGTGTTTGATTTACGCCAAGACACAAATCCCCATACTGCACCCGTAAGAATTATTACAGCCACGATGGAAGAAACTATTGCCAAGAACTTTTTTCGGGTTTGTGCCGCTTTTTCCATAATCTCTGGTGGCAAAAGATTAACATTGACCGTTGCTGCCCTGTCTTTTCCCCCTAAGGCGATTAATCCCAATCCAAGATTTACGGTAAGAACTTTCTCCGTCAGGTCTTCATCACCTTTGGCAAGATAGCTTTCAACGCTATTGAGTTGATCTAAGGAGCGGACATCTATATCAAGCTTCTCGCTCAAATAAACATCCAATCCTGCTATCTGCGAACTTCCTCCACATAGCCATAGACTGGCAATCCCTTCGTGAGCATCCTTTCCGGTAAATGCCCGAACAGAGCGATCTATCTGCATAGCAAGATCATCAGCCCATTGAGCTGTCAAGGGATCGCTCATCCCTTCGATAAGGTTTGCATCCAAAAGCTTCCGTCTAACTGCATCCTCAAACGAAAGCTCAAAATCCTTTTCAAACAGGCTTGTCAGATTGTTGCCACCATGAGTAAAGCTTCTTGAAAAAGCCATCCTGCCGTGCTGAATAATGCACATATCAGCGCCACCAGCACCAATATCAGCAACAGCGATGCTTCTATTTGAAAGCTCATCCTTAAATTGGTCGAAGATTATAGCATAAGTAGCGAAAATAGAGGGAATAATGTTATCCACTTTCAATCCCGCTTTTTCGGCGATATCCATATATCTTTCAACAGTGCTTCTCTTGGCGGCTACAACCTCAAGCGAAATACTTTCACGACTGCTTTGACGGTTATAAACGCCGTAGATAGAATCAGCGATCGGAAATGGTAGTTCTGGTTCTATCTGCATTGGTACCATTCTCTCAATTTCTTCTTCAGAGGCTGATGGTGGCAAGCCTGATAAGCCTTTAACCGTAACAAAAGACCTCGGAATAGAAATCGCTACGTGATTTGTTTTGAATCCCTTATCTTTTACCAACTGGGTTATTGTGTCAACAATTACTTCGTCAGAAGCTTTGTCAAAGGCGGAATTACGGGGATAAGACATTGAGCCAAAACTCATGACAATAATGCCCTTTTGGGTTAATCCTAGTTGCATGATTTTGACTGAATCCGACCCAATATCAACTGTTGTGATCTGATTTCTTGCCAAAGCAATCTCCTTGATTTCGATTCCAATTTATAGGTCTTTAGTCTTCATAATCCTATAACTGTTTCCAATACCTTGTTTTTATGTTATTACCACTACGATCAATTACTGCCACAAAATCGCTAATAATCTTTTCATCAGCAGACTTGCCGGTTGACTTGATCCGAAACGTATAAGAGCGATACGTGATAAGGTCTATAAGCTGTCTAAAAGTTTCCTCATCAATCCCTTGAACGTCCATCAACTGACCTATATTTTCTAAAGGTCCGCCCTGTTGTTGATTATTGGATGAAGCAGACTGATTGCCGTTTACCAAAGATGTCCCTGATTCACGATGGGCAATTATTACCTCTGCCTTCTGTTCATCCATGCCCGGCAAAATGCGAAGAAGCTCGGATGAAATCGTGTTAATGTTTATTTTTCCTTCAACAACCTCATCATCTGTTGTCGTTACTTTGTCTGCAATTGATTTCAGGTCTTGGATCGAAATCGCTTTGACTTGTAGTAAATCATCTACGTTATTAAATCTGTTGTTCTGCCTGTATGAAACTATGCTTTCTGCGATTCCGTTATCAATTTTGTCGCTAAGTCCACTCAGTTGGTTTGCGTCAGCGTTATTGATGTTTACTTTTTCCTGACCCTGACCTTGTTGCCCCTGACCTTGCTGGTTGCCTCCCTGATCGTCAACAGTGATTCTGTCTCTTATAGCATCAAGAGTTTCTTGAGATATTGCGGGAACATCCAGAAGGCTGGCGATCCCCTTATATGCTTCCTGAGTTCCGCCCTGTTGGGTCTGTCCCGGCATGGCAGTTTGCTGACCACCTTGAGCAGGTTGACCGGGCTGTCCACCCTGTTGTTGCTGATTTTGTGTCGCTTGGCTTCGATAATCCACAATCGCCTGTGCTTCTTGTTGAGTTATGACCTGTTGATCTTGTGAATTAATATCTTGCTGTATTGTGTTTGCATCAGCGGAATTTATATTCACCCGTTTGCTTCCATCGCTGGCAACGTTTTTGTCAGCAGAATAAACCGTTATGATATCCACAAGTGCGGAAACTTGCTGTTGCTGTTGTTCATCTTCCGCTACTTCCTCGTCCTGTGTCGTTTTTTTGCTGGTTCCCCCAAGATATTTAGATTCTCCCGTATAACCATACAAGATTTCGGGTGTCATGCCTTGAGCTCTTGCCATTTCGGCAGTAGTCCTGAACGGTCTTTCTGCAATGATGGCTGCCGCAAGTTCCTGTGCGGTCGTCGTTATCTCTGTCTCCGATAATTCCTGATCAGACTGTTGATTCGTCAAGCAATATTCTATTGCTCTGGCAAGAGTCTCTTCATCTATGGTATTGACATTTATCAACGATGACTCATCTATTATCTCTGTTTCAAAAGTGCTATCGTTTAGCTCACCGGTTATGCCTTGCGACCAATCTTCATCAAGAGAATCATAGCTTGTTTCGTCGGCTTTGAAGTTTGCTATCGCCGTCTCAAATCCACCTTTTGCTGCATAATATGCTTTTACCTGATCGTTCCAGTTTCTTGATGATTTTATCTCTAGGTGCAATGAATATAGCATTTCAGATGCCAGAACAGTCAATATTGTCACTATCCAGAGGACAGCAACGAGTGCTATACCCTTTTCTTTGTTTAGGAATAAATATAATTTCATCTGGTCAATTTCACTGTCCTTTTCATTGCATCGGCATAGAACCCTGTTGTCCTGTCATCTGTTGATCTTGTTCATCCTGTGATTGATTGGCGCTGAAAGGAAGATAGACTACAACAGATTGGGTTATGGGCTTCTCTTTATTCTCAGCATCTGCAACCGTAAGCGTAATCTCAACTGCCTGCGGGAGATTGCCTTCTTCTTCCATATCCCACGTATCTACATAATCTTCCCCATCGAAATATCTTACGTTAAAACCACCGATATTGTCCACAAGCGTTGATTTTCTGAGCATTTCCCGAACTTCGTCAGAGGGAGACGAGGACTGTATTTCATCCATTAGAGTTTCTAACTCCTGAGTATCAAGTTCGGAAGTCTCTATTCTCATGAGGCTCTGAACATTCTGGTCATCAGGGTCTTGACCGATAAAATAGACAATCCGTGCAAGATCGCTTGGTAGCGGATTTTCTGTATCCTCATCTTCCAAATCGCCAGATTCTTGAGCCTGCAAATAATCTGTGAGCTTTGGATTAACAATTGCGACAAAGCTGACCATATCCTGATCCACATTTAATTCGTTATCGACATAATCCTCCATGGAGGGTGTCAGTTCCTCATCATCTTCTTCATAGTAAAGGTTGCTGAAATCTCTTGATATTCTGTCCAGAGACATCCTGACCTTCTGAAGCATCACGATTTTTGATTGATTACGCTCATAGGCAGTTAAAGACGATCTGAATGCCGCATAAACTGAGCTTATGACCAACAAGGATATGACGGTAGCCACCATTATCTCTACGAGAGTGAATCCTTTATGATTATTCCATGATGACCCAAGTATTCTATCTTTTTTATGACTTGATCTCATAATTTCCATCTCAATATTCGGCACTTAACCCATCGGTCCTTGCGATTGCTGTGTTTGCTGTTCTGGTTGTTCAATAGACCGATCAGCTATATAAGTGCTTAATTCAATACTTCTTTGGCGACCTCTTTCCTGCCAGTATATCGTTACCAAAATCTCGCGCAAGCCGTCTATGTCGGTATCATTTACTTGCGTTGCCCAATTAAATAGCGAGCCCTCGCCAAAATCGCCTTCATCGCTTCCCAGTTCCGGATAACCTGTCATTTCAACCTGTCCCATTTTGAGCTTAAGAAGATAATAGGCGGTCGTTTTATTCTCGATTACCGAGTAATTTCTAACACCATCAGAAAAAGCACTAAGAAGCGCAGGCAGAGCCATTGCCGCAATCGCAAGAGACACCACGACTTCAAGTAACGTAAATCCTTTGTTGTTATGTAAAATCCTTGTCATTTATTATAACACCTGAATTTATTGTTTCTGTTGGACATTTAGACCTTCCTGCTCAATTTCAACATCGGTCATTTTGCGAACGCCAGCCCTTCCGGTGGACTCAGCAACGCTAACAACAAAGACCTTCCCAAGAGTGCTTTGCAGATATATCTCAAAATCTTCTGCTGTGCTATCCGGGTAAAAGACAACGTAATCAGTGTTGAGACCGCTCCCCGTGCTTCGGATAGACCTTAGCTCTATCATCTGGATACTTCCAGTGACTTGACTGGGTATACCAACTACACCTTGGGATCGGCTTGCACTGCCTTCAGTTTCGAGCTGTGTTTGGTTCTCTGCTTCTTGAGCCTGTAAGCTAGTAAGATTTTGGGAAATATCACTTAAAGAAGAACTGAGCATCGCTCCGTCGGTTTCTGTTTCCAAAGCATCTTTGGGAGTAAGCATATACTCTGCATTCTCCAGATCAAAGACCACCGCATATTCGGTTCGCTCATTTATTGCTGATGCTCTGGCAAACTCCAAAAGGTCTCTTATCCCTCTGGCGGCACTCCTGAGTTTTGTGTTTTCAGAAAAGTTCTTCATCCATGGAACTGTGGCAGAAGTCATCAGAAGTATGATGAAAAGAACGATGGAAACTTCAATCAAAGAAAAGCCACATAAATCAGGACTATGCTCATTCGTTCTGCGTTTAAAAATAAGGGCAAACATTGTTTAGTTCCGACCCTCTTCCGCTAACCAGTTAGTTATATCAGCCGCATCATCCTCTCCACCTTCTTGACCATCTGCCCCGAGAGAGTAAAGGTCATAATCATAACCTTCGTGTGTGCTAGGTGATACATAAACATAAACGGCACCCCATGGGTCTTTGAAGTCCGTAGGCTTTACATAGGCTCCATTCCAGTCCATAGGATCAGGCGGGGTAGTCGGCTCTGTGAGTAATGCATCCAATCCCTGTTCTGTTGTGGGATATTGACCATTGTCGGCGGCGTACATATCCAATCCGAGTTCAATCGCTTTTAGGTCAATGCCAGCCTTTTTGGGTTTGGCTTGACGCAATCGCCCGATGACCTGCGGCGCAACCACACCACCAAGCAGAGCCAATATCGTTATAACAACCATAAGTTCTATAAGAGTAAAGCCCTTTTCTTTGGACTTTCTTATCTTACGAAACATAATAATATACCTCCTTAAATATTTTTTAACCGATCAAGTTGCTTGCTTGGAATATGGGCAAGATGGCTGCTGCAACCAGAAATCCTACGCTTAAAGCCATAACCAAGATCATCAAAGGACCTATGAGGTTGGCAACTCTCTCTAATTGCTTGTCCATTTCAGCTTCATAATATTCCGACAATTTCGTCAACATATCCTGCGGTCGTCCGGATTCTTCACCGATGGCTAACATGTGCGTTACAAGTCCGGGAAACTCGCCACTTTTCTTTAGAGAGCTAGCGAGAGATTCACCTCGCTGGATCTCAATTTCACTAGCTTCAATAACATCACTATATACAATGTTACCAACAGTTTCACGAACTATTTCCAGAGCGGGGAGTATTTGAACGCCGTTATCCAGCAAAGTCGCCAATGTACTGGTAAAGCGCGTTAGAGAAGAGATCATAAAAACTTTGCCAGCAACAGGAATTTTGAGTTTAAATCTGTCAAGATTACGTTTCCCTTTCTCAGTTCGCGAATATTGACGGACACCAAAAACAGCGACTATAATAGCCACCAAGAGTACCCACCAATAGCTTCTGGCAAATCCTGTAAAAGCCATGAGTATCTGTGTGGGCCATGGCAAAGCCGCTCCTAACTCAGCAAACATGCCACTGAGCCTGGGAATAACAAAAAGTGTAATAACTGCTCCTATCACCAGACCAAGACAGACCAGTATGATAGGATAAAACATTGCAGCAATTACTGCGCTTTTCAGCTTGCGCTGTTTTTCCGAAAACTCAGCGAGTCTTGCAAGAACAAGCCCAAGAACGCCACTTGACTCACCTGCTCTAACTATGTTAACGTAAAGGTCTGAGAATACATTTTTATGCTGTGAGAGGGCATCATACATCGTGCTTCCATGTTCTACATCGTAGCGGACTTGATCCACTGCGCTTCTAAACATGGGATTAGTTATCTGTTCAGAAGAAACCGCAAGCGCGCGTGGAAGATGTATCCCTGAATTCAACAGCGTGGATAACTGATAGCTGAAAAACTCAACTTCACTGCCCCTAACTCTATGAAGAAAGCTTAGAAATGGTATTCTGCTTTTTTCTTCAAATTCTTCCTGAGCTATATCAACAGGATAATATCCGCTCACTCTGAGCTTTGACACAAGATCATTTGTGTTTTCAGCTTCTAATACACCGGTGACTGTTGCACCGCCTTTTGTCATTGCTTGATATTTAAATCTTGGCATATTCTTTACCACTTAGTATCTGTGAATTAAGTAATAAGTAACGAATTCAATAAGAAACAAATACTGGAATAAAAATGATCAGAAGTTTGTATATTCTTCTTCCGCAGTTGATCTACGCACTTCATCAATGGTTGTTAGCCCATTTATTACCTTTTGCCAGCCATCTTCCCTAAGAGTTCTCATACCATGTTTTCGGGCTACTTTTCTGATCTCTGTAGTTGGCGTCTCTTTATAAGCCATGTCCCTTATTTCATCGTTCATGATGAGAACCTCAAATAGAGCAAGACGACCAGAATAACCACGACCACGACATTCTGGGCAACCGACTGGCTGTGAAATCATAAGGTCTCTATCCACAGTAGATGGATCAACGCCCATTTCTTTGAGGGCTTGGTCGTCGGGATGATATAAAGTTCGGCAACGTCTGCAAACCCTACGCACCAATCTCTGAGCCGCTACGCCTTCAAGACTTGAGGCAACCAGATAGGGCTGAACTCCTAAGTCTATAAGACGTGTTATAGCACCAGCCGCATCATTTGTGTGAAGCGAACTCAACACCAAGTGACCTGTAAGCGCAGAATGGATAGCCATCTCTGCGGTTTCGCCATCACGGATTTCTCCTATCATTATCTTATCCGGGTCCTGACGTAATATATGACGCAAAGTGTTGGCAAAGGTTACGCCCACCGCTTCATCAACATGGATCTGATTTATTCCAGATAGATCGTATTCAATAGGGTCTTCGACTGTAATTATCTTAACTTCTGGAGTATTCATGTCCTTAAGACATGCATATAATGTGGTAGTCTTTCCGCTTCCAGTAGGACCGGTCGTTAGTATTATGCCATGTGGTCTGTAAATCAACTTGGAAAATCTGTCAAAATCATGCTCAAGCATACCCAGTGCCTTCAAACCATAGGCAACAACGGTCTTGTCAAGGATACGCATGGCGACACACTCACCCCAAAAGGTGGGAACTGTGGATACACGAATATCAATTTCTCTGTTAGCCAGAGTGCTTATTCTGACCTGAATACTTCCGTCCTGTGGTCTCCGTCGTTCAGCGATGTTCATCTCCGCCATGATTTTTACACGTGAGATAATGGCTTTCTCTATGTTTTTTGGCGGAACAGGTCTTTCTTGAAGAACACCGTCCACGCGGAATCTCACTCTAACAACTTTTTCCAATGGTTCTATATGAATGTCTGTCGCCTTTTCTCTAACGGCTTCGATTATAATCTGATCCACATAGTTTATGACGGTAGGGTTTCTGGCAAGTGTATCGGGGTCTAAACCAAAGTCCTCGATAGCTCTAATCTCTTCTGTCGTCGAAATTCCCAGAGAACCTTCCATTTGTCCTCTTAGGATTTCTTCAGCCGAGATACCGTAAAATCTTCTTATTGCATCAAGTACATCATCTTCTACTGCTAAAACAGGCTGTATTTCAGTCTCGGTTATGAGACGAATATCATCTATAAGACTAACGTCCAAAGGGTTTTCCATTGCAACATAGAGGACGTTATTCTCTAAAACAATCGGGACAACCTTTCTATCCAGAGCAAAACTTGCCGGCATAAGAACTGTTGCTTTCTGATCCTGAGTCAAATTATATAGCTTCATATATGGCAAACCGATCTCTTGAGAACGGGTAATCATATCAAGATCAGCTCTATATATATGTTCTTTTTCAAGTAGTGCGTCTATTATACTGCCACCGTTTTCTTCCTGAAAGCTCGTGCCATCAGAAAGTTCTTCTTTGGTCAAAGCTCCTGATTTCATTAATAAATCTATTGTTAATTTTTCTTCTGAATCTATCAAGTACGTACACCTCCTGTCAGATAGAGTTAGACGAAGAAGCTATCTTCTGGTTTACTACTTATTTGGCAAA
>Ga0265598_1000036_pt1 | contig 14821 bp, 23 predicted proteins | sample saktaT_2_FD_197231 | JGI IMG/M metagenome (GOLD analysis project Ga0265598, IMG submission 197231) | Metatranscriptome of saline water microbial communities from Sakinaw Lake, British Columbia, Canada - sak_2011_5_24_40m (Metagenome... | ecosystem: Environmental > Aquatic > Non-marine Saline and...
ATTCTCATATTATTTACCTTCCTCGTCGAGCACCAAGCCTTCCATCTTTTAGGAAGCCTTCGTAATGACGCATTAACAGATGCGATTCAATCTGCTGCATTGTATCCAAACCGACACCGACAACAATAAGCAAAGGAGTTCCACCAAAACGGATTGGTATATTCACATAATGTTGCAATAGATATGGCAATAGGGCTATAGCCGCAAGGAAAAATGCACCGACCAATGTAATTCTGGTAAGTGATCTATCAATATATTCGGCAGTGGACTTACCGGGTCTTATGCCGGGTATAAATCCGCCATACTTCTTCATATTATCGGCAAGATCAACGGGGTTCGTTGTTACAGCCGTATAGAAGTATGTAAAGAATATAATCAAAATACCGTAAATTATGTGATACCAGGGCCAGCGCTCAAAATAACCGAGAATCTCACGCACTGTATTATTGGGTATCATATTTCCCATCGTCATCGGGAATGAAATAATTGTGATGGCAAATATTATCGGAATAACACCGGCTTGATTCACGCGCAATGGCAGATGAGTCATCTGACCGCCATAGACCTTTCGACCGACGACACGCTTTGCATATTGAACAGGAATCTTGCGGGTGCCAAGAGTAACAAGTATAATAGCCATAATGATACCAATCATAACAGCAAGGAATATAAATAGCCTTGCAATATCAAGCCTGTCATCTGCGGTAGAGAACAAACGTCTGACTATATCAATTGTTCCGTTGGGAACTCTGGCAACTATATTCGCAAAGATTAGCAAAGATATTCCGTTTCCAATACCCCTCTCACTGATCTGCTCACCGAGCCACATTACAAAGGTTGTTCCAGCCATAAGCGTGATAACGGTGATAAATGTGAATGCAATCGGAGATACGCTTCCATGAAGTACCTGAATGTTTCCAACACCAAGATACCCCGGATTTCTGAGTGCGATACTTATGCCGACTCCCTGTATGGCGGCAAGCACGACTGTTCCATAACGGGTGTATTGTGTAATCTTTTTCTGTCCGACGGGACCTTCTTTTGAGAGCTTTTCCAGAGACGGGATAACTATTGCTAGAAGCTGAAGTATAATAGATGCGCTGATATAAGGCTGTATTCCCAAAGCGAAGATCGTCATCTGACTGAAGGCATTACCTGCAAAAAGATCATACATTCTCAGAATTCCGCCGCCTTCAGGAGCTAGTCTGCCGAAAAATTCTGACAATGCCTGTCCATCAATTCCGGGGATGGTAATATGTGACCCAATCCTATAGACAGCAAGAAGCAAAACTGTGAAGACGATCCGTTTTCTTAAATCAGGGATCTTAATAGCGTTCTGGAAAGCACTCAGCATCTATATCACCTCAGCCCTTCCGCCGGCTTCCCTGATTTTCGCTTCAGCCGATTTTGAAAAGTGATGAGCCTTTACGACCAAGCTTTTATCAAGCTCACCATTACCAAGGATCTTTACGCCGTCTCTTGTCTTTTTTATTATACCGACTTCCTTAAGTAGCCTTGGGGTTATGACTGTGTTTTCAGGAAAATCATTCAACGCATCAAGGTTAACAACCGTATATTCCTTTTGCGATACGTTGGTAAATCCACGCACAGGTAACCTACGCTGAATGGGCATCTGTCCGCCCTCAAATCCCGGACGCACAGTACCACCGGAACGAGCAAGCTGTCCCTTATGACCTTTTCCCGAAGTCTTACCACGTCCGGATCCTGGACCTCTTCCCAATCGTCTCTTTCGGGTTCTGGATCCCACTGGTGCTTTCAGTTCGTTTAATTTCATATCTGGTATTCTCCTAATTGGCTGACTAGATGAACTGATACAAACACTCCCTAGATACCAAAAAAAATACATCGTTTAGCAAACAAAGTATGCTTTATTGGCTACCTCTGGCTTTTCAAAAAAAGCCTGCCAAACCAATACGCATAATGGTATATGAGAAAATAGTCTCACCTATAGCCACAAAAAAAGCACACTTAATCAAGTTTATCTATAACAAATGGAATTTTTTATGAATTCCAATTGACTAATTCTTCTACTGTTTTGTCGCGTAGTTTTGCTATTTCCTGTGCACTTTTCAGTTGTTTCAAACCATCGATAGTGGCAGCGGCAAGATTGAGCGCATTATTATTGCCCAATGATTTGCTCATTATATCCCTGACACCGATAACCTCAAGTATGGACCTAACTGCTCCACCTGCAATAACTCCGGTGCCGGGTGCGGCTGGTTTAAGCAATACTCTACTCGCACCGAACTTGCCGATAACTTCATGTGGAATAGTTGCTCTGGCGACAGGCACAGATACAAGGCTTTTTTTTGCGTCATCAATTGCTTTGCGTATGGCTTCAGGAACTTCGTTTGCTTTTCCAAACCCCATACCGACTATGCCATTACCGTCACCAACGACAACAAGCGCATTCCAACTGCGATTACGTCCGCCTTTTCTGACACGTGCTACGGGAGTAATTCTAATAACTCGCTCTTCAAGTTTTAATTCATTAGGATCGATTCTATTCAAGAAATCCCCCCTCTAGAAGATAAGACCAGCCTCTCTGGCTGATTCTGCTAATGCTTTTACCCTACCGTGGTAAGGGTATCCGCCTCTATCAAAAACAACTTCGGAAACATTTTTCTCCAAAGCTTTTTTGCCCATTTCTTCGCCAACAATTTTGGCGGCTTCCATGTTTCCACCGTTTTTTACTTTTTCCCGAATATCTGGGGATAGCGTTGAGACAGTCAAGATTGTCGTTTTCGTAACATCATCAACTAATTGAGCATAGGTATGGCTCAGACTCTTGAAAACGCACAATCTCGGTCGTTCCGATGTTCCAGATAATTTTTTTCTGACACGAAAGTGTCTTTTAAGACGTGCCTGTTTTTTGTCAAGTACTGGACTCAAGTTTCTACTCCTAGGGCTTGATTATTTAAAGCCCCAAAACATTGCCATTGGCAAAAATTTCATAAAAAGAATCCCAAAGAGAAACTATGCTGCTGCTGCCTTTCCGACTTTCCTTCTTACATGCTCTGTCGCATACTTTATACCTTTGCCTCTATATGGCTCCGGTCTTTGGAAGTCCCTTATGAGCGCGGCAATATGACCAACAAGGTGTTTATCAATTCCACTGACAGTCAATGGAATCTCAGGCTGGTTCTGGACAGTCTCTGCACGTTGGATAGCAATATCTATTCCTTTTGGTATATCCATTACTATGGGATGAGAGGCGCGCAACTGCATGGTTAGCCTGCCATTTTCAAATGCCGCCCTATAACCAAGCCCCGTAATCCGAAGCATTTTGGAAAATCCCTCAGAAACGCCAGTAACCATATTGGCTACAAGAACACGAGCTAGACCATGCAAAGACCTTATTCGCTTTGTCTCCGATCTACGTGTTACTAATATTTGAGTGCCTTCGACATTGACATCAATACCTTCCGGTATATCTTCTGAAAGGCTGCCCTTTGGTCCCTCAACCATCACACGGCCATTATTGATGGTAACTTTTACTTTTTCTGGTATATTTATAGGTTTTCTTCCTATTCTGGACATTTTTGATACCTCGTTACTTGATGCTATATAATGGACATTGTAGCTTCGACATTGGATATTGGAATTCGTCATAGCGAATATGCATATCTAACATACAAAATCTAATATCCAGAATACTTACCAAACGTAGCAAAGAACCTCTCCGCCGACTTGTTCATGTTTGCATTGCGATGAAGTCATAACCCCTTTTGAGGTAGAAATTATAGCAGAGCCGTATCCCCCGCGGACCCTTGGTAGTTTATCTTTGGTAACATAATACCGACAACCTGGTCTGCTAACTCGCCTTATCCCCGTTATAACACCCTTCTTATCAGGAGCGTATTTAAGGGATAAACGAATTATTCCCTGTTTGTTATCCTCAAGAAATTTATAGCCCTTCACATATCCTTCATTAGTCAGGATTTGGGCAATGCTTTTCTTCACCCTCGACGCAGGTACATCCACTTTTTCATGGCGGGCTACGCTAGCGTTCCTGATCCTTGTCAGCATATCAGCAATCGGATCGGTCATAGACATTTAAATACGCCTCCATACACTTACTAGATAACAGATACCGGATGCTGGATATTAGATACTGGATTCCAAATTTTTGGTTAGATTCAAGTATCGAATATCAAGCATCGAGCATCAAGCATCCAGAAATTACCAACTGGCTTTCTTAACCCCGGGAATCCTTCCGGCCCGGGCAAGAAGCCTGAAACAAATTCTACACATATCAAATTTACGTAGGTATGCTCTCGGACGCCCACATAATGGACATCTATTATATTTTCTTACCTTAAACTTTGGCTTTCTTTTAGCCTTTACTCTTAAAGCTGTTGTCGACAAGATACCACCCTCTCAATTGATCAAAAATACAAGATTAAAAGAATAACACAAACCCAATCTTTAATCTCTAATTACGCCTGCCTAAAAGGCATTCCCATTAACTGCAATAATTCCCTAGCTTCTTCGTCAGTATTAGCGGATGTAACTATTGTAACATCCATACCACGAACTTCGCTGAGCTTGTCATATTCCATTTCGGGAAAGATCACCTGTTCTTCAAGCCCGAAAGTATAGTTTCCATGTCCATCAAAAGACCTGCTGGAAACACCACGAAAGTCCCTAATTCTTGGAAGAGATACATTAACCAAACGATTAAGAAACTCATACATCTTGTTGCCGCGCAAAGTAACACGACATCCGATGGACATACCTTCTCTAACCTTGAATGAAGCAATAGACTTCTTTGCTTTGGTTATAGTGGCATGTTGTCCGGTTATCAGAGATAATTCGGCAACAGAATTGTCCAGAAGTTTTGAGTTCTGGATCGCCCCTCCAACCCCCATATTCACACAGATTTTTTTTAGCTTTGGGACTTCCATCACATTTTCGTAGTTAAATCTACGGATCAGCGCTGGAATAACTTCATCACGATAATATTCAGTATACGGACTCATAGTCTATCTCCAATTACTCCCTCTCGGCAACCTCGTTACATTTTGCGCATACTCTGACTCTGAAACCGGTCTCTAGTTGTTTTCTGGTTGTCCGAGCCTGACGATTGCATCTTGGACAGAGCAGCATAACATTTGACATATGCACAGCAGATTCCCTCTCAATAATTCCACCTTGCTGATTATATCCCTGTCTTTTCGCATGATGCGTTGAGAGACTAACCCGCTCAACCAAAACCCTATTTTCTTTTGGAAAAACAGCCAAAACCTTGCCGGTCTTTCCCTTATCTTTGCCGCTAATAACGACAACGCGGTCGTCTTTCTTTATATGTAAACTTCTGCTCAATTTTTTGCCTCCATGACCTGTTGTTAATCTCAGAGGTGTTAAGAATCTAGATCACTTCCGGTGCCAGAGACACAATCCTTGTGAAGTTTTTTCTCAATTCTCTGGCAACAGGTCCGAAAATGCGGGTTCCACGAGGCTGATTGTCTTCGTCAATGATGACAGCGGCATTTTTATCGAACTTGATATAAGAACCGTCTGAACGACCAAGTTCCTTAGCTGTCCTTACAACAACAGCTCTTACAACCTCACCTTTTTTTACTGTTCCCCTTGGGTTTGCTTCCTTAACGGACGCTATTATAACATCTCCGATTCTTGCGTATCTTCTACGAGAGCCTCCAATAACCTTTATACATCCTATCTTTCTAGCTCCCGAATTGTCCGCAACACTTAGAATGGTTTCTACACGGATCACGGTCTGTCCTCCATGTTTCTCTAAAGATCAGAAAGTTTCGAAAATAAAAGACTGAAAAAGCCGAGGACACATAAATTATTGCAAACCTTGCAATCTTTTAGTCACTCTATTCCGATCTTTCCAAGATTTCGTTTATTTTCCATCTTTTATTCTTACTCAAGGGACGAGTTTCAAAGATACTGACCTTGTCCCCGATTCGACAATTATTACTCTCGTCATGAGCAAGAACTTTTTTCCTTCTTCTGATTACTTTGCGATATAGTGGATGTTCCACAAGACGTTCAATAAGAACGGTTGCGGTTTTATCCATTTTATTGTTTACTACTATTCCTACACGAGTTTTGCGATTTACTGAAATACTCATAGACATTTATCCCATACTGCTTTTCGGCAAAATGGATCAGTTCCTAAGCACTCTGTTCTGATCCCTCAAGTTCTCTTTCCCTTATAACAGTCTTCATTTGTGCTATTTCATGTTTAATTTCTTTAAGTCTTCTATAATTCTGGAGTTGTCCCGAATTCAATTGGAATCTCAGCCTGAAAAGATCGTCCCTTGAGTCAACAACCCTTTGCTTCAATTCCTCGTCAGAAAGCTGTCTAAATTCACTAATTCTCATAATGACATACCTTTTCTAGATACAAACTTACATCTAATAGGCAATTTATGTGCGGCAAGCCTCATTGCCTCACGAGCCTCTTCCTCCGTCACACCAGCGATCTCATAAACTATTCTTCCGGGCTTTACAACAGCGACCCAGCCGCTTGGATTACCTTTACCTTTTCCCATTCTGGTTTCTGCTGGTTTAGCAGTAATAGGTTTACAGGGAAAAACAGTTATCCAGACTTTCCCACCTCTTTTTACATACCTTGTTATGGCAATACGACCAGCTTCAATCTGTCTATTTGAGAGCCACGTTGGCTCAAGTGCTTGGAGACCATATTCCCCAAACCTTACATCGCTACCTCGGTAAGCAATTCCCTTTCTGTTACCGCGATGTTCCTTACGATGTTTTACTCTTCTTGGCATTAACATAAAATTATCCCCCAACGAGCATAATATAAAACTCTAAATGCTTATGTTCGAGAACCGTAATTTCTCTCACGAGGTCCCGATCGGGCAGGACGTTCGGGGCGAGCTGTTGCCTTTAGCTCTTCCGGTCTTGAAAGCTTTTCGCCCTTAAATATCCAAGTCTTAACACCGATCTTTCCAGCAACTGTTTGTGCTTCGGCAAAACCATAGTCAATATCGGCTCTCAGAGTATGAAGTGGGATTCTTCCCATTTTTTCTTGCTCAATACGAGCCATTTCGGCTCCGCCAATTCGACCACCACACCTGATTTTGATTCCTTCTGCACCATAATACATAGCCGAGGAAACGGCTTTCTTCATAGCTTTTCGGAAGTGAATTCTTTTTTCTAACTGAATAGCTATGCCTTCTGCAACTAGTTGTGCATCAATTTCGGGTCTCTTGACCTCTTTAATATCAAGGCGAACTTCATGTCCTATGAATTTTTCAAGGTCTTGTCTAAGTTTATCTACTTCTCCGCCTCTTCTGCCAATTACGATGCCCGGTCTGGCGGTGTAAATATTGACGATTCTTTTATCAGGGAATCTCTGAATCTCAACTTTTGAAATTCCTGCTCGCATCAGCTTTTCTTTTACAAAGCTCTGAATTTTTAAGTCCTCGTGAAGGAAGTGTGCATATTCCTTCTCCGCAAACCATTTTGAATCCCAATCAGTAACGATCCCCAATCTAAAGCCTTTTGGATGAGTCTTTTGTCCCAAATTAACCTCCTAATATTAGTTTTTAGTCCTCAGTTTCCAGTTTTTAAATTCTTAGTATAATTGGTAATATAAAGAAACCTAAAAACTAACAACTCAAAACTAAAAACTGACAACTCAATCCGCACCATCATCAAGCACAATATAAATATGACAACGTCTTCTGCGTATTCTGTTTACATGCAAACGACCCCTATATTTCGCCCAATAGCGGATAGGTCCATTACCGACCTGAATCTCTTTCACAACGAGATTATCCACGTCAATATCAGGCATCTGATTCGCGTTTGCAAGAGCGGACCTCATGAGCTTTTCTATGAATGTAGCTCCAGCTTTATTAGTGAATTTTAACATTTCCAGCGCATTTTCCACTTTTTTGTTTCTGACAAGACCGGCAACTAAATTTGCCTTCCTTGCAGCTAGTGGAACATATCGTGCAACAGCTTTCGCCTGCATAATATGAGCCTCCTCTTCAGCAACTATATATCACTGACTGTTTAATTATCCTCTGGCTTTTCCACCATGAGAACGGAAGGTTCTGGTTGGGGCAAATTCCCCAAGCTTATGACCTACCATATTTTCAGAGATGTAAACCAAAAGGAATTTTTTTCCATTATGAATAGCAAGAGTATGTCCAACCAATTCTGGCGTTATTGTTGAACGACGGGACCAAGTCCTAAGTACCTTTTTTTCTCCCGACCGGTTCATCGCAATTATCTTCGCCAGCAATTTTTCGTCTATATAAGGACCTTTTTTGAGCGACCTAGCCATAGCATCTCCTCGTAAATTAATTTAAGATTACAGATTTAAGATTGAAGATTCCAATTAATCCCATAATCTCAAATCTTCATTCTTGAATCTCAACCCTAGCGCGATTGTTGTTTACGTTTTGAAACAATATATTTGCTCGAAGCTTTCTTTTTCTTTCGGGTCTTATATCCCTTAGTTGGCATACCCCATGGGCTAACGGGATGACGTCCTCCAGAACTCTTGCCTTCCCCTCCGCCGAGTGGATGGTCTACCGGGTTCATAGCAACACCACGAACCTTTGGTCTACGACCCATCCATCTTGACCTGCCTGCCTTACCAAGTGTAATGGAATCATGTTCCACGTTACCAAGCTGACCAATAGTGGCACAGCAATTATTTAAAACAAGCCTAATCTCTCCAGAAGGCAGTCTAAGACGGGCATATCTATCTTCTTTTGCGACTATTACTGCGGCGCAACCGGCGCTTCTTACTATTTGTCCACCTTTGCCCGGGGCAAGTTCAATATTATGAATCGGAATACCTGTTGGTATATTAGACAACGGCAAAGCATTGCCAGTCTTAACTTCAGCACCAACACCGGACATCAATTCATCGTCCACCTGCAAACCAAGTGGCGCAAGTATATATCGCTTTTCACCATCAACATATTGCAATAAAGCGATCCTAACAGTTCTATTGGGATCATACTCTATTGTCTTGACCTTTGCAGGAATGCCGTTTTTGTCGCGTTTGAAATCTATAAGGCGATACTGCCTTTTATGTCCGCCACCTTTGTGTCTTGCGGTTAGCCTTCCCTGATTATTACGCCCGCCAGTTTTCTTCAAAGGTCTCAAAAGAGATTCTTCAGGCTTTATTTTCGTCAAATCCGAAAAATCAGCAGTGGTCATAAAACGCCTACTGGGCGTTGTAGGGGAATATGTCTTAACAGCCATAATTCTACTCCATTAATAGGTATAAGGACAAGGGTATAGTGCAACGGGTCTATAAAATAAAGTCTTTATAGACCTATTGTTACATAGCCCTATTATCCCATAAGCCTATATTCCTTCATATATTTCTATTCTATCAGCAGGTCTCAATGAGACAATCGCTTTTTTCCAATCAGGTTTTTTATTCTTCTGTCGTCCTCTCGAACGCATGGGCTTGCCGCGCATAGTCATAGTATTGACGTCAACAACCCTAACGCCCGGAAAGATCGCCTCAATAGCATGTTTAATTTCTATCTTATTTGCCTTTTTTTCTACACAAAATGAGTATTTACCTTGACCTTCACGGAGATCCGTGCTTCTTTCTGTAAGCAAAGGCTGAATTATTATCTTAAATGGGTCTTTCACAGGAGTTCTCCTCCACTTTCACATTAATTGCAGAACGTTTCCTCAATATTTTCCAAAGCTTTTTGCGTGATGACAAGCTTATCATGCCAAAGAATATCATAGGTATTGATAGTATTCCAAACACAAACATTCAGTCTGGGAATATTTCTGGCAGAATATAGCGCATTATTATTCTGTTCATCCAAAACAACCAATGTCTTAAGCTTGCCTGTAATCCCAAGTTTATCAACAAGACTTAACATCTTTTTCGTTTTGGGAATCTCAAAGTCAATCGCGTCAATCACCAAGATATTATCATTCTGGAATTTGTCTGCCAATGCTGATTTAATAGCCAAACGCCTTACTTTCTTTGGTACTTTAAACCCAAAATCTCTTGGTTTTGGGCCAAAAGCGACTCCACCACCGATCCTGATAGGAGATCGTCTGGTACCTGCACGGGCAAAACCAGTCCCCTTCTGCCTGAAGAGTTTCTTTCCAGATCCGCGTACATCAGACCTGCCCTTTGAAGATGCTGTACCAATCCTCTTATTGGCAAGTTGCATGACAACGACCTGATGTATTACATCTCCATTTATGGCGGTTTCAAGAATATCGGACATAAGCTCTACCTGTCCCACATTCTCCCCGCTTTGGTTATATACATTCATGGATGCCATATCTATGTTCCTCTCAACGATACAAAACAGAGAAATTCAAAGCCTGACTTAGGCTTTTACTGCTTTCTTTACCATTACGATGCCATTTTTTGGTCCGGGGATAGCGCCTTTAATCAACAGGAGATTTTTGCTTGGGTCAACCTTAAATACGGTCAAGTTCTGAGCGGTAACTCTCTCGCCGCCCATTCTTCCAGGCATCTTCATGCCCTTTATAACTCGAGAGGGATATGAGCTTGCTCCGATTGAACCACCAACTCTGTGTCTTTCAGAACCATGCGTCGCACTATAACCCTTAAAGTGCCATCTTTTCACAACTCCTGCAAAGCCTTTACCCTTAGACGTACCGGTTACATCAACAGTCTCTCCGGGAGAGAAAATATCAACAGTAATCTGTTCACCCAGTTCTGACACGTTCAGACCTTCTATTCTGATTTCTTTCAGAATCTTAAGAGGCTGGACATCAGCTTTCTTGAAACGTCCACGGTCGGGCTTATTTGTTCGGCTTTCTTTCTTTTCCCCGAATCCTATCTGAATGGCTTCATATCCATCATTTTCTTTGGTCTTTACCTGCACAATGGGACAAGGTCCAGCTTCAACAACAGTTACAGGGACCACTTCGCCAGTCTCATTAAACAGACGTGTCATTCCTATTTTTTTACCGAGAATTCCAAATTTTCTTTTTTTCATCGCTGTTCCGTCTCAACTTCAAGTTCGACATCCACGCCCGCGGGCATATCAAGCCTCATAAAAGCATCGACTGTCTTTGGTGTCGGGTCAAGGATATCTATTAATCTTTTATGCGTCCTCATCTCAAACTGCTCTCGGGATTTCTTATCTATAAAAGGCGACCGAAGAACAGTATATATGGTTCTCTTTGTCGGTAATGGAATAGGTCCCGATACCGATGCACCACTTTTTTTAGCCGTATCTACTATCTGCGTGGTAAATTGATCCAGCAAATGGTAATCATAGGCTTTCAATCTAACACGTATCTTTTGATTATTCATCAAACACCCCTGTTTAGATTCTAAGATCCCAATATCTGAAGATTCCAAAATTCAAACCAATCTTTGAATCTTCCAATCTTTGAATCTTCCAATCTTTGAATCTTCCAATCTTCTATCCGCTATACAATGCCCCCAATATTTGATATTAGGATTTTTGAAACCTTCTCAGGAACAACATCATAATGCGAAAATTCCATGACATAAGTTGCGCGTCCCTGAGTGAGTGATCGTAAAGAGCTAACATAACCGAACATCTCAGCCAATGGAACATAAGCCGTAGCAACCTGAGCACTGGCTCTGGACTCTATTCGATCAATCTTTGCTCTTCTGGAATTCAGGTCGCCGATTACGTCACCGAGATACATTTCTGGGACATCTATCTCAACGTCCATGACAGGTTCTAATAAAACGGGATTTCCCTTATTGAATCCTTCTTTGAATGCCATAGAAGCGGCTATAGAAAACGCCATCTCGGATGAATCCACTTCATGAGTAGAGCCATCACAAAGAGCAACTCCAACGTCAACTACGGGATAACCAGTCAAAGGTCCCATTGCCATAGCGTCTTTAACGCCTTTTTGAATGGCAGAAACAAATTGAGAAGGTATCACGCCACCTTTGGTTTCATCAACGAACTCAAAATTCTTTCCCTTTTCCAATGGATATAACCTTAAAACAACATGAGCATATTGGCCTCGCCCACCGGTTTGTTTTACGAATCTGCTTTCTGATTCCACAGATTTAGTTATGCTCTCTCTGTAAGCAACCTGAGGCTTACCAACGTTTGCTTTTACGAAAAATTCCCTGAACATACGATCGACCATAACCTCAAGATGAACCTCGCCCATTCCGGAAATTATAACCTGACCGGATTCTCTATCAGTACCAAATCTAAATGTCGGGTCTTCATCAGCAAGTCTTGTAAGGGATATTGCCATCTTCTCTTGATCATCGGCTGTCTTTGGCTCAATTGCCATAAAGATAACTGGTTCAGGAAATGTGATTGATTCCAGCAATATCTGGTCATCTCTCTCACATATCGTGTCACCTGTGCCAACATTTTTCAGACCTATAACTCCAGCAATATCACCGGCGCCAATTGAGTCAACTTCTTCTCGCTTATTTGCATGCATCTTCAACACACGCTCAATGCGATCTTTGGTTTTTCTCGTTGCATTGTAAACCAGCGCCTTTGCGTTCAGCCTTCCAGAATAGACCCTTACATAAGCCAGTTTACCCATATGTGGGTCAAAAACGATCTTGAATACTAAACCGCTCAAAGGCTCTGCATCACTTGCAAGGCGCGTTTCGGTTTCCCCTGTATTGGGATTTATTCCCTCCATCGGAGGAACATCCAGTGGCGAAGGCATAAAATCAATAATTGCGTCAAGTAGTCTTTGAATGCCCTTATTTCTTAATGCGGCGCCACAAAACACAGGCACAATATCTGAATTCAACGTTGCACTTCTAATGCAACCAATTATTTCTTCATAAGTCAGACCATCACCGTCAAGATATTTAGCCATTGCTTCATCATCATATTCAACGATGGCATCCAACATTTTTTCTCTATATTCCTCAGCCACATCCAGCATGTCATCGGGAATTTCTTCTATCTCATAGCTTTCGCCAAGACTAGCGTCATCCCATATCATGCTTTTCATCTCGATCAGGTCAACAACGCCTCTGAAATCCTTTTCCTCACCTATGGGCAATTGTATTGGCACCGTATTAGCGCCAAGTCGCTCTTGCATCATCTCTATAGTTCTATAGAAGTTCGCTCCTGTGCGATCCATCTTGTTTATAAAGGCAAGTCTTGGAATTCCATATTTATCAGCTTGCTTCCAGACCGTCTCGGATTGCGGCTGAACTCCTCCAACACCACAAAAAACAGCAACAGCACCATCCAAAACCCTCAGAGAACGTTCAACCTCAACAGTGAAATCAACGTGTCCGGGGGTATCTATTATATTAATGCTATAGCCTTTCCATTTACAGGTCGTTGCGGCAGATGTTATTGTGATACCACGTTCCTGCTCTATTTCCATCCAATCCATAGTGGCGGCTCCATCATGAACTTCACCGATTCTATGGACTCTGCCGGTATAGTATAGTATCCTCTCGGTAACCGTCGTCTTCCCTGCGTCAATATGCGCCATAATTCCAATATTCCGAGTCTTTGTCAAAGGAAGATCGGGTCTGGATGTTTCCATTTTTTCTCTACTTTTAGCTTCTATCGTCATTGAGGATAAACCACCTTAATTAACATATTACCACCTGTAATGGGCAAAGGCTTTATTGGCTTCAGCCATTCTGAATGTATCTAGTTTTTTCTTAATTGATGCACCTTCGTTATTGGATGCCTCTATCAGTTCGCCGGCAAGCCTTTCTTTCATGGACTTTTCGCCTCTGGCACGGGCGTATGAAACTATCCAGCGAATCGCCAGAGCAGTCTTACGGTCTGCACGTACTTCGACAGGAACCTGATAAGTGGCTCCACCAACTCGTCTTGATTTTACTTCCAGATTCGGCTTAACATTGTTCACCGCTTGCTGGAATACTGTCATAGGATCTTGATTTGTTCTTGCCTGAATTACATCAAGACAATCATATAAAATGGATTCTGCTGTACTTTTTTTGCCATCAGACATAAGTCCGTTTACAAATTTTGTTATCAGCTTGCTGTTATGTTTTGGGTCGGGCATTACATCCCTTTTAATTACTTCTCTACGCCTTGGCATTACGCTCAAAACCTCCAATTGGATGCTAGCAGAATTCTCGATACTGAATTTAATTGCTACATCTAGTATCTATTTATTTCGGCCTTTTTGCACCATACTTTGATCTGGCTTGTCTCCTGTCTTCAACACCGGCACAGTCAAGAGCGCCACGAACTATATGGTACCTGACATTCGACAAGTCTTTAACTCTTCCACCACGCACAAGCACGATGGAGTGGTCTTGCAGATTGTGATCTATGCCAGGAATATAGCACGTCACTTCACGACCATTGGTCAATCTCACTCTAGCAACTTTTCTCAGAGCAGAATTTGGTTTTTTTGGCGCTACTGCCTTAACCTGAAGAACAACACCGCGCCTTTGAGGGCACTGCGTTAAAGCTGGTGCCTTGCTTCTCTTAAATGACTTTTTACGATTTCTTTTGACTAGTTGACTAATTGTCGGCACTTCAATACCTCCTAGACGCAAAATTACCAATAAAATAAATAAACATAAAACTCCATAAGGAGATTAATGCAAAAAGTATATTTTTCACTTCTCAACATAAATATCTTGAAAAAATGAAACAGAAAGCCTTTAATGGGGATTAGCACAAGGAGTGATTAGCACCTAGGGCTAACGGCGGGATTTTCTGATTGACCCAATGCCGAATTCCAGACATAAATATAGCCCCTTCGGGGGGCCATCAACATCACTAACTCAAAATAAATAAATTTTTCCGAAAATCACCCCTACGGTTAAAAGTGGAGATGTCAAAAGAGTCAACCTTAATGA
>Ga0265598_1000041_pt1 | contig 14448 bp, 9 predicted proteins | sample saktaT_2_FD_197231 | JGI IMG/M metagenome (GOLD analysis project Ga0265598, IMG submission 197231) | Metatranscriptome of saline water microbial communities from Sakinaw Lake, British Columbia, Canada - sak_2011_5_24_40m (Metagenome... | ecosystem: Environmental > Aquatic > Non-marine Saline and...
CTGTAGCAGGCCCGGTAGATTGAGCTCCTTGCCGCTGGTGAGAGTGATCAGGAACGAGGCCACTATCACGAAGCCCGCCGCCCCCAGCAATACCCCCATCGAGCGGAACCCGCGGTAGAGCTGCCAGCCGCCTACGAAGAAGCACAGGGTGCCCAGGGCGTACAACGTAGCCTGGGAGGGCGGCGCAAACAGCGTCCCGATCTTCTCGTCAAAGAAAGTCGCCACCTCTCCGCTCTCCAGGGACAGGGCGGCCACAGCGATGATGATCAGGCCGATGATCATGCATACGACGCCGAGGACTTTCTCCCTGGTCAGAATCTCGCGCCATTTTTCGGACATGCTTATTCTCTCCTGTTTTAGCTACCCCAACCACGGGTGATCATGGCCGGCCCCAGCTCCTCTCTCTCAGCGCGCAGCCGATAGATGCCTCGGATGATGGCCGGTGCGGCGATGAAGACGATGACCATAGACTGCACGATGGAGATGATCTCCAGGGGAATGCCCGCCACGGACATCATCCGCGTGCCGCCGGCGCGCAACACCCCAAAGAGCAAGCTGGCCAGCACCACACCCAGCGGGTGACTGCCGCCCAGCAGGGCCAGGGCAATGGAGTCAAACCCATAGCCGGCCGAGAAGCCCAGCGACATGTTGTGGGTGATCCCCAGCGACTCGCTGGCCCCAGAGAGACCGGCCAAGGCCCCGCTAATGAACATGGCCAGCACGATGTTCCGCTTGATGCTGATACCGCCGTAGCGCGCCGCGTCGGGGTTAGCGCCTACCGTGCGCATCTCAAAGCCCCAGGTCGTCTTCCACAGAAACCAGTAGACGAACACAGCCGCCGCCAGGGCCAGGATCAGGCCGGCGTGCAGGCGGAGTGGATGAGGGAAGAAGCGAGGTAATTCCGCCGTAGGCAGGATTTCCGGAGTGCGGTGAGTACCTTGCGCCTTTTCCAACGGCTCTCTAAGCAGATACTCGGTCAGGCGGAAGGCAATCCAGTTCATCATGATAGTGTTGATCACCTCGTGAGCTCCCGTCCAGGCCTTGAGCAGGCCGGGAATCGCGCCCCATATCCCAGCGCCCAACGCTCCAGCCATCACCGCCAGCGGCAGGTGAACGTAGGCCGGCAGGCCAGTGGCCTTGTAACCCACGACGACCGAGCACAGCCCGCCGACAACGAACTGCCCCTCCGCACCAATGTTGAACAACCCGGCCCGAAAGCCTAGCGCCACGGACAGACCAGCCAGGATGTAGGGTATGGACTTGGTGATACTCTCCGATAGAGGGCGTACTGCGGAGCGGAGGGACCCGGCGTCCCCCTCTACGATCCAGCTCTCCAGCCCGGCCGTGATTTGAGCTGGACTACCCAACGCCCCTTCGAACAGAGACCGGTACGCCAGACTCACCGCATCCCAGGCATTACGCAGCACGGTAGTTGGGTCCTCGAGGAAGCTGCTGGCAGATTTGAGAACCAACGGGTCGGTTGAGGCGATGACGACGGAGCCGATGATGAGCGCCGTCACCACTGCCAGAACAGGGACCACCGTACCCCGTAGCCAGGCGAAAGAAGCGTTCCTGATGGTCACCCAAGCAAACATCATCAGCACCAGGACGCCCAGCAGAGGCAGTATGAAGTTTATGCCGCTTTTGGTGATGAAGATGCCTGCCAGGGCCAAAACGATCAGTACGACCAGTACGACCCACACCCGCATCAAGCGGGAAACGAGAAACGGGTAACGAGTAACAGGGTGATTCCCTCGTTGCTTCATTGCCTCGTTCCCTTGTTCCCTCATTGCCTCGTTCCCTCGTTCCCTCGTTCCCTCATTGCCTCGTTGCCTCATTGCCTCATTGCCTCCTGTGCCCCAGCCATCCACAGCCCCAACTCCTCGCGCGTTGCCTGGGCAGCGTCTACGGTGTATACAATCTTGCCCTCGTACATCACGGCGATGCGATCCGCCAGGCTCATGATCTCGTCCAGTTCAGCGGAGACCAGCAGCACGGCCGTTCCCTGATCGCGTTTCTCAACGAGCCGCTGGTGAATATACTCAATGGAGCCAACGTCCAGCCCGCGCGTGGGCTGAGCGGCGACGAGCAACTGGATGGGTCGGGATAGCTCGCGGGCCACGATCAGCTTCTGTTGGTTGCCGCCCGATAGACTGCTCGCCGGCAAGAATATCGAAGGGGTGCGAATGTCAAAGAGATGGACCAGGTTGTCGGCCTGTTTGAAGACCTCTCGATTGTTGATCATAACGCCTCTGGCAAACGGAGGTTTGTAATAAGTACACAGCACCAGGTTGTCACACACCGGATAGGGGAGAACCAGGCCATCCCTCCGCCGATCCTCCGGTATGTGGGCCGTACCCAGCTCGATGATCTGGCGTGGAGTGGCGTGGGTGGTCTCCGTGTCTGTAATCCACACGTGGCCTCCCGTGGCCGATCTCAGCCCGGTCAACACCTCGACGAGCTCGGTCTGGCCATTGCCCTGCACCCCGGCGATGCCCAGAATCTCACCGGCGCGTACTTCAAAGGTGACGCCTCTGACCACCGGCACGTGACGGTCGTCCTCGGAATGTAAGTCCTCGACCTTGAGAATGGCCTCCTTCGGCTGGGCTGGCTCTTTTGTCACCGTCAGGATGACCTCACGCCCGACCATCATGGACGCCAGGTTAGCTTCTGTGGTCTGGGCCGGGGTGGTCACGCCCACCAGCCGGCCATCGCGCAGAACGGCGATCCGGTCGGCTACAGCCAGGACCTCTCTCAACTTGTGGGTGATAAAGATTATGGACTTACCCTGCTCGACCAGGCCGCGCATGATCTCAAACAGTTCGTCGGCCTCCTGGGGGGTGAGCACGGCCGTCGGCTCGTCCAGGATAAGGATGTCGGCCTGGCGATAGAGGGCCTTGACGATTTCCACCCGTTGCTGGGTGCCCACCGACAGGTCCTTTATGTGGGCTGTCGGGTCTATGTCCAGCCCGTACTGATGGGAGATGCTGCGCACCCGCTCGGCATCGGTCTTCAGGCCGAGGGGCACCAACTCAGTAAACCACACCAACACTTCCAGCAGAAGCAGGTACACCCCCAGGATGACCCACAGGCCGAGATATATCGAAGACAGGTAAGCCAGCAGCTTGAAGATAAAGGCCAACAAAGTTGGCACAGCGACGTCGAGCCCAACAGCGGCCAGGCCGATGGCCGACGCTCCCCTTGCCAGCACAAAGGTAGCGGCGACCACTGCTCCAAGATTCGCCAGGGTAGCCTGCCACCCCCCCTTCATCCCCCCCAACCCTTCGACCGTGCTCAGGGCAGGCTTTGGGAGGGAAAGAGAGGGGGCGGGCAGCAGACGCCTGCGGACAATGAGGAAATAGTAAGCCAACGCGCCGATGACATTACCCACCAGGACGATGGCTGTCCAGGCGATTTTGGAACCTCTGCCAATCTCCTGGAAGGAGGTGGTAGGCCTTCTGAGGCAATCAATCAACGTGGGCATCCAGGCCATGCTGAGCAGGAAAGCGAAGATGAGCATAGCCGCCGAGGTCTGGCCTAGAAGGATGAGCAAAGATTCGACGAGCGATAGAATCAGACAAACCGACGCCCACCCGAGCGCCGATAGGCTGATACGATATAGCTGAGGGGCTGCACGCTGGAGGTGGGGCAGGGGATTGATGGCCCGCAGGAAGTGGCGCAATCGTCGCGCGGCGATGGTGAGATTCACGCCGAACAGCTTCTGCGTCTCGTTGCCCAGCGCTATGTTCTCGGCGACCGTCATCACCGGGATGAGCATGAAGTGCTGGTGTACCATACCGATGCCGTGGGCAATGGCATCATTAGGGGAGTGAATGTGCACTTCCTGCCCGTTGAGGAAAACCTGGCCTTCGTCCGGGGTGTAGAGACCGTACAGGACGTTCACCAGAGTGGTTTTCCCTGCCCCGTTTTCACCCAGGAGGGCATGGATTTCCCCCTGCTCCAGGTTCAGGTCAATGTGATCGTTAGCCAGCACGCCGGGGAAAGCTTTGGTGATGTCGCGCATTTCAAGGACAGGGGCCATATCCTTCTCCTTCCCTTCCCCGCTCTACGGAGCAAACTGGGCAATGCCCATCATGATGGTCAGGATGGTGCCGAACAGGGCAATGGAACCGATCAGCCACCGTGTCTGTACCAGCATCCGCTCCGACATCTGATCGAGTCGTGACTCGAAATGCTGGTGCATCTCGTCGAAGCGCTGGTGCATCCCGTCGAAGCGCTGGTTCATCTCGTCGAAGCGCTGGTTCATCTCCCGTCGGAGCTGGCCCAAATCCTCACGAAACTCGGCCCGCATCTGGACTTGATCCTCACGAAGCCCGGCCCGCATCTGGACTTGATCCTCACGAAACTCCACCCGCATCTGGACTTGATCCTCACGAAACTCAACCCGCATCCGAGCCTGCTCCTCTTTAACGAGCGAGACGTCCTTCTCCAGCCCCTCCAGCCGCGACAGCACCTCCCGATACTCGTCCCGCGGCACAGCTTTCTCTTTGATGGACTCGGAGAGCCATTCCTCCATCCAGGGCATGAAGTCCACTACCGCTTCTTCCCCCAGCGATCGTCTTACGGTTTGTGGTATAGCAACCGGCATCTTGTTTCACCTCCCACTGAGTTGGTCGTTGGTCATTCATTCAAGAGCTACAACGCCCATACTCCACCTCCTGTTCTGTCCAAATCCAACATCAGATGACTAGATAATCCGCTCTCTCACTTTGGCGCTGGCGAAGTCGAGGGTGGCTACCACGATGGCGATGGCGATCATCTGCACGCTGGCGTCGCGGTATTTGAGCAGGTTCAGGTTTTGCTGCACCAGGAAACCAATACCGCCCCCGCCACCGAAGCCGATGATGGTGGACATGCGCACGTTGATGTCCCAACGATAGATAGTAAATGCGATGTAGGGTGGCACAATCTGAGGGATGACGGCGTAGGCGATGGTCTGCAGACGGTTGGCGCCGGTGGCTGTCACCGCTTCGATGGGCCCAACCTGGATGTTTTCTACTTGCTCCGAGTAGAGCTTGCCCAAACCGGCGATGGTGTGCAACGCCAGCGCCATCACCCCGGCAAAGGGGCCAATACCCACCCACACGGCAAAGGCCACCACCATGATCAGCGGCTCAATGGAGCGCAAGGCATTGAGAACGGTGCGGGTGATATTGTAGACGGTTATACCGACGGGCACGGGCCGCTGCACATCAATGATGAGGCTGATCGCAAGCAAGACCACGCCCACCATCACGGCCGGCACAGCGACAAATCCGAAGGGGTTCTCGATCTTGTAGAGCCAGGCAACAATGGCCACCACGATGGCCGCCAGCAGCACGCCAGCCAAAGTAGCCACAACCGCTGTAAACACCTTGGCCACAGCCGGTTTGGCCGTACGCAGGAAGCGGCCAGAGAGTGAAGAGGCCAATGAGCTTGAGATGGAAAGTCCGATCAGCCCGCCCAGCAGCGGCAAAAAAGTCACGATCAAATCGGCGAGGACAAAGACAAAGTTCCCCAGAAAACCGAACGATCCCAACGTCACCTGCAACCACACCCCCAGCTTCATGCCCAACGTCGCCAGCAAGCCCAGCGCAAGAGCGACGAGGGATACGGCCAGCAAGCCCAATCCTCCTCGTCGCCAGACAGCAAATCGTCCCTGATAATCACGAGAGAGCAACCTGATAAGCAGCCACACAACAACTGTACTGGCTACTAGCAAGACCACGCCCAGGGCTAAATTCTGTGTCAGGCCGTCCGCCAGGCCCGTCAGCCAGCCAACCAGAATTAAGCCCAGCGCCCCGCCCAAAGGGGCGATCAGTAGGCCCGCCATAACACTACCAAAAGGACTGGCCATGGCGCTCATTAGATTGCGGGCAGCCAGGAAGCTGATGGGAATGGCCAGGGCCGTGCCTATGGTGGTAGCAATGAGGGCCAGGAAGATGGTCTCGATGATTTTGCCAAAAGTGTCCTTCAGCGTATCGCTGGGGTGAGGCAAGCCCGATCGAATCTTAGTCACCGCCCGCACGATCTGTGGCTCGTCAGAGGGTCGGTCCTGTCTCATCTCAACCACGTAGGTGAATTGTCCCTGCGAGTCAGTCTCAATGGCGTCCTGGGCCAGGCGCAACTCTACCTGGTCGTGGATGCTGGCCGCCTTGGGGATAAAGAAAAGAAACACCGTTTCGCCCGGCTCAAAGTTGTAGCCCTTGACCGTCACTTCTCCCCCCAGCTTCACGCAATTGGGGGTCAGCTCGATGTAGCGCCCGGACGTGTCCACCGGCGGCAATGACACCCGACTGTCACAAGGCATCACGATCGGGGCGTCTATCTCCAGGCGTTCCTCTTCGTATTCGACGAGGCGAGGGCGCACCAGGCCACGGATGATGTTGGTCAACTGGGTCTGGCGTCGCTCTTCTCTGGGTTTTTCCAGGTCAACCTTGGTGACCTGGAAACCGTAGGCATAGACAACAACGATAACCACCACCGCGAGAAAAACAGCAAGGGAACGCCAGCCCCCTTTGCTACGGGGGGGCGTCCCTTCGGGCTGAGCCCTTCGACTATGCTCAGGACAGGCCTCAGGACGAAGCCTCGCCTCGATCGGGCTGGAATTTTGATTTTGGGGCATATTTGCTATCCTATTCGTTCGGCCTCTTGGCCGTATATCTCTTTGAACCGTTCATCGTCAATCTCGTGGGGCAAGCCATCGAAGACCAGTTGGCCCTCGTTCAGGGCAACGGCTCGATCAGCGTATTGCTGCACCAGGTCCAGGAAGTGCAGGCTGCAAATCACGGTGATCCCGTCTTCCTGGTTGAGCCGTTTCAAGATTTTCATAATGCTATGAGCCAGGACAGGGTCCAGGCTGGCCACCGGTTCGTCGGCCAGCATAAGTTCGGGGTCCTGCATCAAGGCTCGGGCGATTCCCACCCGCTGCTGCTGCCCACCGCTCAGCTCGTCGGCCCGATTATGCGCCTTGTCGGCAATGTCCACTCGCTCCAGGTTGCCCATCGCCTTGCTGATATCTTCTTTGGGGAAGTAGTGGATGATGCTCCAAAGGGGATTGACGTAGCCCAAGCGTCCCGACAGGACATTGGTAAGGACGCTGGAGCGCGTTACCAGGTTGAACTGCTGGAAGATCATGCCAATCCTGCGGCGGACCAGACGCAAATCCTCCTGCGGGGCAGCCGTGATGTCCACACCGTCCCAGACCACCTGGCCGGCTGTCGGTTCAACCAGGCGGTTGATGCACCGCAACAAAGTGCTTTTGCCGGAACCGCTCAGTCCAATCACCGCCGTGAACTTACCTTTCAGCGCGTTGAAGCTCACCTGATCCAGCGCCAGCACTTCGTTGTCGTAGATCTTGGTTAGATTCTTGACCTCAAGCAAGTTGCCCTCCTGGACGTATATAGAACATAGGTGTCAACTTAAGAGAGCGACCCAGACTTCGGAGGTTTTCAGACACGATTTCGCCAGCAAACCAACCAGACAATCAAGGTGACTTTGGCAGCAGAGACACTGCCGGAAACCTCCGAAGTCTTAAGTTGACACTAATGTATATAGAGAAACCAGGTTTTTCGCCGTCTGAACCAAGCTAGTGATTGCTTTTTGTACGTTCTGGAGCACCCACAATGCCTTATCAAGCGAAAAACCTGGTTTCTGATTGCCATGTGCGAAGCACACGTTGAAGATTGGGCGGGGATGGTTTCCCCGCCCAATTTGTAACTCTGCTTGCAGAGTGCTGCCGCTACCTGGAGGAACTATCCGCCGAAGATGTCTTCCTCAGTGTATCCCAGACCCTGGATCAGTCTGCGAATGACATCGTACGTAGCGTCGCTAACCGGATCCAGGCCAGTCCAGTTGTAGAAGTCGGTTGAGCAGATTGACTCGCTACAGGCATCGGTCTCCATGAATTCGGCCAGCGCAGCAATGATCCGACCTTTGAGCGCGGCCGGGAAATCAGGCCCAAAGCTCATGGTGTCATTGGGGATGGGATCGGTCAGCATCATGATGCGGACCTTCTGGATGATGTCGGGGGCAGTTTCCATCACGGCGATGCGGGCGTCGAGCACGCGCACGTCACCAGCGTAGACCTTACCCGACTCATTCAAGGCGGCTGCAAAGGGATCATACGGCTCAGGATCATCGCCGGGCTTCCAGGCGGGATCGGTGAGAGGCGCGCTGAAGTAGGTGGTGGCAAAGTCAACTTCGCCGTTGTACACCGCCAGGGCTGCCTGGGGGTGCCCACCCGCTTCGACGACCTCGCCAACCTCAACCCCGGCTTCCTGGAACATGACCGAGGGGAACAGGTAGCCGGAGGTGGAGCCCAGATCGGGGACAGCCCACTTCTTGCCGGCCAGGTCTTCCAGGGTCTGGTAGTCGCTGTCACGCGCCACCAGGAACTGCGCCCAGTAGACGGACCAACCATAGCGCACTGCGGCTGCGCCGACTTCGACGCCACACTTCTGATTGGCGAGAACGTATCCCAGGGCCGGGATAAAGCCGATGGTGTCCTCAGGTGAGGCGCACATGGCCTCGATGGTGGCCGCGTAGCTGGTGGGCACGCTCACCTCAAACGCGAGACCGGTGGCATCGGTCAGTGCCTGGGCCATGACCTCGCCGCCAGAGACGATGGCACCCACGTCCACCGAGGGCACGAACAGCACCTGGATCGGGCGTTCTGCGCTCCCCAGTTCGCCCGCAGCAGGTGCTGCAGGTACTGGCCACCCAGTCAGACGCTTACCGGCGATGATGTCCGCCTGGATCTTCGCCACATCGGCCTTGATGCTGCCGGGCACCTTATCCTCGAAATCGTGGAGGGGACCAACGCCCACCCCCTGGTTCGCCAGAGTGGCGATGTAGTCGCTGCCGCCCCCGAACTTGCCCACCAGCATGCTCTCGATCACGTTGAACACGGCCTTGTCCAACCGCTTCACGGTGCTGGTGACCAGGATGTCCTTCTCGTTGGGCAGGGTGTAGTACTGATCCACGTCCACCCCAACGCCCCACTTCCCACGCTCCTTGGCCGCCGTGATGCCACCATTCCCGGTCTTGCCGCCCACGCCCATGATGATGTCCGCACCCTCATCAATGAGCGAGTTGGCCTGGACCTTGCCCTGGTCGGGGGCCTCGAAGTCGCCCACGTACACCAGGTCGAACCCCACACTCTTGCCATACTTCTGGTTGTAGTAGTTCGTCCCGGCCTCGTAAGCGACGATGAACTGCTCCACCGGCGGAATCTGCATTCCGCCAATGACGCCCACCGCCGGGCCGTCCGGATCCAACTGATCGGCCATAGCCGCCGCCAGGTAGCCCACCGGGAAGCTGGCCTCGTCCACGTTGAACAGGATGCCCTGCAAGTTAGGCGTTGCCTCACCGCCGCTGGGGTAGTCCACAATGGCGAAGTTGATATCCGGATACTGCGCGGCCATCTTGTAGGTGGCGTCGCCCAACAGGAAGCCGACGGTGATGATCATGTCGTAGCCCTGCTCGGCGAACTCGGTGATGTTGTTCTCGTAGTCGGCCTGGGCCTGGGACTCCAGGAACTTGGCCTCGACGCCGAACGCATTCTGGGCGTCCTGCAAGCCCTTCCAGGTATTCTCATTGAAGCTGGCATCATCAATCCCACCCACGTCAGACACCATGCCTACCCTGAACTTCGGCCCCTCACGCAAGGCGACCATGAGCTCGTCAGCTTCCTCCGCGCTGGGGATGAGGAACTTCCAGCCTGGATGGATCAGGCCAGGATCGGCGATGCTGGCGAAGCTCGAGTCTTCGACGCTCCTGGCATTGGTGGCCAGGACGATGGCGTGGTAAGCCGGGCCGCTGCCCAGATACTTCTCCGCCAACGTCCAGAGGTTGTCGCCCAGTTTCACCGTGTAGGTCAGTTCCGCCTGGGCGGGCGGAGCAGCGTTGGCCACACCGAGCCCCAGGCTCAGTAGCAGCGACAACACTACGGTCAGATTGACTAAACTCTTCTTAAACATTTGTTACACTCCTCCTTAATTTGGTTTAGTAATTGTTGGCTAATTGGCGGGTTCCACAGGTACTTGTTCCGTAGGCATCCCTCCTTTCGGTCGGGTAAAACGATCCATCGGCTAGCTCGACTAATTTTAGGCTTCACCCCAGGTGTCATCGCGAGTCGGCCATGGCGCGGTGCGCCATCCGTAGAGGGCAGAAACGTCCCCCCCTCACCCCTTCGTTCCACTCAGGGCAGGCTCTAACCCTCTCCCTGCGAGGGAGAGGGGATTTGCCCCCTCGCTCCTTTGGGGAGAGGGCGGGGATGAGGGGAAGTTTCTGAGTAGGCGCGCAGTTCGCGCCGCCTGCCCTGAGCCTGTCGAAGGGAAGCAATCCCCTGGCGCGCTTAGAGATTACTTCGCTACGCTCGCAATGACAAATGTAACAGTGTCCAACTAGCTTAGCCCTTTAGCTGCATCTCCGTCACTGACACTTGCAGCTATTATAACCCTTTTTTTCTAAAGGCGCAAACCTGCCTCAGGCTCTATAGAAGCGGACTGGCGCCCACACTTCAAAGAATCCCGCAAAACCCATTATTTACACAAATAGCAAAGTTCATCGTCACCGCTCGTGTTGTGACGTGGGAATCGGGCTGCACCAGCTAACTATTGATTATAGCGCATTTAGTGAGGATAAGCAAATCTAAATTCACTCCTCTGCTTCCTCTTCGCTTAACACCTCCCGCGAGCGGCCGGCGCCTCGGTCCGGCCCGACGATACCCTGTTCCTCCAGCAGATCAATCAGGCGAGCGGCCCGCGAATAGCCGATGCGTAACCTCCGCTGCAGGAGGGAGATAGAAGCCCTATTATGCTTGCGCACCATGGCAATAGCTTCCTCCAGGAGATCGTCTCTCCGGCTGGCCTCCTTTTCCTTGGCTCTCATCTCCTCCCAGAGTGGTTGCTGGGTCACCTCCTCAACTCTATAGAAGCTAGTGGGGGTGGTGCTCGCGCCCACCTCCGGGCCCTTCCAGTAGCGTACCAGGCGATCCAGCTCCCGATCGGAGACGAAGCAACCCTGCAGCCTCACCAACTGGCTGGAGTCCGAAGCCATATAGAGCATGTCCCCTCGCCCCAGTAGCCTCTCCGCTCCTACCGTGTCCAAAACAACCCGCGAGTCCACCTGACTGGTAACAGAGAAAGAGATACGAGAGGGAAAGTTGGCCTTGATGAGCCCCGTGACCACGTCCACTGAGGGCCTTTGAGTGGCGATAACCAGGTGGATACCCGTGGCCCGGGCCATCTGGGCGATGCGACAGAGCGCCCGTTCCACTTCATCGTGGGCCAGCATCATCAAGTCAGCCAACTCGTCCACAAAGACCGCCAGGTAGGGCAACCGACTCTCCCCCCGGGCGCCGGCTCGCTTGTTATAATCCTCGATATTGCGCACCTCGGCCTTGGCCAGCTTCTTGTAGCGCTGATCCATCTGCCTCGTGACCCACTGCAGAGAGCCCACGACCCGCTCCATCTCCACTATCACGGGCACCAGGAGATGGGGAATGCCATTGAAGTTGGTCAGCTCTACTCGTTTGGGATCTATCATCAGTAGCTTCAGGTCATCGGGGGTGTGGTTGCACAGCAGGCAAGCGATAATGGAGTTGATGCAGACGGATTTACCCGAGCCTGTTGCCCCTGCGATCAACAGGTGTGGCATAGCCTTTAGATCAGCCACCACCGGCTCGCCCGATACGTCACGACCCAGGCCGATGGCTAGCTTGGAATCCAGCTTCTTAAATGCCTCCGACTCCATCACGCCACGCAAAGCCACCATGCTCAACTCCGCGTTGGGTACCTCGATGCCCACGATGGAGCGTCCGGGCACGGGGGCCTCGACGCGGACGGGCGAGGCAGCCAGAGCCAAAGCCAGATCGTCGGCCAAAGCGCTGATCTTCGACACCTTGACCTTCGTGCGCCTCCCTGCGCGCCCTTCGACGAAGCCCGGTTCGACGCCAAACTGAGTGATCACCGGCCCCTGGTTGACTTCGACCACCTTGGCTGGCACGCCGAGGCTGGCCAGGGTATCCTCGATGATCTTAACCCGCTTGCGAATCTCCGCCTGACTGATGTCCTGGTCCAGACTGTCTTCCAGGATTTCGGCCACAGGAGGCAGCCGCCACTCCTGATCGCCGCCGATGATGCGGGGGTAGATGGAGCCTCGTGCCGGGCGGGATGGCTCAGTGGCAGGTTCAGGCGAGGGAGCAACTGTGGGCCTCGCTTGGCCCCAGCGTCGGAGGCGGGGGAGGCGATTCTGGCCCGGATAGCGAAGCCCGATCCATCTTTCCCTCAAGGCCTGGCCTATCTCGGCAGGGGAGAGGCCGGAGAGCATGATGACGGCTATGCTGGCCAGGGCTGCGATGGCAATAAAAGCTCCCAGGTCGCCCAGGCTAGAGGCCAGGGCCCAGTTCACCAGCCAGCCCAGGTAGCCTCCCCCACCTCCCTCGGCAGCCAACGCTCTCGGATCCTCGGCTGCGGAAAAAGAGTGAGTCAAGGCCAATCCCAGGGCGAAGAGCAGGGCTGCCCCCGCAACTTTCTCCCAGGCTACTTGCGGCTCGCGGCCCGATCCCGTCCGGAGCAGCCAGAACCCCGCTGCCCCGAACACGAGGGGGGCAAGATAAGCGCCCCAGCCTAAGGCCAGGCGGAGAAGGTGCAGCCAACCCTCGGTGAGGGCCCCCCGGCTCAGAGAGAGCAGGCTGAACAGAGTCAGCAAAGCCAGGGCCAACAAGGCTATACCCACCCTATCCGCTCGCAATAATCCAGAAAGATCTATGCGGAAGCCGCTCTTCTTTTTTCTCCTAGATCTCTTAGATCGCCTTCGATTAGCCATAATCCAGACTCAGTTATCAATGGTTGCTGGCTCATATTATATCACATAACCCCCTGAAAACAAAAACGGTCTCGTCGGCGATGGTGCCTATCTTGACAGCGGCGGGTCGCCTGGGCTTCAGCGTGCCGTTTGCAGCCACCATTCGATGAGTCGGTAGAGGCCCATGGTCGTCAGCCACACGGCGTAACCTACGATCACTACCCGGCCAACCGGCCAGCCCTGGCGAAACCCAAACCAGCAAGCTACAGTAAACAGCATCGTGGGAATGAGACCAAAGGTCATCATCCTGCTAAATTCAGCCGAGAGCACTGGGTCGCCGTTGCCGCTCGTGTAGACAAACCACAGGGCGAAAGTGATGGTCAACGGCATGACCGAGACGACCGACGCCAGGATACGAGATTTCTCGCTGATAAAGGCGATAGCAGTGAGGATGCCAAACGAAATGAGAAGCTGGTAGATGCGTTGTGTGCTCATGTCCTCCCTCTGGTAGCCTTCGTTGATATGCCTATTATACTCGACCAGGGCACAGGGAACAAGTCGCGAAAAACCAGGCCCTCGAAAGGAGGGCCTGGCAGACACGAGGGGTTTTCCGTGGAACTTGGCGAAATCGCGGGGCAATGAGTTGTCGAGTCAATGAGGCCCCCTCAGCCCCTGCTGTGCTTGACGATGAACTCGTGGGCCCTGGCCCACACCGCCTCGCGCTCACTGTCCACGGTGATGCAGTGGCCCGAATTCGGCCACCAGACGATCTCCTTCTCAGCGGTACCAAGCTCCTCGAAAATGACCCGTGCGCTGTCCACGGGGACGTGGTGGTCTTTCTCACCCTGCATGATCAGGGCTGGCGCCTTGACCTGGGGCAGCTCCCGCCTGGCCAGGCGCATCAACTGCCCCAGGCTGACGATGCAACGGACGGGGAGCACCCGATAGGAGGAGAGGCGCTTTTCGGCCTCAGAATCGGTCAGGTCTGATTCGATATCGGGTGTGACCCAGCGGATGAAATACTGGGCCAGCGGCAGGAAGCGGAAGCGCCAGTCGGTGATGTAGGCCGGGGCGGCCATAGCGACGATCCCGGCCAGGGGATGATGGGCCGCCAGGTGCAGGGTGATCAGCCCACCCATAGAGAGGCCGGCCACGAAGACCTGCTCACACAGGCTCTCCAGTTCCCGCAACCCCTCCTCGGCGGAGGCCACCCAGTCGCGCCAGCCGGTGCGGGCCATATCTTCGGGAGTGGTGCCGTGACCAGCCAGCCGCACCCCCCGCACGGTGAGGCCCTTCCCGGCCAAATACTCCCCCATGAGTCGCATCTCGGGGGGACTTCCGCTGAAGCCATGGATGAGCAGGCAGCCCGTTGGGCCGCCTTCGAAGAAAAACGGGTTCAAATCCAGCGTTTTCACAGTTCTTGACCTCCTCTAACCGTAAGCTGCTCCGCCTTCTTACGGTGCAATGTGTTCAGCGTTTCCCTGAGTGCCACGACCTGCTCTTTCCCCAACGGGTAGAACTTCAGCGCCACTAAGAAAATCGCCAGGGCCACGACGGGCAGCAGGCCCATGCCCAGCCGGATGCCCAGTGCGACAGACGAGGGCTGGGTCGTCAACGCGGCATTGTAGCCGCTGAGGC
>Ga0265598_1000045_pt1 | contig 14130 bp, 1 predicted proteins | sample saktaT_2_FD_197231 | JGI IMG/M metagenome (GOLD analysis project Ga0265598, IMG submission 197231) | Metatranscriptome of saline water microbial communities from Sakinaw Lake, British Columbia, Canada - sak_2011_5_24_40m (Metagenome... | ecosystem: Environmental > Aquatic > Non-marine Saline and...
AAATTTTTTAAGCTATGAGAAATTTTTTTACACAGCTTTTTTTGATTGTCCTCATGGTTACGCTGTTTGGAACGTCGGGGTACGCCGTTTTGGCACCCAATACGCCTCCTGCAGATGTGTGGCCTGATGACAATTCGACTACTCAGCTTCAACCTGGTAGTCAAACTCTTACGGTTGTTTTCGCAGGGACCAACACAAGTAATACGGTCTGGCGGTTAAATAGCCAAGGTATTATCTCATTAAACGCCGGTCCCGGTGGAACCGGAAACTTTCAGCAGGAAACCTTGCAGATAGGTGAAGGCCTCGCTAACGGAAAGATTATGCTGGACGGGAATACAATCCGTATTACGTTCGCACATCTGTTTGTCGAGGACGCATTCTATTATGTAACGATTTCTGATGATGCTATCCAGTTTATGGATCGAACCTTCTTTACAGGTTTGGGTTATAACTTTGGTGAACCAGCTGATATATCAGCCGGGTTGGGTGATCCAGCTTCATTATCTTTTGATGATGCAGCAGACTGGGGATTTCAGGTGGACGATATTACTCCTCCTTTGATGGAAGATTGCGCGTTTGTAAAAACTGCGGCAAGTGACAGCATCGAAAATGGCGACAAGGCAGTACAGGTTACCGCCGATACCGTTTTTGTTTGCTTTAGCGAACCGCTCAGTTGGGTTGGTGGCAATCCGCTTGCCGGCTTAACACCTGGTCAAATAGCATTCTACCATGCTTACAATCCGAACCTTGACAATGGGGATCCTTACGGGGAATTTGGCGGTGATGTTTTGTATCAAAAACCAAGTGGCCTTATTTTATCTCCTGATGGTTTAACCTTAAAAATTGTTTTAAGTAATCCTGCTGTTGCACAGAATCTGTTAAAATATGCAGCAAGGGGTACTAATGTATGGCCGGCCGATGCCGACATCTATCTTCGTTTTGCCAGTGGGTTGCTTCAGGACAGAGGTGGCAACGTATGGACCGGCGTGGATGGAAGCCCGTTTGACCCATATACAATAGCTGCTACAAAATTCTGGTTTACTACGCGCGATGATGCTGCTATAACCAGGGATATCTGGCCTGTATATAATAATACACAGACCGTAGGTCATAGCCCGCTGCTTTGGAATAACGATGATTTTGTTATCCGGATTGATGAAATTGGTTTAACCTGGAAAAGCGGGGCCAATATGAATGATCCTATTACCCCGGCAAATGCGCCCGGTTTAATTCAGTTGCTGGTTAACGGGAATCCTGTAGCATTTACCATTAATTCAGGGACAACTACAGGAACAGGGGTTTGGAACAATGGAACTCAAACTTTTATTTGTATCCATCCAACCGCTGCCTTCCCATCCGACGCAGTAGTTACCGTAAGGTTACTCGGCAACCTTGTTTGGGATTTGGACCTCGTTGATGTTTTGGTTTATGAAGAAACTTTTACCGCAGGCGACTTTGACGCTCCGGTATTCCAGACTTCTATAAATAATATCCTTTGTACCAATTTCGATTTAAGGGCTTGGGATGCTGACGAAGATGCTTCTGTTTTTTATGCATTAATCGATGACTCGGTTGCTGCAGAACATCCCGGTTGGCATGATGCTAATGTTAAAATCGAAGATATATACAATGGGTATATGGATGTGGATGATGACAATGATGCTTCCCATACTTTGGAAACAAGGGTTTATTTTAACCACGTTGCCGACCCGGTTGGTGCAGGCCCTTATACGTATGGAAGCAACAATCTGGTAACATGGCAACCCGATTCATTTAATATTAATACAACACTCGTTGCATTTGAACATATTGACGACTTTGTTGGTCCAAATCATGGAAAAACCTTCAGGGTATTTTACTTTGGTTTTGACACAACCGACCAGGGGCCGTATGCCGCCGGTTTTGAAACTACCCATACGGGGCAGGCTACGGATGTTGGCGAACATGTGCTTACATTAAGCGACTGCCTGCCACCGGAACATATCTGGCATTTCGAAAGTGTTGGTGTTTATGAAGTTGACGATGAAGAACAGTTATATGCTCCATGCGGGTGGAATCCTACCAATCCTGCGGATGGCAATATTAAAAAACAAGGCAAATGGAGTTTCCAGGTTCCGATTACACCGGAGGGAATCCATGTTGACGAATTATATTTTGTGGATGGTTCATTAAGCTGGGCCGACCAGGCCGCGTTGATTGCTTCAGGAGTATTTAAGCTTGAAGTTTCTACAAACTCAACCAACGGTATTGATGGTACATGGACACAGGTTGAAATAGCTTCGATCCAGTATATTAACGATAAGGTTATTGTAACCCCGTTAAATTCATACCCGTCTGCCGGCAAGGCAAGGATTATACTTCGTAGCGGTTCGATTATGGATAAACACGGGAATGCGATTAACCAGGTTTTAACTTGTTGGAAACAGGTTGAATCGTACTGTGACCCATATATTAAAACCTTAACGGTACAGACCAAATCTTTACTTTTCCCGACAGCACCTGAATTTGCAGGACTGAACGGAGTAGTTGCTTTGGTAAACGGGCAAATTACGGTTGAATTTAACAACCCGATGTACACACCCGAAAGGGATGAAACCAATACACCGGTGCTTGAACCAATCAATGAAGTTCGTGGCAGCCCGGTTGTGAACTTGAACTGGATTGGCAATTATATCAAAGTACGAGAAGGTAATGGTACCGATGCCAATGTAACAGATAATGTTATTGATGGCACCAAGTTCACCTATACTATAACCAGGAATACCCCCCAGCAGGGTATTACCAAAGTGGTGTTAACGCCGATTGCGCCTTATAAATTTAAAAGCGAAAACTGGTATTATGTTGAGGTAGAATCCTTGTTACAGGATGAAAACCGCAGGGAATTGAGTTGGCATAATGGTTCGGATGTTTGGGATAACAATATTTTTATTGACCCGCACCACCAGTTTATTAACAGGCCAACTACGGGTATTGGTTACGATCTTGTTGCAGGCAATGTATGTGAAGCTTTTCCATCTCCGGCACAGGGTAACAGCGACCATTACTTTATGAAATTCCGTACCGAGGATGATATTGCTCCGGTACTCCAGTTTACCTTTAATAAAATTGAACCGGAACCACCGGTTGGGCCGGGTTCTCCCGATTACCCGTACATTGCAGCGGTTGACGAAGACCTTGTTTCATGTATTAACCGTCATGGGAAAGACACGATAACGGATGAATATAATGAAGTTCCGATTGGTGTGATCATCAACGAATGGTCGCAAATGGGATTCGATGACCCTGGTTACTATGTAAACGTTGACCCGAACGGATTAAGGCCATATTTCAAACTGACCAATACCGCTACGGGTGCTAACGTTGACTTTGATATCGTTGTACTCGATATTATTGATCCCACCGAAAGCAATCCGTACAGTATGTTGACAAGCCTCGGTTACACCGATGCAGTTTGGTTTGGTTTCAGGCCGTTTACAACACTTGCCGAAGGGGTAAAATACAAAATGGAATTTACGCCTACTTACCAGGCGCCGGGTTCAGCGCTTGACGCCGGATCTGTATTTGTGGATGATAACGGTAACGAATTAACCGAGGATACAATGGTTGAATTTATTACCTGTGTTACCGATAATACGGTATGTGTTCCGACAAGTGTAATTGGAATTACCAATAATTCTACCATAAATACACTTACCCCAGGTTTTTCGTTACGTTTCGACAGGACTATGGATGACGTGGAAGTAGGTAATATAAATTGCACGGGTTTCTTCACCATTGACGATGGTGCCGGAAATGTTTGGGAAAGCCATGACGCAACATTATTTTATTTTGATGACCCACATTTTGAAGTGGACATCCCCTGGCAAACATTTCTCACTGATACTTGTGGTTATACTAAGCCGGGGTTGCAACTTGCCGAAAATACAAACTATACATTAACGGTTAAAAAGAATTCCGGAGTTAGTCCGTATTACGTAGGTGGATTTGTTGACAGAAACAATGAAACATTAAGCAACTGCGAGGTAGTTGTCCATTTCAAAACACCGGATAGGACCCCTCCGGGGATATTAACAAAATCGCCTGATATCGATACAACGGTTGTTGGTCAGGACAAACCTGGTACTTATGACCTTGCAACGGCTATTAATCCAAGGCATCCGGGTAACCTGAAAATTCGTTTTAACGAAAAAGTGAATCTTGTACCCGGTAAACTGGTTGAAATCTGGCAACATGGCGATACACGCCGTGCCGTATTTACATCAGGTGTTGATGGTACATGGGATGCAGTCAATAACACATGGACTGTTCCAATCCCGGTTGACCTGTTACAGTTTAACTCAAACTTTAATGTGGATGTAGAAGCCGGTTTTGTGGTAGATCTCGAAGGCAACGCGTTTGCCGGTATTGGCGGATGGGAAGACAGAATTACGGTTCCCAGCACCGGCGATGGTATCGGTACCTGGACATTCCAGACAGGCAGCGACATACCGATTAATATCGTAGCAACCACTCCTTATGGCACCATTGATCCATATAGCGAAGGTTACACAGTCGTTGGTGACAGTGTTATTATGACCACTATTACAATCGAATTGACCGAAGGCGCCAATGCGGCTGCCGGAGTTCATCAGGTATCAGTTCACAGTGCTCTACCTGTTGCAATAAATTACTTAACAGTTAATGCCAGCCAGTTTGTACCGAATGCTGCCCGTACTTTATGGACATACACCATTCCGGGCGGACTTAAAATACCGTATAATGGTTGGACAGATATAGTAATTTCTCAGGGTGCATTTGTACCCAGTTGGGGACCGGTTACGACAACACCTTTGTGGAGTTATGCTAATAGTAATCCTGCTGAGTTCAGGTTTAAAGATTTAAAGGCTCCGACTGCCGAAATTTGGCCGGTTAGCGGTGATACCTGTGTTGCATTTAATACACATGCGTATGTAAGGTTCTCTGAATCACTAATAGCTAAAAGCGGTTCTAACATGCTTGTAGTTACACAGGCTAATCTGAAAAGCTGGATCAAAGTTTATGATAATACTGGGGGAGATACTTTATTACATTCCAATGAATATGTCTGCGAGTTTATCGACCTGGCACGTAAACATGTAAGGGTAACTTTCCTTGATGAGCATGCACCGGCTATTGGTGGCATAACTGCGAACCTGATTGATGAAAACCAATATAGCATTGTAGTCAATGCATTAGGTGATGGTATTGGTGATACCGGGCCGACAAACAGTTCTGGTTATACCTTACAGGATCCGGCCGGTAATGTACTGGTTGGTGATAGTATTGCATTTACCACCGAAGATATCACGGCGCCTAATTTCTATGTAACTACATGCGATGTTACGGCAAGTTCGATTAAAGTATGGTTCACACCCTGGGATACTATAAATCCACATTTACCAACGGTAAGGACTTATCCTGCCGAAGCCGGTAAAGTATTTTATATTGTATTACCGGCAAGTGCAACGCCTCCTACCGCCAACCAGTTGTTTAACAAAACACTGACAGGGGTACAGGAAATGAATGTTTCCGCAGCGGGTGATTCCGTTATTGTAGCATTACCACCAAGTGATGTTCCTCCGGTTGGCGGATACAACTTTATCGTGTATGCAGTTATGCAGGACGACGAAGTGGATATTTATATTCCTCCGACTTATGGCGATGCATGGATTCAGAATGACAATGTATTCCGTACGTTTGGTGACTGGCCGACCGGTATCGCTGATATCCGCCCGGCTCCGAACAAAAATACGAATGTTAAAAAATGGCAGTTCTGTGCCTGCGACGATGATAAACCTGCGGTTGTTTCTAAAGGTTTCCATCAGAATATGAATGTCCCTGTTGATTCACATTTCGATATTATATTTGATGAGCATGTAGCTCTTGGTCCAAACGTTGACCCGGCTACGGGAATCGGTACCGGTGGGCTTCCATTACTTGACCCGAACGGTGAATTTGGTTATGAAATCCGTCTCCGTTACTGGAATAACAATGTGGCTGTTGCCCTTGATACGATTATTGTACATGGCGATACCGTACGGATTGTTCCTGCTGCTGACCTGCCTCAGGAAACGAAGTTTTATATCGAGATTGACAGGAAGGCAATCCGCGATGTGCGCGATAATTGTGTATCATATACAAATACAACGTTACCGCAAGATTTCACGAATTGCTATACGAGTGTATGCGCGGTTGTGGACAACTATTTTGATGGTTGGGTAGGCCGCTGGAACTGGTGGTTTAAAACCAATGATAATACTCCTCCGGTATTAACGCATGTTTCTCCGGTTGGTGATTGTGTGGATAACACTACAAATCATTTGGTATTTACATTCAAGGAAAAGAATGAAATGATCAAAAATATTTTGAGTGGGGCAAGCGCAAATATCTTTATTTACAAACATGTTAATCATGCCATTCCATGGGAAATTGTTCCGGTTTCTACGGGTGTAATAGCTAATCCAACTGGTGACACCTGGACAATTACCTATACCATACACCATATTTTCAATAGTGAAGAACAGTATGATGTAGAATGGAATGGCGGAGTATTTACCGACAATGCTATCCCGACACCATGGCATTATGACCTCAGTGACGCCGGAAGTTCAACGGATGTTGCGGACGATGGTGGCGACGCAGGTGCTCCATGGGATATGTTTACATTTACTACAAGAGATAACTTATTGCCTGTATTTAGTTGGGCATTGATGAATACTGTTTGGCAAAATTTTGATGACGGTTCAACAACTCATCCCGAATATGTTTACCAGATACCAAATGGTATGGGTTCATGGGATCCGAATGACGCCGCACCAATGTATCCATCACCGAAAACTATTAATACATGCGGTGACCAAAGTGTACCACATAAGGTTCAATTCTATGTATGGACCAATGAAGACGTGGCTTACTCGCATATTCTTGCTGATCTGGAAGATCCGTTCTTCCTTGAAGTATATGACCCGGTAAGTGGTTGGATTCCTGTTTCACTTGAAGTTGCGGATCACGGAAGTACCGGCACAACGCTGTACGGTAATGTACCTGTTACCAACAACTGGTGGGTACTTGAGCCACATACATGGGGAGATGAACTGAAAGGAAGCACGCAATACAGGTTTGGTATCAATGGCGGGCAATTGAATGATATACCCGCTAATGATTGTGATTCAAATCTCGTTGCACAGGGTAAGGAATTATTTAACTTCTGTACCTGGAATACCGACCCGGCAGAAGCAAACCTTGCTGATGGTTGTGCAAATGATATAACACCTACACGTACACATCATGGATTTAATCATCATCATTTCTATTATGTTGATTCATGTATCTGTGAAGCTCCTTATTTCGATCTTTGTTTCGACAAGGTAGTTGTTAAAGCTGCCGGTCAGGCTGGAGTACCTATCACTGTACCTGGTGCCCCATGGTTTACCTGGGCTAACCTGCTGATGAGTGAGGCTGACCTGATGGATACGAATGACGGGCCATATATTGATTTCCGTAAATGGGGTACTTCAACGGGTGTAGTTATTGACTCTGTTAAAACATACATAAATGGTGTTGAACTGAGTTCGGGCGCTACATGTAATTGTACAGAAGGTGCACTGTGTTACAGGTTATATGTACATGGTGGTTTAGAAGAAAATACAAAATATGTATTTGAAGTCAAGGAAGATGTGTTAAAAGACCAGACCAGGATTCCGAACGGGAATTTATTCCCCGGACAAACATGGAAATTCTACACAAGGTTTAATACAGCTCCGTTTATTACTGCTGTAGCACCTCCTGACGAAGCAACCAATGTATCACCTACAGCAATCCTTTATGTTGCTTTCAACCGCGATGTTGTAAAAGGTAATGGACATTTGATTGTCAGGGATAATGGCAATCCACAAGGTGTTGTGTTGAATGTTGCCGGTACTGACGCAAGAGTTAGTATAGTTGACAATGTGGTAACGATAAGCCATTTACCGTTCCAGAACAACACTACTTATTATGTTGAAGTAATGAATGACTTTGTACGTGGTAAGGATTGCGATATGATCCCGTTTGCGGGTGATATTGAACAAGGTTTGATTGTTGACCGCTGGAACTTCAGAACCGGTGATAATACTGGGCCGGTTGCCAGATTATGGCCAAATCAGAATCCACATGATTACACTGCTGAATGTGTAGCTCCGGTTACAAACCTTACGCTTAAGTTCGACGAAAATATTGTTTTCGATACAACTCATGCAGAACTTGTTATATATAAGGCATTACCCGGATTAATTGATCCTGTTAGCGGTCAACCAAATAATTCTGTATTCGGCGATGTTGTTGAAAGAATACCGTTCAGACCGGGTAACTTCCCGCAGGTTATTGTTTCAGGAACCAATCCTGCAAATGGATTGACAGCAGATTCGATTACAGTTATTCCTGCAACTACGTTTATATCAGGTCAAACTTACTATATACGTATTGAAGGAGATGGTATAAATAGTCTTACTGAAGGTAATATATTAAATGATCAGGTAGGGAATCCATGGAATTATCCACGTTATCCATCTGGTGCTACGCCTTTGCATGGAATTCACTTTAACGATTGGTGGTTTAAAATTGCCAACAATTCAGCGCCAATGCTGACAACAACAACGTTGACGCCTGTATATGGACCAGGTGAAACACCTGCACCAGGTATGATCTGGGGAGATGTAACATCAATAACCTATCCTGAAAGAGGGGCTACACTTGCTGCAAGTCAGTTAGGTGCCGGTGTTACAACCAACCTCGTGATGGATTTCAATATGGATGTTCAAAAAGGTGCCGGTAAAATCCAGATCTGGGAATTTATTGAAAGCCCGGCTGGTGGTGTATCTGCACAACAGGCTCGTTTGTGGAAGGAAATAAATGTTCAGACCGCTAATAATATCAGTATTAATGGAAACGTTGTAACCATTTCAAATGTTTGGTTGTTAGACGGAATTCATTGGTACTATGTATTGGCTGCTCCCGGTACATTTACAAGCACTGTACCGTGCGTTTTGAAACAATGGGCTGGTATTGTGAATCCTGATACATGGATGTTCTCAACCGCTCCTGATATTACATGTCCTCAACCTATCCAGGATGGTGTAGCTATAACTTCAGGCGCTCTTGATCCAAGATATCTGGAACCAGCAACGGTTAATTTCGAAATAACATTTACCGAACCAATCGCTGTACTTTGGAGTCCTACTCAGTTAGTACAGATTCTCGATAGTGATGGCGGTGTTGTTGCGGAAGCAACTATTAATCCTGCTACAAATATTAGCGGAAATGTATTAAGCCTGTCGATTGACGACTTTGATGCTTCGCTGATGGATCAGAGTTCATATACTTTATTTATACCAAGCAATTCGATTACCGATATGGCTACCAACAGTACGCATAATATGTTGTGGCCGGTACCGGGGACGAATCCTGTTAAATACTTCGGAAATGTACCGGGAGGTCATGAAAACTTCTTATGTGCAGATATTTCCGTGGATTTTGAAACAGGTGACTTTACAGCTCCTGAAATCGATGGTTTCGGACCGACTGTGACATGCCTTGGCAATGAAGTTGAAATTACAGCTCATTTCACTGAACCTGTTATTGATGGTCCTGGTGTTATGACTCTTGTAGAGGTTAATGGTAAAGCAGATGATGTTGTATTAGATGCAGCGCTTGATGAAGATCCTGCACCTGATGCAGTTAAGTTTAGTGTCATTTTACCAGACTCAACCAATTGGTATGTTCTGGTTGCCGCTGACTTTGTGACGGACGAAGTTTATATGGGTTCCGCTGATGGTACAAGGAATTTAGTACCTATTACTGACCCTGCAGAATGGACGTTCGGAATTGGCGATAACATTCTTCCTGTACTTCTAAGCTGGGTAACTCCGGATCAGGATATTGCTAATCTTGACACTACATTCGCTATAGTTCTTACGTATGACGACGACCTGTCAGCAGTAGATATTACCAAAGCTCATTTATCCGTTGGTGGTAATACGATCAATGATGGTATTACGGCAGCAGTTATCGAAAACAGTAACCAGGTAAGGTTAACTGTTACCGGTGTTGCTGACCAGACTGAATATATGCTTGAACTCGATGCAGATTTTGTTACAGAAGCCGGTTGCAATGGATTAACATCAGCAGCCGACGAAGCCGGTCCGTTTATCGTAGGTGACCTTACAAAACCTGTTTTGGAAGTACACTCACCTGAAACGGCTCGTTTTAATGCATTAGGTTCATATATAGGTGTTAATATTGAATTCGCATTCTCTGATGATTGTGATTCGCTTCATGTTACACCAGGAGCTGAGGTTTATATACAGCAATATACATTAGCTGGTGTTCCGGTTGGTGATGCAATTATCTGGAATCCTGAATTATCATGGGATGCTGTTCATAATTACTGGATAGCTTCTAATATGCCTGATGTTACATTTGGTTATGTAACTGTATTTATTCCGGCAGGTACAATCGTTGATTGCAATGGCAATACAAACGATGTAGTTTCCTGGGAATTCTGGATTGAGGACACTACTCCTCCGGGACCGCTTTGTCTCTTAAGCGTATCTCCTTATGATGGTGAACAAGGCATATTAAGCCAGCCGAACCTCATAATGGAATTCTGCGAAAGGATGGCGTCTTGTACAACAACCAAATATGTAAGTGTTTATGAATTGAACAGCACAGGTACAAATGTTCCTGTTGCACATATTGCGGTAACTCCTGCTATGATAGATGGCACAACAGTTACTATACCGTTGGATGGTACTACCATGCGTCCGGATTATAACATTGCAAGACCTGGTACGTTGAAAGACAATCAGGATTATATAGTCATGGCTGAAGCCGGATCTATTTGCGATGAAGCCGGAAACCCATGGGTCGGTATCGATGATCCGACTAAATGGAACTGGACAACCGGTGACAACACTGCACCGACTGCTATGCTGCAACCTGTCAGCGGAGTGAACCAACCTAATACTGTAGTTGTTCGTGTAACATTCAGCGAACCTGTTGTTGATGCAACAGATCTGATTGAAATTACAGGCAAAAGGGAAGGTACAACACCTGTATGGACTACGATCAATGACAGGACTTATACCGTTGCTGTAACAGGTGACGACCTTGCAGAAATCGTAATTACTGTTCCTACCACAATTACAGATATACCGGACGCTAAAGGTTATGGTAACCCATTGGCCGCTGAAGTAACCGGAACGTATGTAATTGGTGATAATACACAACCTGAGGTTAGCTGGAGTGCTCCTGAAGACCCACAGTTAAATACATTTGATGTTGTACTTACCTTTACAGAACCTGTACAAGGTGTTGATAGTGCATTAACTGTAACAGGTGGTACCTATCTTATCGATGGTGTTGATGGTGATTCAATCTTTACTGTAACGATTACGGCTGTTGATGAAGCAGTTGTAGGATTTGTTCTCGATCAGACAGTAACTGATATGGATATAAATGAAAATCCGTTAAAGGCTGGATTAGACCTTGAATTTAATGTGGGTGACCATGTTATCCCGACCTACACAGTAGATCCGGAAACACTGGCAGCCGCTCCAAGGACATTCATGGTTGACATAGCCTTCACGGAAGAAGTGGAAGGTGTTGCAGAAGGAATAACTGTTGCCGGTGCAACCAGTTGGGATCTTGCTGAAGCTGAAGAAGCCAATGCATGGACACTGACAATCACAGCTCCGGATCTTGCAACGGTTACTGTCGATGTTGCTTCAAGCATCACCGATGGCGCTCCAAGCTTCAACCCGGTTGCTGCCGGTACATTTACTTATCACGTAGGTGACAATACACCACCTACCGTAAGAGTAGTTAAATCTTCTGCTACGGATACAGTTAATGTATTTGATGTAACTATTACATTCAATGAAATGGTTACCGGCGTTGATGAAACAAGTGTAACAATTGATGGACATGCTGCTTCGATGGATCTTACAGAAAACATCGAAGGAAGGGCTTATGAAGCTACATTGAGCGGTGCAGATGGTGATACACTCACCCTGTCATTCTCAAGCGATATTAAGGACCTTGCAGGTAACAGCCTTGTTCCTGTATCATTTGTTTACACAATTGCCGATACAAAAGCTCCGACTGTTGTTGCAAGCCCTGCTTCAGGTATCAACCTGGAAAATACCAATACCGTCAGATTAACATTCTCAGAAGATGTTGTGAATGTTCAAACAGGCGTTATTGTTGCAGGCGCAACCACATCAGGTATTGTAATGGTTAGAGATTCTGTTTATGATGTAACTTATACTGCAGTTGACAAGGCAACGGTGACAATCACTGTACCTGCAGCCGTTAAAGACTGGAAAGGCAACTCAATAGTACCTGTTACGTTTACTTATGTTATTGATGATAATACAGCTCCTGAAATCGAAAGTGTCGTCCCGGAAACTGCTGATTCACTTGCAAGAACATTTGATGTAGTAGTAACCTTCACAGAACCTGTATGGGGTGCTGCCGATGGTATTACTGTTGATGGTGGAACGGCTGTAATCGCAGGGGTAGATGGTGATGCAGTTTATACTGTAACCATTACGGGTGCTGACTGGGCTGAAATCACAATGACTATACCCACAACAATCGTGGATGGTGCCGGTGTTCCAAATGCCCTCGCTGCGGGTGGTGTTTACGAATACTCAATTGGTGACAATACACCTCCTACGGTTGTAATTACGGATCCTGTAGCTCCAGTTCATCCTACATTCACTGTTGGACTTGCTTTCAACGAAGATGTACAGGGTGTTGAAACAGGTGTTGTTGGTGGTACGGTTACTAAAATTGACGATCAGAACTATACTGTTTCCGTAACAGGAGCAGAAAAAACGACTGTCGAACTTACATTAACTGCTGCCATTACCGATATGTCAGGAAATGCATTGGTACCGGTGACCAGAAGCTATACAATTGGTGACTTCACTAAACCTACAGCTACTGTTGACCCGGCTTCTGCAACTGCTGCCAAAAATTCATTCCCGGTTACGATTACCTTCGATGAAGATGTAACCGGAATAGCAGGTGCAATCAGTGTTGCCGGTGGTACCATGACAACTCCGGTTGTTGTTGGAAATACCGCAACTTTAACCTTAGGTGGTGTTGATGGTGCAACGGTTACTATGATGATAGCAAATACTGTGACTGACTTGGCAGGCAATACGTATGCAGGTGGTATATTCGCTTATGTAATAGGTGATAATACTCCTCCGACTATGGTTGCTACTGCTGCAGCAGATCCGCAGGCTACTACATTCCATGTAACATTGACATTCAACGAACCTGTTAATGGTGTGAATGCACTGCATTTGAGAGCTATTGGTGGTACAATTACAAATATAAACGGTGCCGATGGCGCAAGTGTATATGTTGTAACGATAACCGGTGATGAACTCGCTGATGTAACGCTTCAGGTTTCTAACCTGGTTAAGGACATTAGTGGTAATGCATTTGCTGGGGCAAGTATGAACTACCATATTGGTGACTTTACAGCCCCGACGGCTACTTTATTAACTCCAACCGGTCCTACAGGCGATGATACAACATTCGACCTTGTAATGACCATGAGTGAAAATGTAGTTACCGGAACAGGGACAATGGTAATTTACAATGGTGGTGTTGCATTTAGAACAATCGCTACTTCTGAAGTAACTATTGTTGGTAACAAAGTAAGTGTTCATGTTTCAATGGATAAAAACACAACCTACTGGGTATATGTTACTCCTGGGTTTGTTAAAGATCCGACTGGAAACGCATTTGCTGGAATTACCATACCATCTATATGGACATTCACTACAGGTAATTTTGCTACTGGTAGTGGTAATATTCCGAATATACAGTTTAAAGTATATCCTAACCCGTTCAATGATTATATTAAGATTGATAATGCTGACAAATTGACCCGCGTTGTAATTTCCAACATTGCAGGACAGAGCGTAATCGATGTAATGTATCCTGGACAGGAAGTTCGTACACCTAATCTGGTAAGTGGCGTTTACATTGCTACTCTGTTTACAGAGGATGGAATCGTCAAAACTGAAAGGATTGTTAAAAGGTAATACCGAATTG
>Ga0265598_1000047_pt1 | contig 14060 bp, 6 predicted proteins | sample saktaT_2_FD_197231 | JGI IMG/M metagenome (GOLD analysis project Ga0265598, IMG submission 197231) | Metatranscriptome of saline water microbial communities from Sakinaw Lake, British Columbia, Canada - sak_2011_5_24_40m (Metagenome... | ecosystem: Environmental > Aquatic > Non-marine Saline and...
CTTTTTTATTTTATGGAATATTTGTCGTTTTTTCTAGAATCTTACCATCATAGAGACACGGTGCGTATCACCCATTGAACCCCAATCGGGTGCGGGAACGTAGGCATAATCAAGCTGAAAATCCACGTCTTCAAGAGGCTTTGTGCCATAAGCTTTTAGACCGAATCCCGCGGATAAGCCCTTGCTGGGGTTATCGCCTGAACTGATGTTGTATCCGATCCTAAGAGCGAAAATACTCCCGAACCATTTTTCTACACCGATGTGATACGATGCTTCTGCGGCGCCAAGTTTTGAGTATTCGCCGGCAAATACGGCATCTTTTGTGAAATAATATGATGCGCCAACTCTCATAAACATTGGTAGAGAGGCATCGTTGCTCATCTGGAGTTTGAGGTTTTGGACAGCAAAACCGACTCCCAAATTGGCGAGATTTATGAGTCCGCCAATATCTGCGGCAACGCCTGTTGAGCTATCAATATCAAACTCCTGATTAATAAACTTTAGCGTTCCACCGAGTGATAAAACTTTCGGAACAAGTGCGTAACTACCCGATAATCCAGCGGCATAGGAATAGACACCAAAAGTGCCTTCGGGCTTTTCTGTGTCCCCGATTCGCTCTTCTATGTCAGTCCACAAGCCCTGAATGCTGAGTCCAACTGCGGCATTGCTACTCAAAGGCTGTGAATAGGCGATTGAGCCGGAATGAATCCCTGCAATCCATGAGTTATACGTAGTTGACAACTCTTTTTTCTCTGTCTTGGTCAAACCTGCGGGATTCCAGAAAACTGCGTTGACATCGTTGGCAAGCCCGACAAAAGCACCGCCCATTGCAACGGGTCTTGTCGCTGAATCAATCTTTAAAAATGCCGCATCCTGCGTGCCGATCTCATCGGGTATGGATGCAACAACAGCATAAGGCATGAGGGCAATAATGAAAATGGCAACCAAGCTGCAATGTTTTATTCGCATCAGGATAATCTCCTTCTAGGGGCTTATGGGCATATAGGCTTATGAGCTTATAAGCCTATACCCCTATATGCCTATACTTAATTTTTTATAATCATCGGCTTGCCAACCCGATAGGCGATCTGATCGCCGTTGGGAAGTTCAGCTTTAAGCCTGAAAATGTATATACCTGTCTGGACTTTTTCACCGGATGAATTCCGACACTCCCAATCAAATTGCTGTCGGGTTTTTGTTGAATAACCCTCACGTCTTTCCTCATAAACAAGATCACCACTTACATCATATATATAAAGTGTTATGGGGACATCCTGGCTATCTGGAGTGTTAACCTCAAATGAGATGTGTGCAACTCCATTGGTTACAGGATTGGGCCAACAGTAAGCCCTGCCCTGGAATGAGAGCGAGATGGTAAACTTAAGTTCCAGCTTGGTGTCGTATATCTCAGAGTTTCCAGCCTTGTCCCAGACCCTTAATTTTATCTTATATGTTCCGGACATATCCGGCAGGAATGAAACATACCATTTGCTGAACTCAGGGTCATTGATTTCTCTTGCTTTTTCGTCATCAATAACCTCTATCCATTCCAGTTCTTTTCCACCGGGTCCTGTTCCGCCAAGCTCAACTTTCGCAACACCTGACGTTGGAACACCTTCTTGGCTTGATGGGTCAACGGAGGTACCCTTTATTGTAATGGGTTTGTCCTCAGATTCGGTATCCGCCGCACCAACTCCCGGTTCAGTGATCCTTGCTTCTGGTTTACCAAGCTCAAACAGGAATTCTGAAAAGACTGTTTCTGATGACTTACTGCCACCATTTTGATCAAGGTCAACGGGGTTAATCTCAACCTTGTAGTAACCCTCCTCATTCAACATACCGGTAGTGAACCATATTGTCTCAACACCATCCTGTTTAAGACTACCAACAACGGCATTGCCCTTGGGGTCGGTTATGTTAATTGCAGACTTTGTGAGGTCAACTCCGACTCCGTCATCGGACATCTTAGCAACTATCGTAACGCCATTCTTAGTATTGACAGATGTTGGAAATGCTTCCGATGTTGAATCCAGCAATAGCGGCTGATCGTTTATGGTTATCTCTGATCTATTAAGTTTCGGAGGCTTTGTATCATAAAGGAAATCGTATTGTGCAGCCGGGTCGGGGACATTGCCTCCCCTATCCATTGGTGTAACAATAACGGTATAAAATCCATCATCCCTTCCGTTGCTTGCAAGCGGCGTTTCGAGAACAAACCTTAGTGTTGATTCCGCCTCATTTGTGTAAACTTTTCCGGGAATATCTTTTCCGCCGGAATCTCTAAGGTTCATCCATGAGTTGTCAACATTTGTCCAATCAAAGCCGGAACTCGGTGTTTCATCGGTTATCTTTGCCGACACCTCAACCAGCGAGCTACCTGCCCCGCTTGAATACCAAATAGTAATATCATTAGAGTTCACTTTTGGCGAAACCGTATCGTAAGTGAACGTAAAATCAAGTTTCTGCCCCTTCAACTTTGCGGAGTTGACAGGGGTTACTGAAATCGTATAAACGCCATCATCCGATCCATTAACAGCGAGAGGTTTTGTCAGTGTGAAGATGAGGATGTTCTTTCCATCATTTGTCTGAATACCGGGAACATCACTCTTTGGACCAACGAGACCTATTGTTGAACCCGTTGACGAAAAATCGATCCCGCTTGTGCCTGTTTCGTTAAGTGTTGCACGCACTTCTTTTATCTGTTTGCGGACATAAGCTTCTGATGCTGGCATTGTAACAGGTTCTGTCGAGACAACTTTTGGAACGCTGATGCCATATACAAAGCTAATTGCTGTCGGGAAAGTGTTTCCAGCTTTGTCAGTCGCCACAACAGCTAAGGTATATTGTCCTTCTATTGGCAAACCGGATGGGAAGTCAATCTGCAATTTGTCAACTTCATCATTGCTGGCAGTTCCGGTAATTGTCGTGTTATCTGGACCTGTTAGCTTCATTGTGGATTTATCAAGGTCTATTCCTGCCGGTCCTTCGTCTCTCAATCTAACGTATAGGGAAGTTATAGAAGTTGAGACGTAGGACAATGTAGCATTAATATCCAACGGCGGTGATGCTGATATTAACTTAGGCGCTTGGGTGTCATAGGTGAATGAGAAAGACTTTTCCTGATCTCTGCGTTTGGCTTTGTTTACGGTTGTTACGAGTATCGTATATCTGCCATCGTCTGAGCCATCACCTGCAAGCGACTTGCCAAGCGTATATCTAAGGATTCTCTGTCCATCGTTGCTCTGGCTTCCAATGACTATTAAGCCATCGGGCCCTTTGAGTTTGATCTCTGAACCTGTCGGCGAGAAGTCAATTCCTCCACCATCGGTTTCCTGAATTGTTGCACTTACAACACTTATGGGGCTATTGACGTAAGCCTTTTCAGAAGGATTCGTAACAGGATTGGTCGCAACTACAACAGGAAGTCCTGTCTTGAATACGAATCTGGTTCTGTATATGTTTCCTGCACCGTTTCCAGCTTTGTCAACTGCGGTGATAAGAACCGTATGTGTCCCGCTATCTTCAAGGCTTGGGAACTTTAGTGTTATGGTATCAACACCGTTATTGCTCATAACACCGCTAATACTGCTTCCGCTTGGATTTTGAAGCTCCACTTTAGATGCGTTGAAATCTATCTTTCCATCTCCTGAATCCGCCAATGTAACGGTTACGGAGGTCACGCTTGTATTCGTTATGCTGTCGTCTTTCGGTGAAACTGCGGTAACCTGTGGAGGAATCGTGTCATAAACCATCGGATAGCGGAAGTCTATCTGATTTCCCGCTCTATCCTTAGCCGAAACAACGACACTGTATATGCCATCATTACTGCCATTTCTTGCAAGCGGGGCATTTAGATTCCATGTTACTGTGCTTAATGTTACATCTTGATTATTAACTTTAACAACAGATTCATAGCCGGTTTGGGTACCAGGTACCTGCTCTCCAGCAGAATTTTCCAGATAAATCTTCTGATCCTTAATATCCAAACCAGAAGTCCCTACATCTTTTAGGCTTGCCTGAACAGACATAAGTTGCTGTCCCACATAAGTAACATTAGCGTTTTTGTCAACCGGGGATACCGAATCAACCTCTGGAAGCTGAGTGTCGTATATGAGCATATATTGTCTTGAAAGTCCGCTTGTCCCAAGTGAATCAACGGGAGTTACGGTTACTGTATATGTGCCGTCATCAGTTCCATCTTTTGCCAATGTATGAACAGAAGTCCAGACTATTGTGTCATTTCCGACAGCAACCTGATCGCCCTGCAAGGTTTGTCCACTTGGATTCTTGACAACTATTGATGAACCTGTTTCCGAAAGGTCAAGCCCAACGCCGCTTCTGTCCTCAAGAACTGCCTCGATATTTGTCAACTCACTTATATAGGCTCTGTTAGTCAGCGAAACCGATTTGACTGCAGGGGCTTTGAGGACATAGGAGAATCTAAAGGTTAGCATGTATCCAGTGTTTCCAGCCCTGTCTTTGGGTGTAACCTGTATCGTGTAGGTCCCTGTATCAGCTAGTTTTGAGAACGTGAGAGTTACAGTATTATCAGAACCATCGCTTCTATTTGTCTGAACCTGTATATTTGCTGGTCCTATGAGTTTTATATCTGTGGCTTTTAGGTCAACTCCACTGCCTTCGCCGTCGCTGAGTTGAACCACAACCTGATTTATATCTTCAGTCAATGAAGCGTTGGATGCCGGAATTGTCTTGACAACCGATGGGGCTTTGCTGTCATACAGGAACGTACCATTATAGTCCAGCGTAGCACCAGTATTATCAACGGATTTTATCTTGATTGTATATGTTCCGTCTTTTGTGCCATCTGTGGGCAATGGGTTTGCCAGTTCCCAATTTAGCGTGTTGCTGTCATTATCAGTCTGGCGACCATCAACCAGAAGTCCCTGCGGGTCTTCCAGTCGGATCACCGATAGATCAAAATCTATGCCTTTTCCGCTGTTATCCTTTAACACTGCGGTTACTTTTGTTACCGAGTTTGTAAAGGATTTATCAATCGGGTCTGTAGATACAACTTCCGGGAGTGCCTCTGAGGTTTTTCTGACATAATCAAACTCTGACTGATAAGTAAACTCGTTGCCTGCTTTATCTTTCAGTTTTAGTTCTATTGTATATTTGCCAAAATCGCTCAATTCAGCAAAGCCGAAGGTCATCGTATCAATACCGTTATCCTGTCTTGATATGCTTGTAATCCCATTTAGCTTCATTGAATCTCGGCTGGTGGCAAAATCTATTCCGCCGCCATTCCCATCACTAACTTTTGCGATGACTTGCGTTATGGGCTGAGTAAGGATGTCGCCATTTGATGGGGTTATGGATACTAGCAGGGGAATCAACGTGTCGTAGGTGAATGTTGCTGTATATTCGCTTGTTCCACCTGTCTTATCCACTACCTTAACTTTTATTGTATAAACACCATCTGCCGAACCGTCGGTTGGCAATGGTGCTGATATTTCATAATTTACAGTCTGGTTATCGTCATCTGTCTGGTAACCTGCTATCACAACACCGCTTGGGTCGAGTAGGCTTATGGTCGTAGAATCGAAGTCTATGCCCTTACTGCTGTTGTCTTTGAGTGTTGCAGATACCTTGCCGATAGCGTTCTTATATGACCTGTCAGATGGATCGGTTGATACCACATCTGGAAGAACGTCTTCTGTTTTACCTGCATAGTCGAACTGCACCATATATGGATGCTCGTTGCCTGATCTGTCTTTAAGGGTCAACTCTATCGTATATTTGCCAGTGTCCTCAAGAACAGGGAATCGGAATGTCATCGTGTCAGCACCGTTGTCGCTTCTGATGACACTTATTTCTTGATTATTCAGTTTCAGCTTGAGCGATGCTCTGCTTGATGCAAAGTCAATACCGCTACCTACATCACTCACCTTGACAACTATCTGGCTCAATGAGGCTGTTACAACGCTTTTATCTGATGGAACGATGGAGGCCATAACCGGAACAATCGTGTCATAGATGAAGGTTGATGTATATTCCTTCTCTCCGCCTGACTTGTCAACTGCCTTGACATTTATTGTATAAACGCCATCTGCTGAACCATCTGTCGGCAATGGATTGTCAAGATTCCATGTTACCATCTGACTATTGTCATCTGTTTGATAGCCTGCAACCTCTGCATTGTTGGGGCTGAACAAACGTATGGTAGAATCCTCAAAGTCCAGACCTTTTGTGCTGTTGTCCCTGATTGTCCCTGTAACCTTGCTGATTGCATTCTTGAATGATTTGTTTACAGGATCGGTTGACAACACCTCAGGAAGTGTATCTTCAGCTTTGCCGAAGTCAAATTCCACTACGTAAGGATGTTCATTGCCTGCTCTATCTTTAATATTTAGCTCTATGGTATATTTGCCGTTTTCTGTTAATTCAGGGAATCGGAATGTCATGGTATCAGCGCCGTTGTCTGTTCTTATAATACCTGCTATCGCCTGATTTCCCAATTTCAGATTTAAAGATGCTCTGCTTGACGCAAAGTCAATGCCACTGCCTGCATCGCTCACCTTGACAACTATCTGGCTTAATGAGGCTGTTACAACGCTCTTGTCTGATGGAACGATAGATCCCATAACCGGGACAATCGTGTCATAAACGAAGGTTGATGTATATTCCTTCTCTCCGCCTGACTTGTCAACTGCCTTAACATTTATGGTGTATATACCATCTGCTGAACCATCTGTCGGCAATGGATTGTCAAGATTCCATGTTACAACCTGACTGTTATCATCGGTTTGATAGCCTGCAACCTCAACATTGTCAGGGCTAAACAAACGTATGGTAGAATCCTCAAAGTCCAGACCTTTTGTGCTGTTATCTCTGATTGTCCCTGTAACCTTGCTGATTGCGTTCTTGAATGATTTGTTTACAGGATCGGTTGACAACACTTCAGGAAGTGTATCTTCAGCTTTGCCGAAATCAAATTCAACATCGTAGGGATGTTCGTTTCCAGCCCTATCCTTGAGAGTCAAACTTATGTCATATTTGCCGTTCTCCTTTAGGGCGGGGAATCGGAAATTCATTGTATCTGTTCCGTTGTCGGTTCGTATGATGTTCGTAATCGTCTGATTTCCCAATTTAAGATTCAAGGATGCTCTGCTTGAGGCGAAGTCCATTCCACTGCCCGCATCACTCACTTTGACAATTATCTCACTGAGGGATGTTGTTATGACACTGCCATCAGCAGGTGTAATTGAAGTCATTATTGGGACAATAGTGTCATACGTGAAAGTTGTAGTATATTCACTTTCTCCGTTTGATTTGTCAGTCGCCTTTATCTCTATTTTATAGTCACCATCTGCTGAACCATCTGACGGCAATGGATTATTCAAATTCCATGTTACTGTCTGGTTGTTATCATTCGTCTGATAACCAGCTATTTCAACATCATTCGGATTTAATAGACGTATAGTAGTCTTTGCAAAATCTAGACCTTTTGTGCTATTATCCTTGATGGTAGCAGATACTTTGCTGATTACGTTTTTGAATGATCGGTCAATCGGATCAGTTGATAGCAATTTCGGGAGGATTTCCTCATCATCACCGCCGTAATTGAACTTGCTTAGATATGTGCGTGCATTACCCGCCCTGTCCACAAGGGTCAGTTCTACTCTATATTCACCTGTGGTCTCCAACGGTGGGAATCTGAATATCAGAGTATCAACAGCATTATCGCTTCGGACAATGTTTGGGACTTCCTGATTATTAACTTTCAGCTTCAAAGAGCATTGACCGAAATTGACTCCGCTTCCGCCATTATCACTCACTTTGGCAACGATTTCCGATAGTGTCGTTATTACAACGCTACCATCTGTCGGAGTGATTGAGGTGATTGACGGAACATTTGTGTCGTAGAGGAAGTTAAAGCTTTCTTCCTTGATGCCTCCAGCTAGATCAACAGCCTTTACTTTTATGGTATAGATTCCGTCTGCTGAACCGTCAGTAGGTATCTGGTCAATTACTGTCCATGTTATCTTCTGGTTCCCATCGTCAGTCTGTGTTCCGGCGATCTGTGTTCCGCTCTTTTCAAGACGGATCGTGGATGCCTTAAGGTCTAAGCCTTTTCCACTATTATCTTTCAGCGTTGCGGCTACTTTATCAATAAGCTTCTGGAATGAATTAGCTGATGGTTCTGTGGACACAATTTCCGGCAGAACATCAGTGGCGTTTTCAAAATAGCTGAACTGGTATCTTATTGCCTGATTCGGTTTGTTTCCGGCAAGGTCAGTTGGTGTAATATCTATTGTATGAACGCCTTTGATGAAAGGCAAAAACGGAGTGAACGTTATAGTGTCAACGCCATTATGAATGGTAGTTCCTCCAGTTGAGCCATTATCAATCTTTACCGAGTTTGCCGTTGTGGTTAAATCATTACCGCTGCCAGTTCCATCATTAAGGACGATCACTATGCTGGCAGGAGGTGAGGTTAATACAGCGCTATTTACTGGTGTGATGGATACAATCTTTGGAAATACCGTGTCAAAAAAGAAGCTGTGATTTGTGGTTTTGCTATTTCCTGTTAGATCAACAGCGGTAACAACCATTGTGTATTTCCCATCTTTTGAGCCATCACCGGGAAGAATTGCTGTGACTTTCAGCTTAACTGTATTGATGCCATCATTGGATTGTGTTCCGGCAACCTCCTTTGAGGCTGGGTCAAGAAGCTTTATTGTCGATTTTTCAAGGTCAAGCCCCTGTCCGCTATTGTCTTTCAGTTGGGCTTTGACTTCTGTTATTGTTCCAGCAAATGAATCAACTGCGGGAGTTGTGGAAAGAACTTCAGGCTCTTTTGTGCGGACTTTTACAAGAAGTGATGTGATGGATACTTCGTTTCCGCCTGCGTCTTTTGCGAATATCTTTACCTGATAATCACCATCTTCGGCGTATCTTCCAACACCGTCTTTGCCGTTCCAAATGACTGTATTGACTCCCGAAGCAGTGCCTGCTGTTGGTTTTGCCGGTGGATTAAGCTGTTTTGTTCCACCTGATTCGCCTATTGTTACAGTTACTTCCGAATTGCTTCTTGAAAGGCTCTCTGATAACGTATAATAGATCAGCGTGGTGTCTATTACACCATCGCCATTAGGAGAGAAAATAATGGGGTTTGCTGTTACATCTGTAACCGTCAAAGTCTTGTCAATAGTGCATCTTTCAGAATCCGAATCCCAATCTTTGCCCCAGTCAGCATTGTTGGCATTAAAAATAATTGCGCCAACTCTATAATCACCGTCCGGCAAGCTTGATAGCTTTGAGTCTATATTCCAGGTGATGGTTTTGCTCTCATTATTCTTTGCTACCCCCGACTCTATATAACTGGAATTTGGTTCATCAATGAAACTTCCATCATTATCCGTATCAACAATTACAGCATAATAACCATCAACGGGATCATGGGGAGCCGCTATATCCAGAATATTGCCCGGGGTGAAGGTGATGATCAGATTTTGCCTTTGACTAGACAGATTCCGCCCTCCGAACACAGTGTCATCATATAGGCTGTCTATAACCTGCAATCCTTTCTCAAAATAATTTGCTGCACCGGCAATTGATGCAGTTAAACCAAAAACTAGTAAAAAAGCAATGCTAACAATCATTGACTTTGACATGTCTTTACCTCTCAGATACTTTATCAGTAACATTTCCCTGATGCCTCCGATAGTTTCACCCAATGCCAAAAAACTTATATAGTGATACTCAGCTTTTGAGCAATGTTATGCTTAGAATAAGACCTTTTATATAGACGTTTGAAACCAGCTAAAGTTTAACATTTCTTTATTCATCCCTAGTTTAAAGCAGTCATATCTAAAACTAATGTTTGGGACTTTAAATCTAACCAACCTTTCTTAAAATCAGACAAATTTGCCTATAAGCAGATAAATCAGCTTCTAAAGAAAATCCCTGAGTTAATATGGGATTTAAGATTTCAGAGAAATCTTTAAAGTTTCTGTAAAACGTTGCTACTCCATGATGTTGAAAAATAAATCCATCAAAATATTTGTTTTCTGGTTTGCACCTATCAAGAATACTTTGATCATTTCGAGGTATAATAACAACAAAAAGCCCATCTTTCCTTAAATTTTTATGCGCGCTGAAAATAATCGCTTTTCTTATTTCAGGTAACACAACATCAAAAACGCATAAATCAAAGATTATGTCCAGATTTAAATTAGAGCACGTAAAATCAACATCAGACAATACAGACAAACTTTTTCCATTTATTTTTAGATTATTAATACACTCTCTTATATTGGTCTTTAAACCAAATAATGTTTGATGGCGACTCAATTGAGATTCCGTATCAACAAAATAAATTGTATTAAAATATTGACATAAGATATTAAAATGCCTTAGTTTTCCACATCCTTGATCAGCAACTTTAGCATCTTTATCATTTAAAGCAAGTAATTCTCTATTTATAATATGCTCTATCGCTTTAATTATAAAGGGATTTGGTTTAGCTATACTTGGTTGTGCAGAATATGAAGAATCTACTTTAATCTCCATTATAATTTATCTCAAATTTTTTGTGCAACTCTTTCAATTTTTGCTCTAATTCATTCAGATAATTTGTATGTATCTCCTCTATTTCATCAACCGTTCTTTCACGAACATTCTTTAGCACTGATAATATGTAAAGGCGATTTATAAAAAATAATAGTAAAGCAAAAAATATCGGATACACTATAAAATTTGGATTAATGGTAATTTCAGATATGTCACAAATCAAATAGTATAAAAATGTTAATAAAATAAAAATAAAAAGGATTATTTCGTTTATTTGGGTAATCCAATATTTGGTAATGGATTCATAAAACCTTATTATCGCATTTTCACTAATTCTATGGTCGCAATCTGCCACAAAATAATAATATATTTTCATAAAATCAGATATATTGTTCTTATCTTTAGCAAGTGTAAAAAATCTTCCACTCAATTTTTTGGTAAATGGACGAACTAGAGTAGGCAATATAAAATCAAGAGCGTAATAGTACCTCCATTTTACTATGTAACGGTCATATTTGTTATGAATATCGAGCAAAAAAATCATGAACCAACCAAGAAGAGCAAAAACGAGAAATATAATACCAGAACCAATTATCTGAGGAGATGGAATCTTCCCCAAAAATAATTTCCCGACAATCTCACGATGTTCACTGGATAGAACAATAAAGTAGAATAGTATCAAACTTGCTGCTAAAATTATTGCTGTATAAAAACTCAGTCTAGTTTTTACATCCTGATATTGCTTAGGTATAGGCCAAGATATAATTTTGTCAAACATACACATATCCTCACAGCTTTCAGATATAACTAAGCAATCACTGCATTGGAATCAACAGCAAGGGTTACCATACGCCCTCAATTCTCTCGAATTCCTCATCAATAGTCTTCCTCATTTCCTTGGCTTCCTCATGAGTTAGAGTCCTAACTAACTTACGAAGCTCAGTTTTATGGGCATTAGAACATATAATTATCCATGTTCTTTCATTTTTCTTGAGTCCCTCTATGGGTGTGAGAGGCTTTAATACATCATCCTGATATATTACTTCAATTCCTTTACTCATTTCCTTCTCCATGCTCGCTTCTTTCAGAAGCAAACTGCATGTTATACAATTTCTGATAAAGCCCGCCTTTCCCCAAAAGCTCCTGATGTGTTCCTGATTCGACTATATGACCATCTTCGATTACCAGAACTTTATCTGCATTTATTATAGTTGATAATCTATGAGCAATAACAAATGATGTTCTGTCTTTGAGCAACTCCTCAAGGGCTTTTTGTATCAGCATTTCGGTATATGCATCAACACTAGATGTAGCTTCATCAAGTATGAGTATTCTTGGGTCTGCAAGGAGTGCACGCGCAAAAGAAACCAATTGTCTTTGACCGACTGATAGCTTGGTTCCACGTTCACCAACATCCGTATCATATCCTGTTGGCATTTGTGATATGAATCTATCTGCACTTACAGCCTCAACCGCCTTAATTATATCCTCTTCGGAGGCACTCAGCTTGCCATACTTTATATTTTCCTTGATGCTTCCAGAAAACAGAAAACTATCCTGCAAAACCATTCCCATCTGGCTTCGCAGGGACTTGATATTCACATCCCTAATATCATGACCATCAATTTTTATCGCTCCCTCCTGTGGGTCATATAGACGTACAAGAAGGTTCACGATTGTGCTTTTTCCTGCGCCTGTTGGACCAACGATGGCTATGGTCTGTCCCGGTTCGGCTTTCAAAGATATTTTATCAAGAACTTTTTTATCCTCATCGTAGGCAAAAGATACGTTATTATATTCTACATATCCCTTTATGGATGGGAGTTGCTCTGCATCTTTCTTTTCTATCACACGCGGTGGAGTGTCCATAATCTCAAATATGCGTTCAGAAGCCGCCATCGCAGACTGCATTGTCGTATATATCTGGCTCAATTGTCTGATGGGCCAATAGAGCATACGCACATAAGCGAGAAATGCAAGAAGCTCGCCTCTTGTGAGCTTTTGTCCCATTATCTGCGCGCCTCCATGCCAGACAACAATGCAAATTCCTATCGCCGTCAGAACTTCTATAATGGAATTATAAAATGACCAAACCTTGACTGCCTGCATGTTTGCAGAAAGGTTCTCCTCATTTGTTTTATCAAAGTGCTGAATATTTGTTTTTTCTCTGGAGAAGGATTTGACAACTCTAACGCCTGAGATGCCCTCTTCCAATTTTGCTGTAACGTTGGCGATCTTTTTCCTGACCTCTCTGAAAGCCGCTCTGCCTTTTTTTCTGAACATAATGGATAGAACAAGGAAAAATGGGATTAATATAAAACTCAATAAAGACAATCTAACATTCATATAGAGCATGAAAGCCATTATGCCAATAGCAGTTACAAAATCCCTTATTACACCTGTAACGCCATGAGTCAGAAGCTCATTTAAAGCCTGAACATCATTAGTTAATCTTGAGATTACTTTTCCGGTCTCATTCTTATCAAAAAATTCCAGCGAAAGAGTTTGGATATGTGAGAATAGCTTAACACTTATATCATATATAACGTTCTGTCCCATTAAAGCCAAAATGTATGTTTGCCCGAAAGATATAAACCCATTTAATATTGCGATACCGATATACATCAGAACGATGACTGTAAGACCGTTTATACTCGGTGGAACATCAGGAGGCATTATGTATCTATCAATGGCGATCTTCTGCATATATGGGGGAACAACGCTGGTAACTGCTTGTATAAGCATTAGACCAAGAGCGATCATCAGCTTGCCGCGATGAGGACGCAGAAAGACCAGAAGTCTCCTCACCAGAGTTTTATCGTAAAATCCGACATTTGATTGCTCATCCGAGCCAAGATGCATGTGTCCGTGCATGAAACGAACTCCTGTTATAGGCTTATGAGCCTATCCTTCTTCTTGTTGCTTAAACTGCATTTTATAGATTTCTGCGTAAATGCCACCCTTTTCCAAAAGATCATCATGTTTGCCAGACTCGGCTATCGCACCATTTTCCAGCACGACTATCTTATCCGCCCGTTTTATGGTAGAAAGCCTTTGAGCGATGACGAAAGTTGTTCTATTTTCCATTAGAAGCGACAGGGCATTCTGGATAAGATGTTCTGTTTCTGTATCCACACTTGAGGTTGAGTCATCGAGAATGAGAATCTTGGGATCCATCAACAAAGCTCTGGCGATAGCCACGCGCTGTTTTTCGCCTCCCGACAAAGTTACGCCCCGTTCCCCAACCTCTGTATCATAGCCATTGGGAAGCGAGTCAATAAAGTTGTGTATATTTGCCGCCTTTGCCGCAGAAATAATTTCTTCCATATTTGCGTCAGTTTTTCCGTAAGCAATATTATCCTTTAATGACGTTCCAAATAAAAATGTTTCCTGCAAAACGATCCCGATTTGCTTTCTCAGAGATTCAATGGTAACGTCTTTTATATCTATTTCATCAATCGTTATCCTTCCGGAAGTCGGATCGTAGAATCTTGGTATCAGGTTAATGAGCGTGCTTTTTCCAGAAC
>Ga0265598_1000048_pt1 | contig 13802 bp, 20 predicted proteins | sample saktaT_2_FD_197231 | JGI IMG/M metagenome (GOLD analysis project Ga0265598, IMG submission 197231) | Metatranscriptome of saline water microbial communities from Sakinaw Lake, British Columbia, Canada - sak_2011_5_24_40m (Metagenome... | ecosystem: Environmental > Aquatic > Non-marine Saline and...
CTGCCCCGTCCAGGATTTCAAGAACGAGCTCATCGAGACGACGCCGGGCCGCATCATCTTCAACAACGTCCTGCCCAAGAGCTTACCCTACGTCAACGGGATGCTCCGGAAAAAGGGCATGGAAAACCTCATCTACTATGCCTATCTCAAGGCGGGGCTCCGGGTGACGGTCCAGATCCTCGACGCCTTGAAGGAGCTCGGCTTCACCTACGCGACGCAGGCCGGATTCTCCCAGGGTATCGACGACTTCGTCATCCCCGGGGAAAAAAAGACGCTCGTCGAGAAGGCCGAGAAGGATGTCCAGGACATCGAAAAACTCTACCGGGCCGGTACGATCTCCTCGGGCGAACGGTTCAACCGGGTCATCGAGACCTGGGGCACGGTCACAGAGGACGTCTCGAAAGCCATGCTCAAGGAAATGAGGAGGATCAGCCTTGAAGGCAAAGAACTCAACTCGCTCTACGTCATGGCCGACTCCGGGTCGCGGGGCAATAAGCAACAGATCCGCCAGCTCGCCGGGATGCGCGGCCTCATGTCCAAACCCTCGGGCGAGATCCTGGAGACGCCGATCGTCTCCAACCTCCGGGAGGGGCTGAACGTCCTCCAGTACTTCATCTCGACCCACGGCGCCCGCAAGGGCCTGGCCGATACGGCCCTCAAAACGGCCAACTCCGGCTACTTAACGCGGAAACTCGTCGATGTCTGCCAGGAAGTCATCGTCGACGATCTCGACTGCGGCACCCTCAAGGGGATCAACGTCTCCGCTATCGTCGAGAACGGCGAGATCATCGAGCCCTTCATCGACCGCGTCGTCGGCCGCATCGCCCTCACGCGCGTCGTCAACCCGGATACGGGCGCCACCGTCGTCGACACGAATGAAGAGATCACCGAGAAGGTCGCCCAGGAATTCCAGAACCTGGGCATCGAGCGGGTCAAGATCCGGTCGGTCCTGACCTGTGAAGCCAAGCGCGGCATCTGTCAGCTCTGCTACGGGCGGAGCCCGGCCTCCGGCAAGATGGTCGAGCTCGGCGAGGCCGCGGGCATCGTAGCCGCCCAATCCATCGGCGAGCCCGGCACCCAGCTCACGATGCGGACGTTCCATGTCGGCGGCATCGCCATGGGCGGCGCGGAAAAGTCCAGGCTGGAGACCAAGAACGAGGGCGTTCTCAAGTTCAACAACCTCAAGGCCGTCGTCAACAAGGACGGGACGTCGGTCGTCGTCAACCGTAACGCCAACATCGCCATCCTCGATCACCGGGGCCGCGAGGTGGAGCATTACCAGGTCCCCTACGGGGCCAAGATCCTCGTCCCCGATCGCGGTGAGGTCAAGGCCCGGCAGGCGTTCGCCGAGTGGGACGCCTTCAACACCTTCATCCTGACCGAGGAGACGGGGATCGTGCGCTACCACGACGTCGTCCTGGAGGTCAGCATGGAGGAGGTCCAGGACGAGTTCACCGGCCTCCGAAAGAAGGTCATCATCGACCCCAAGGACGAGAAGCTCCAGCCCCAGATCGAGATCCTCGACCTCAAGAAGACCGACGACAAGGGCCGACCGGTCGTCCTCAAGAAGTACTTCCTCCCCTCAGGGGCGAACCTCGATATCAAGGACGAGGAGAGGGTTTTCGCCGGTGACATCCTGGCCAAGATCCCCCGGGAAGCGGCCCGCACGAAGGACATCACGGGCGGCCTGCCCCGGGCCGAGGAGCTCTTCGAGGCCCGGCGGCCCAAATTATCGGCGGTCATCTCCGAGATCGACGGGATCGTCCAGATCGGCGGCCTCGTCCGCGGCTCCCGTAAGATCTCCGTCCGCAACGAGCGTGGCGGCGAAAAGGAATATCTGGTCCCCAAGGGCGCCCATCTCAGCGTCTCCGATGGGGAGAGGATCCGGGCCGGCGACGCCCTGATGGACGGGCCGGTCAACCCACACGACATCCTCCGCGTCCTCGGGGAGAAGGAGCTGGCCGAGTACCTCTTGAAGGAGGTCCAGGCCGTTTACCGGCTCCAGGGCGTGTCCATCAACGACAAGCATATCGAGACGATCATCCGGATGATGCTGCGCTGGGTCAAGGTGGAGGAAGTGGGAGATACGGAGTTTCTCATCGACGAGCAGGTCGACAAGTTCATTTTCCAAGCGGAGAACGAAAAGATCATGAAAAAGGGCGGCAAACCGGCCAAGGCCCGGCCGCTCCTCCTGGGGATCACCAAGAGCGCCCTGAGCACCGACAGCTTCATTTCGGCCGCCTCCTTCCAGGAGACGACCCGGGTCCTGACGGAGGCCAGCCTTTACGGGAAGGTGGATTACCTCAGGCGGCTGAAGGAAAATATCATCATGGGACGGCTCATCCCGGCCGGCACGGGCTACAAGCATTACCGGAACGTGGAGCTGAAGGAGGACATGCCGCCGGTCCTCTCCGAGAAGGAGCTGGAGATCCTGCCTGGGACGTGAGTCCCTGCTCGAGGCGGGAATTCCCCTAAATTTCTTGACAGGGAGGCCGAAATTTGTTACTATTCGCCCATTCGTCTCGGGACTATCTTCCAGGGACTGAATATAACTCACGTTTGAATTTACTGTAGAGGAGTATTTTTCATTGCCGACCGTAAATCAACTCGTCAGAAAAGGCCGAACGCCCAAGAAGTATAAGAGCAAATCCCCGGCCCTCGATGCCTGTCCTCAGAAGAGGGGAGTCTGCACACGGGTCTTCACGACGACGCCCAAGAAGCCGAATTCGGCCATGCGGAAGGTGGCCCGCGTCAGGCTGACCAACAATATCGAGGTCACGGGATACATCCCCGGCGTCGGACACAACCTCCAGGAGCACTCGATCGTCATGATCCGGGGAGGCCGCATCAAGGACCTGCCCGGCGTCCGCTACCATATCATCCGCGGCAAGCTCGACGCCGAGGGTGTGCAAAACCGCTTCAAGGCGCGTTCCCGGTACGGGGCGAAGAGGCCGAAAGAGAAACGGGCGGCCGCTTAGACAGGAGTATCCCCATGCCGAGACGCGGAATCATCAAGAAGCGCAAGACCCCGGCCGACCCGTTCTACGGAAGCACGGTCGTCGCCCGGTTCATCAACCTCTTCCTCCGCCAGGGGAAAAAGACGACCGCCCAGAAGGTCGTCTACGGGACGATGGACATCCTCAAGGCCAAGACCAAGGAGGACCCTCTCAAGGTCCTCGAGAAGGCCCTGGAGAACATCCGTCCCTTCCTCGAGACAAAATCGCGGCGGGTCGGCGGCGCGAACTACCAGGTCCCCATAGAGGTCTCGTCCGGCCGGTCTTACTCGCTGGGATTCCGCTGGCTGATCAAGTACGCCAAGGAACGCGGCGGCAAGAGCATGCAGGAAAAGCTTTCCGCCGAGATCATCGACGCCATCAACAACCGCGGCGGCGCGGTCAAGAAGCGCGAGGATACGCATAAGATGGCGGAAGCCAACCGGGCCTTTGCCCATTATAAATGGTAGTTTCTATCGAAAGAGCTTATAGAGTGCACCGGGTCGATATGGAGAAACGGAAATATGCGGTCATACCCGATCGAGAGAGTACGGAACATCGGTATCATGGCCCATATCGACGCCGGCAAGACGACGACGACGGAGAGAATTCTCTATTACACGGGTATGACCTACAAGATGGGCGAGGTGGACGACGGAACGGCCGTGATGGATTGGATGGTCCAGGAGCAGGAGCGCGGGATCACCATCACCTCGGCCGCGACGACGTCCGCCTGGCGTGACCATCGTATCAATATTATTGATACGCCGGGTCACGTGGATTTTACCGCGGAGGTTGAGCGCTCCTTACGAGTGCTCGACGGCGCAATAGCCATACTGTGTGGAGTTGGCGGCGTCGAACCGCAGTCCGAGACAGTGTGGCGCCAGGCCGACAAATATCGGGTGCCCCGCATCGTGTTCATCAACAAGATGGACCGGGTCGGGGCCGACCCGGAACGGGCCGTCCTGCAGTTGAGGACCCGGGTTGCGGCCAAGCCCCTGCCGATCCAGATTCCCCTGGGACGGGAAGACGGATTCCGCGGAGTGATCGACCTCATCGACCGCAAGGTGTACGACTGGGGTCAGGACATTCTCGCGACGGATTATGTCGTCCGCGAGGTCGCGGAGGAGAACCGCGAGGACGTCGAAAAAAAGCGACAGGACATGCTGGAAATGCTGAGTGAACACGACGACAGCCTGATGCAGAAGTATCTCGACGGTGTCGAGGTCTCTGCGCCGGAGCTGCGGAATGCCGTCCGCCGGGCGACACTCGCCCAGGAGGTCGTCCCGGTCCTCTACGGTGCCTCCTTCCGGAACAAGGGTGTCCACCCGCTCCTCGACGCCATCGTCGACTACCTGCCGTCCCCGGCCGACGTCCGGCCTGTCTCCGGCCACCACCCGCGCACTCAGGCCGAGGAAACCCGGCCCGCTTCGGACGACGCTCCGTTCTCCGGGCTGGTGTTCAAGATCGCGAGCGACCCCTTCCTCGGCAACCTGGCCTACTTCCGGGTCTATTCCGGGAAGGCCAGGGTCGGCCAGCCCGTGTACAATTCGACCAAAGGCGAAGAGGAAAAGCTCTCCCGCCTCATCGAGATGCACGCCAACAAGCGCAAGGAGATCAAGGAGGTCTACGCCGGGGACATCGCCGCGATGGGCTCGACAAAGGCCATCTCGACGGGCGATACCCTCTGCCTCAAGAGCCACCCCATCATCCTCGAGTCCATCCGCTTCCCCGAGCCGGTCATCGCGGCGACGATCGAGCCCAAAACCAATGCCGACCACCCCAAGCTCGCCGCCGCCCTGGCCAAGCTGACCCGGGAGGACCCCACCCTCAAGGTCAACCAGGACCCGATGACCGGGCAGACCCTGCTCCGGGGGATGGGCGAGCTCCATCTGGAGATCGTCATGGACAGGATGGAACGGGAGTTCGGCGTCCGGGCCAACCTGGGAAAGCCCCAGGTCGCCTACAAGGAAACCATCCAGACCGCCGCCGAGGGCGAGGGCAAGTATGTCCGCCAAGCCGGGGGAAAGGGCTTTTTCGGGCACTGTGTGCTTCGCCTCGAGCCCCTGGCCCGCGGCCGCGGTTTCGAGTTCGTCGACAGGACCCGGGGCGGCGTCATCCCCCGCGAATTCGTCACCGATATCGAGAACGGCGCGCGGGAGGCCATGGAGGGGGGCATCGTGGCGGGCTACCCGGTCACGGATCTCCGGGCGGCGCTCGTCGGCGGGTCGTATCAAGAGGTCGACTCGACGCCCGTCGCCTACAAGATCGCGGGGACCCTGGCTTTCCGGGAGGCCGCCCGGAAGGCCCGCCCGGTCATCCTCGAGCCGGTCATGGATCTCGAGATCGTCGCTCCGGACGACTACCTGGGCGACATCGTCGGCGACATCAACGCCCGGCGGGGGAAGATCGAGGGCATGGAGATGCGCAGCGGGTCCCGGGTCATCAAGATCCGTGTCCCCCTGGCCGGGATGTTCGGCTACGCGACGACGCTTCGGACCCTGACCCAGGGCCGGGGCGTGTTCGCCATGGAGTTTGCCCAGTACGACCGGACGCCGGCAGGCGTCCAGGAAGAGATCGTTGCCCGGATCGAGGGTCGGACCCCGTCCCGGGCCAACGCATAAAGCGAGTCTTTTAGCAACGTAAGCCATACAGGAGGTGAGCGATGGCGAAAGAAAAGTATGCGAGGACGAAACCCCATGTCAACGTCGGCACGATCGGGCACATCGATCATGGCAAGACGACGCTGACGGCCGCCCTGACCATGGTCCTGGCGACCAAAGGCCTGGCCAAAGCCAAGAGCTACGACGAAGTGGCCAAGGCCGACGCCAAGATGTTCCGCCGGGACGCGACGAAGATCCTGACGGTCGCTTTGAGCCACGTGGAGTACGAGAGTGAAAAACGGCATTACGCCCACATCGACTGCCCCGGTCATGCCGACTACATCAAGAACATGATCTCGGGCGCGGCCCAGATGGACGGCGCCGTGCTCGTCGTCTCCGCGGCCGACGGCCCGATGCCCCAGACGCGGGAGCACATCCTCTTGGCCAAGCAGGTCAACGTGCCGGCGATCGTCGTCTTCATGAACAAATGCGACCTCGTCGACGACCCCGAGATCCTGGACCTCGTCGAGCTCGAAGTGCGCGAGCTCCTCTCGAAGTACGATTTCCCCGGGGACAAGCTGCCAATCATCCGCGGCAGCGCGACGAAGGCCATCGCCGATATCAACGGCGAAGGCGCCAAGCCCATCTGGGAACTGGTCAAGGCCCTGGACGATTTCATCCCCGAGCCTTTGCGCGAGGTCGACAAGCCGTTCCAGATGGCCATCGAGGACGTCTTCTCGATCACCGGACGCGGCACGGTCGTGACGGGCCGGGTCGAGCGCGGCGTCGTCAAGGTCGGCGACGAGTGCGAGATCATCGGGCTTCGGGAAACCCGTAAGACCGTCGTGACGGGTGTCGAGATGTTCCGCAAGCTTCTTGACCAAGCCCAGGCCGGCGACAACATCGGGGCCCTGCTCCGCGGCGTCGGCAAGGACGAGGTCGAACGCGGCCAGGTCCTGGCCAAGCCGGGGTCGATCACCCCGCACCGGAAGTTCCGGGCCCAGATCGTCGCCCTGACCAAGGAAGAGGGCGGACGGCACACGCCGTTCTTCAAGGGCTACCGGCCCCAGTTCTACTTCCGGACGACCGACGTGACGGGTTCCGTGAAGCTGCCCGACAACGTCGAGATGGTCATGCCCGGGGACAGCATCAATCTCGAGATCGAGCTGATCACCGACGTCGCCATGGAGAAGGCCCTGCGCTTCGCCATCCGCGAGGGCGGCCGGACGGTCGGCGCCGGAACGGTCACCGAGATCATCGAGTAGCGGTCGCCGCCGAGGCTCCGCCGGGCCCGACGGTCCGGGAGAGGAATTCGGAGAACAGAGGAATGAACGATGGAAAAAATCAGAATCCGTTTAAAGTCCTTCGACCACCGCCTGTTGGACCAATCCGTGAAGGATATCGTCGTGAAGGCGAAACGCTCGGGCGCCAGTGTCGCTGGCCCCATCCCCCTGCCGACGCGCATCCACAAGTTCTGCGTCCTCCGTTCTCCGCACGTCGACAAGAAGTCGCGTGAGCATTTTGAGATGCGGATCCACAAGCGGCTCATCGACATCAGCGAATACAATAACGAGACGATCGAGGAACTCCAGAAGCTGGACCTGCCGGCCGGGATCGACGTCGAGATCCAGGCTTACGGAGCGGGAGAGTGACCATGATCGAAGGATTGATCGGCAAGAAGATCGGTATGACCCAGCAGTTCGACGATGCCGGCAACGTCATCCCCATCACCATCCTCAAGGCCGGGCCTTGCACGGTCATCCAGAAGAAGACCGTCGAGAAGGACGGCTACGTCGCGGTCCAGCTCGGATTCGTCGAGGAACGGGGCGTCCGCAAGCCGCTGAAGCCCCAGCTCGGCCATTTCAAGAAGTCCGGCGTCCCGGTCGTCAAGAAGCTCCAGGAAGTCGGCTGCAGCGACCCCGCCGCGGTCACGGAAGGCGACCAGGTCCTCGTCGACATCTTCGAGGTCGGCGAGACGATCCACGTCGTCGGAACGAGCAAGGGCAAGGGCTTCGCCGGTGTCGTCAAGAGGCACCATTTCGCCGGCGGCGACGCCTCCCACGGGTCCATGTTTCACCGGGCGCCCGGCTCGATCGGCGCCTCGTCCTACCCCTCGCGCGTCGTCAAGGGCATGCGTATGGGCGGCCACATGGGCGATGACCGGATAACCGTCCGGAAGCTCAAGGTCGTGGCCACGGATAAGGACAACAACCTGCTCCTGGTCAAGGGCGCGGTGCCCGGTGCCAAGGGGGGATACGTCCTGATCAAGAAAGGGACGTTCGTTTCCCCGCGGGCGAAGTGAACGGAGAAGAGGTCACCATGGAGAAACTCGACATCATCGACAGAGGCGGCCAGGCGGCCGCCCAGGTGGACCTGCCGGAGAGCATCTTCTCCCAAGCCGTGAACGACCACCTGATCTACGAGGCCGTCGTCAACTACCGGGCCAATCAGCGCCAGGGAACGGCGGCGACGAAAACCCGGGCCTTCGTCAGCGGCGGCGGTAAGAAGCCCTGGCGGCAGAAGGGGACCGGCCGGGCCCGTGTCGGCAGCAACCGCTCACCTCTCTGGAAAAAAGGCGGCACGGTCTTCGGCCCCCATCCCCGCGATTATTCCTACGAGCTGCCGAAAAAGGCCAAGCGCAGCGCCCTCCGCGCGGCCCTGGCCGGGAAGCATGTGTCCGGCGAACTCGTCGTCGTTAGCGAATTCGAAGTCAAGGAACCCAAGACCCGGGAGGCCGTCGCCCTGCTCAAGGCCTTCAAGCTCGACTCGGCCCTCCTCGTCGACCTTCACGACAATGCGAACCTGTTCCTCGCGGTCCGGAACCTGCCCGGGGTCAAGGCGGTCGATGTCTCCGGCCTCAATATCTACGACGTCCTCGCCCACAAGCGGCTGGTCTTCAGCCGCCGGGCGTTCGAGGCCGTCCTGGAGAAATTGAAGTGATCAAAGACCCCCATAAAATCATCATCCGTCCGGTCATCACGGAAAAGACGACCCAGCTCAAGGGGACGAGCGGGGTCATTTGCTTCGAGGTCGACCGGCGCGCCAACAAGATCGAGATCAAGAACGCCATCGAGCTGCTGTTCAAGACCAAGGTCGCCGAGGTCCGGACCCAGATGAAGATCGGTAAGGTCCGCCGCGTCGGCCGGAACATGGGCAAGACGAAGGACTGGAAGAAAGCATACGTCCGGCTCCAGGAAGGCGAGAAGCCGATCGAATACTTCGAGGCGGTATAACATGGCTATCAAAACATACAGGCCCGTGACACCCGGTTTACGCCACAGGACGGGCAACCGGTTCGAAGAGCTGAGCGGGGACGGGCCGTACAAGCCCCTGCTCGTGTCCCTTCCCAAGTCCGGCGGCCGCGACAGCCGCGGGCACCTGTCCATGCGGAACAGGGGAGGCGGTCACAAGAAGCTCTACCGGGTCATCGATTTCAAGAGGGACAAGATCGGCATCCCGGGCACCGTGGAAACCGTCGAATACGACCCCAACCGCTCGTCCTTCATCTCTCTCGTGAAGTACCGGGACGGGGAGAGGCGCTACATCATCTACCCCGTCGGGCTGCAGGTCGGGCAGGCCGTCGTTTCGACCGACCGCCAGGCCGACATCCTGCCGGGCAACGCCATGCCCCTGCGGTTCATCCCGCTCGGAACGGTCATCCACAACATCGAGCTCCGGAAGGACAAGGGCGGCCAGGTCGCCAAATCCGCCGGCGCCGGGGCCCAGGTCCTGGCCAAAGAAGGGGACTACGCCCAGGTCCGGATGCCGTCGTCCGAGATCCGGAAGGTCCACCTCGACTGCCGGGCGACGATCGGCCAGATTGGCAACCTCGACCACTCCAACATCAGTATCGGCAAGGCCGGCCGGAACCGTTGGAAAGGCATTCGGCCCCATGTCCGCGGCACGGCCATGAACCCGGTCGATCATCCGCACGGCGGCGGGGAAGGCCGCTCCAAGGGCGGCCGCCATCCGGTGAGTCCGGAGGGCATCCCGACAAAGGGTTTCAAAACGCGGCAGAATAAGCGGACGCAGTCCTTCATCATCCGGCGGAGGAGCAAGTAACCATGAGCAGATCATTGAAGAAGGGCCCGTTCATCGACGGCCACCTCCTGGAGAAGGTCCAGGCCCTGGCGACGCCCGCGGGCAAGCGCCAGGTCATCAAGACCTGGTCCCGCCGGTCCACGATCATCCCCGAGATGGTCAGCATGACCATCGGCGTCCACAACGGCCGGAAGTTCATCCCGGTCTTCGTCACCGAGAACATGGTCGGGCACAAGCTCGGGGAATTCTCCCCGACCCGGTATTTCAAGGGGCATACGTCCAAGACCGCCAAGCAGCTCAAGGTAGGGAAGACATGAACGGGCCAAAACCGCTGTCCCACGCCGTCGCCCGGTACATCCGGATGAGCCCCCAGAAAGGCCGCCTCGTGGCCGACCTCATCCGGGACCGTCTCGCTGGGGAAGCCCTGACGATTCTGCGCTTCAGCGACAAGAAAAAGATCGCCGCCATCCTGCAGAAGGTCCTCCGCTCGGCCATCGCCAACGCCCAGCAGAAGTCGCCGAACGTCGACGTCGACAACCTCTATATCTCGCGGATCCAGATCAATGGGGGCCCCGTGGCCAAACGGATCCGCCCGGCGCCCATGGGTCGGGCCTACCGCGTCCAGAAGCGGACGAGCCATGTGCATATCTATCTCGACGAAAAAGGGAGATGAGACGTGGGACAGAAAACGCATCCATACGGGTTTCGGCTCGGCTTCAACAAGCAGTGGACGTCCCGCTGGTTCGCCAAGGGCCCGGAATATCCCCGGCTCATCCACGAAGACCTGCGGATGAAAAGGGCCATCAAGAATAAGTACTTCCACGCCGGCATTGCCGAGGTCGACGTCGAGCGTATCGGTCCGAAGATCCGCGTCATCATCCACACGGCCCGGCCGGGGATCATCATCGGCCGCGGCGGCAAGGAGATCGAGAGCCTCAAGGCCTTATTGGAGACGATCGCCAAGAGGGATGTCTACATCGACATCCGCGAAGTCGACCGGCCCGAACTCAACGCCCTCCTCATCGGCGAGAGCATCGCCGTCCAGCTCGAGAAGCGGATCGCCTACCGCCGGGCCATGCGGAAGGCCGTGGAATTCGCTCTCAAGATGGGGGCCAAGGGCATCAAGGTCATGTGCGCCGGCCGTCTCGGCGGCGTGGAGATCGCCCGCTCGGAGTGGTACTTGAGGGGGCGACTCCCCTTGCAGACCCTGCGGGCGGACATCGACTTCGCCCGCACCGAGGCCTTCACGACCTACGGCCAGATCGGCATCAAGGTCTGGGTCTACCGGGGTGACGTCGAGAAACCCAAGATGACCTCCCAGATGGCCGAGGTCGAGGAGATCTAGCCATGTTGATGCCCGCGAAAGTCAAATATCGCAAGCAGCAGCGGCCGCATGCGGGGCAAGGCCCTGCGGGGCGGCACGCTGGTGTTCGGGGAATTCGGCCTGCAGGCCCTCGAGCCCGGCTGGCTGTCTTCGCGTCAGATCGAGGCCGGCCGCATCACCATCACCCGGCATATGAAGAGGAAGGGCAAACTGTGGATCCGGACCTTCCCTTGGAAATCGGTCACCAAGAAGCCGACCGAGGTCCGCATGGGCAAGGGCAAGGGCGACCCCGAGTTCTGGGTCGACGTCATCCGTCCGGGCAAGATCCTCTTCGAGCTCGAAGGGGTCGCTCTCGTGGATGCCAAGGAAGCCATGCGCCTGGCCTCTCACAAGCTGCCCATCAAGACGCGTTTCATCTCCCGGGAAGCGAGAGAACTCAGATGAAGATCAAAGAACTGACAGAGATGACGGCGGACGAGATGAAGCACAAGGAGGCGGAGCTCATCGACCAGCTCTTCAAGCTCCGGTTCCAGAAATCCCTGGGGCAACTGGAGAGCCCCATGAAGATCAAGAACATCAAGAAGGACATCGCCCGGATCAAGACGCTCTTGAACCGAGCGCCGAAGGCAACGGAGTAGCGCATGGATACCATGGGTCAGAAACGGAAGACGACCAAGGTCGGGAAGGTCGTCGGCAAGAAGATGAAAAAGACGGTCACGGTCCAGGTGGAGCGGCAGATCCGTCACCCCCTCTACAAGAAGACCATTCGGAGGAAGCAGACGTTCCTCGTCCACGATGAGACCGAGAAGTGCAATCTCGGCGACGTCGTCCGGATCATCGAGACGCGGCCGATCAGCAAGGCGAAGCGCTGGCGCGTCCTCGAGATCGTCGGCCAGACGCCGTCCGCGACGGCGTCCGAGATCGTTAGCGGAGAGTTGAAATGATCCAGATGAACACGATGCTCAAGGTCGCCGACAACTCCGGCGCCCGGCGGATCATGGCCATCACGCCGCTCGGTGGCGGCGTCGGCCGGATCGCCCGGATCGGGGACGTCATCTCTGCGACCGTCAAGGAAGCCGCCCCGGAGAGCAAGGTCCGGAAGGGCACGGTCATCCGGGCGGTCATCGTCCGCACGCGCAAGGAGTTGCGCCGCAGGGACGGGTCCTACATCCGGTTCGAGGACAACGCCGCGGTGATCATCGACAAGGCGGGAGAGCCCGTTGGGACGCGCGTGTTCGGTCCCGTGGGACGCGAACTCCGGGAAAAGAAGTTCATGAAGATCATCTCCCTCGCCCCCGAGGTCCTGTGATGCATAAGATCCAGCTCAAAAAGAACGATCTCGTCGTCGTCATCCGCGGCAAGGACAAGGGGAAGACGGGCAAGGTCCTGATGCTCTTCCCCGAAACCAACCGGGTCATCGTCGAGAGGATCAATTTCAGCAAGCACTTCGTCAAGGCCGACCGCGGCAAGAACGTCCAGGGCGGGGTCATGGAGAAGGAGGCCTCGATCGCCGTGGCCAACGTCATGCTCTATTGCGCGGAGTGCGGGCAGGGCGTGCGCCCGCGGAGCCGGAGGCTCGAGGACGGCAGCAAGATCCGGCTCTGCCACCGGTGCGAAACGATGCTCGAGAAGCAGAAGTGAGGATGCCCCAATGAGCCGCTTATCTGACAAGTACCGGAAAGACGTGGTCCCCGAACTCCAGAAGGAGCTCGGCATCACGAATATCATGGCCGTGCCCCGCCTGGAAAAGATCATCGTCAACGTCGGCGTTGGCGACGCCATCCAGAACATCAAGCTCCTGGACACGGCCAAGGCCGAACTGGCCCTGATCACCGGCCAGCTTCCCGGCATCGGGCGGGCCAAGAAGTCGATTTCGTCCTTCAAGCTGAGGAAGGGCCAGCCCATCGCCTGCTACGTCACCCTCCGGAACCGGAGAATGTACGAGTTCTTCGACCGGCTGGTCAACATCGTCCTGCCGCGGGTCCGGGACTTCCGCGGCGTCCCCGCCACGTCCTTCGATAGCCGGGGCAACTATACCCTGGGGATGCGCGACCAGCTCGTGTTCCCCGAGATCGATTACACCAAGGTTGAGCGGCCGCGGGGGATGAACATCACCATCGTCACGACGGCCCGGACGGACAAGGAAGCCCACGCTCTCCTCAAGAAGCTGGGCATGCCTTTCCGGGAAGCCTGAGAAGCGAGGTCAACATGGCAACTTCAGCGCGCATGGCCAAAATGGTCAGAAAACCGAAATACGAGATACGGATCCGCCATCGCTGCCGGCTCTGCGGACGCCCCCGGGCCTATTACCGGAAGTTCGACCTCTGCCGCCTGTGCTTCCGCGAGCTCGCCCTCAAAGGGGAGATCCCGGGCATCACGAAGTCGTCCTGGTGACATCGGAGAAAGGACAAACCATGGATTCCATTTCAGATCTGCTCACCCGGATTCGTAACGGCGCGAAATCCAAGAAGAGGGAAGTGAACCTGCCCTCCTTCCGGCTGGGGGTCGAGGTCGTCAAGATCCTTCGGGAGGAAGGGTACGTTAAGAACTACAAGGTCATCGACGCCACCAGCAAGCAGGGGGTCCTCAACGTGACGCTCAAGTACACCGAGGACAACAAGAGCGTTATCAGCGGCCTCAAGCGGGTCAGCAAGCCGGGCTGCCGGATCTACTGCACTAAGGATTCCGTTCCCAAGGTCCTGGACGGCCTGGGCCTCGTCATCGTCTCCACCTCCCGGGGATTGCTGACGGGGCGGGCGTGCGAGGAGCTGGGGGCGGGCGGCGAAGTCCTCTGCAGCATCTGGTAGGCGCGAGGAGAGGGTAACATGTCAAGAGTCGGGA
>Ga0265598_1000053_pt1 | contig 13504 bp, 12 predicted proteins | sample saktaT_2_FD_197231 | JGI IMG/M metagenome (GOLD analysis project Ga0265598, IMG submission 197231) | Metatranscriptome of saline water microbial communities from Sakinaw Lake, British Columbia, Canada - sak_2011_5_24_40m (Metagenome... | ecosystem: Environmental > Aquatic > Non-marine Saline and...
GCCGCCCGGGAAGACACGTCTCATGGAACTCTCGAATTTTATCTGCACCCCTCACCTGGGAGCGTCCACCAAAGAGGCCCAGGATAACGTGGCCAAAGATGTGGCTGAACAGATCATCGCCTATCTTCTTCACGGAACAGTAAAGAATGCCGTCAATGTGCCCAGCATCAGCGAAGAACTCATGACGGTCTTGAGACCCTTTGTAACCCTCCTCGAGAGGATGGGTTCGCTACAGGCCCAGTTAGCCGAAAGCGCCCTGGTTAAGGTAGAGGTTCATTTCAGAGGCGCCATTACCGAATATGATGTAACCCCGCTGACAACCGCCCTGCTCAAGGGGCTGTTGACGCCGATTCTTAAACACGATGTGAATTTTGTGAATGCCCCCTATATCGCAGCTGATAGGGGCATCGAGGTGGTGGAGTCAAAGAGCACCACTTCGGATGATTTTGCCAGTCTCGTGAGGGTCTCCGTCAAGAGCCTGGAAGGGCAAAACATCGTATCAGGAACCATCTTTGGCAAAAATTTGCCCAGGATCCTGCGAATTAACAATTTCTATCTTGAGGCGATTCCCGAGGGACACATCCTCCTGATCCGCAATAAGAACACCCCGGGCGTCATCGGCCAGATCACCTCGGGCCTTGCCAGGCATCAGATTAACATCGGTCGCATGCAGGTGGGAGAGGAAAAAGAGAAGAAGCAGAATGTGATCCTCATAACCACCGGCACCATTGTCGATGATGACGTCCTAGAAGAGATCCGTTCTTTTGAGAATGTCTTTTCTGCACAGCGGATTGAATTGTAGGGTAAATTGAGGAATTGGGGGATTTTGGAATTTGGAGATACGTGATGGAACATAAGCCATTCCGCCAATATCGTAATTCCTCAATTCGCAATCCTTGAATCCATAATCACATTTATTCAGGAGTTAGATCATGTCAGAAGAAGAAAAGGGCTTTGTCATAAAAGACAGACGATCGTTTGATGAGCAGGGGGAGCTTAAAAAGGGTGATTCCGCATCTGCAGAGGAAACAGTGAAAAGGGAACCTGAAAAAAGGCCTCCCAAAGAAGAGACGGCATCGTCTCCTTTGCCCGAGGTCAACTTTTCATCCCTTATCCTCAGCCTCAGTTCCACGGCTTTTCTCCATTTAGGTGAGATCCCTGATCCCAGCACCGGCGAAAAAACCAAGGACCTAGCACTGGCCAAACATGTGATCGATACCATCGGGATGCTGAAGGAAAAAACCGAGGGTAACCTGTCGAAGGAAGAGAAACAGCTCATCGAAAATATCCTGACGGAGCTCAGGTTGCGCTATGTAAAGGCGAAATAGGGAGCGGACAAGATATCATAATAGATAAAGCCGGAAATTCAGGATCGGCTTTCAGTTCGAGGCCATTTGTGCATCAAGTTTTATATTTCCAAGTTTAAGTGAGTTTACACTTTATAGATGGAAGGTTTTCATGGGTTTCATCAAATATGCACCGGCGGTCGCTGACCGTCTTCATATGTGGCTTATGCGAAACGTTTTTTTATGGCTGACGGCGGGGCTTATCGCGACTGCTTTGATCATTTCGGCATCGCCGTCATGGGCCCAGTCAACCGGCCTCCTGCCCGCCGCCCCTGGCTCTTTTTCCAGCCTGGTCAAAAAGGCAAAGGCATCTGTGGTGAACATCAGCACCGTCAAGACCATTGCCGGCGGGTTGGGCCATCCCTTCTCCTTTGGTGGTCCGTCCGGACCCAACGATCCTTTAAAGGACTTTTTTGACCGGTTCTTTGGCGACCAAATGCCCAAGGACTTTAAGCAGAAGAATCTTGGATCAGGTTTTATCATCGATAAAGAAGGGTTTATCCTGACGAATAACCATGTGGTGGAAAAAGCCGACGAGATCACTGTCAAGTTGGCGGATGGAAAGAGCTTTCTGGCAAAAATCGTAGGCCGCGATCCCAAGACCGATCTGGCCCTTATCCGGATAGAAAGCGACCATGAGCTGACCCCGCTCCCGATGGGCGACTCGGACAGCCTGGAGGTTGGAGACTGGGTAGTGGCCATGGGAAACCCTTTTGGTCTTGACAACACGGTCACCGCCGGGATTGTCAGCGCCAAATACAGGCATATCGGGGCCGGGCCTTACGAGAATTTCATCCAGACCGATGCCTCCATCAACCCGGGAAACAGCGGGGGACCGCTCTTGAATACCGACGGGCAGGTCATCGGCATTAATACGGTTATTTTTTCCCAGACCGGGGGAAGTATCGGTATCGGGTTTGCCATTCCCATCAACATGGCCAAAGAGATCCTAGATCAGCTGAAGAAAGGAAAAGTGGTCAGGGGCTGGTTGGGCGTCATGATCCAGAAGATTACCCCTGAGCTCAAAGACAAGCTTGGTCTGGAGAACGAAAAGGGCGCCCTGGTAGCCGATGTCTCATCCGGAGGGCCTGCAGAAAAGGCCGGCATTCAGCGCGGGGATGTCGTTGTTTCCTTTGATGGCAAGAAGATTGATGAAATGAAAGATCTGCCCTATATCGTCGCTTCCACACCCATAGGCAAGACCGTGCCGGTAAAGGTCATTCGAAAGGGGCAGGAAGAGGTTTTTGAAGTTAAGATAGGAGAGTTAGAGGAAGAGAAAAAGGACCTGGAAGAGGCAAAAGCGGCACCGAAAAACGACTGGGTATAAAGGTGGAGGAACTTACGCCGCAGTTGGCAAAAGATCTGGGTCTGCCTGAAACCGAGGGGCTTGTCATTGTTCAGGTGGATGGCAGTTCGCCTGCGGCAGAAGCCGGTCTCAGACCGGGAGATATCATTCTCGAATTGGATCAGCGCCTTGTGAAAGATCCGGCTGATTTTCTGAAGAGGATCGAACGGTATAAGGAAGGCGACACCCTCCTCTTCTTGATAAAACGAGGAGATTCCACCCTGTATGTGACAGTGAAGGTAGAAGATTGACCCGGCAGATGTTCGCCCCGCTGAAACGGATTGCGTATGTCACGAGCAGCCAGCATTGACAAGAATTGAAGAAATAGCATCAGTAGGCGAGCGGCAAGAATAGGCCATGACTTGACCTTCTACGAGACCATCTCCCTCTCAACCACCCTGAGGCAGGGTCGTTTCATCTCCTTAAAGCGATATGGACACAGGATTTTCATCCAGACGACCATCAGATAATGATCAATCGTCAATCCATTACGCACCAGCCAAGCTGAATGTGCGACTAAAAGTTACCGGCCGCAGACCGGACGGGTATCATGAGCTGGTTTCTATCATGGTGCCTGTCGGGCTGTATGACCGGCTTGACCTCCGGATTACGTCTGACAAGCGAATCAACATATCCTGCCGAGGCTTTTCTGCACCCTCAGACGAAGAAAACCTTGCTTGTCGAGCCGCCCGGGCCTTTTTTGGCAAGACAGGCATGAATCATGGGCTTTCTATAACACTTACAAAGAACATACCTGTCTCAGCCGGCTTAGGCGGCGGCAGCAGTGACGCAGCGTGTATGCTCAAGTGCCTGAACCGGAACTTTGCCTTCCCGCTCACACCGGAAGAATTAGCAGAGTTGGCAGTCGGGCTGGGCGCAGATGTTCCCTTTTTCCTGGTAGAGAGGCCCTGCATTGCCATGGGGATCGGGGAGATCCTGAAACCGATTGAAAACTGGCCGGAACTGTGGTACATTATTATAATGCCGCCCATTCAAGTATCCACCTCCTGGGTCTATGGCAGTTTGAATCTATCTCCGACGTCAAGTGAATTAGAGTTGACAAATAAGGCGTATGAGGATATTGTCAAACATTTAAATAAAAAGCCGCTTGTTATCGGGCGAATGTTGGAAAATGACTTGGAGCGGATTACGGCTGCCCGGTTTCCTGTCATCGAGCGCATAAAAAATTTGTTGACAGAGGCAGGAGCGGATGGGGCACTGATGTCGGGCAGTGGACCGAGCGTCTTTGGAGTTTTCCAAACAAAAGGCAAGGCCTTCCATGTAAAGGAGGCCCTGGCGGGCAGCAATCTTGGAGATATATTTCTGGTGCAAGGTCTTACCGGATCTCCGGCCTCCAACATCTGACCGCTGTACTGGGGTGTCGTCAAGTGGTAAGACACGGGCCTTTGGAGCCCGCATTCGGAGGTTCGAATCCTCCCACCCCAGCCAAAAAAGAATGGAATAAGAGGACTCAATTTGGACCAGGAAATAAAATTGTTTGGAGGCACCTCAAATCCCGCGTTGACCCTCGAGGTCTGTAATTATCTTGGAACCAAACCGGGAAAGATCCTTGCCAAGACCTTCAGCGATGGAGAGATCCAGGTGGAAATCGGGGAAAACATCAGAGGAAGGGATGTCTTTGTGATCCAGTCCACCTCTACCCCTGTCAACGACAACCTGATGCAGATCCTGATCATTATGGATGCCATGAGGAGGGCCTCGGCCGAACGCATTACGGCGGTTATCCCCTATTATGGTTACAGCCGACAGGACCGGAAGGTCAAGCCAAGGGTCCCCATCAGCGCAAAACTCGTAGCCGATCTAATCACCACCGCAGGGGCCAACCGGGTGGTATCCATGGATCTGCATGCAGGTCAGATTCAGGGCTACTTCAACATCCCTGTCGATAACATCTTCGCTGCCCCCATTCTCCTGAAATATATACAAAATAACCTGCAAGACGATCTGGTTATTATTTCGCCCGACGCTGGCGGCGTTGAGCGGGCCCGCGCCTTTGCCAAGCGCCTTGATGCATCTTTGGCTATCATAGATAAGAGACGTGAAGGCCCGAATATAGCCCAGGCGATGAACATTATTGGCGAGGTGAAGGGCAAGACCGCCATCATCCTCGACGACATGGTCGATACCGCAGGGACACTCACGCAGGCCGCCGCTGCGCTAAAGGAACGGGGTGCGCGCAAAATCCATGCCTGCTGCACCCATCCTGTCCTTTCGGGGCCGTCCATTGAGAGAATCCAGGCCTCGCCGATTGATAGCCTGGTCGTCACCAACACCATCCCCCTGAATGACAAGGCCAGGGATTGCCGGAAAATCACTGTGTTATCTATTGCCGAGCTGTTAGGAGAAACTATCAAAAGAAGCCATAACTCTCATTCAGTCAGTACGTTGTTCGTATAGCTAACCATAAAAACGCCTGAACATGCAGGCGTTTTTTCGCTTGTGAAAAATTTTATTAATACGGGAGGATCCCATGCATCAGTTAACACTTGCCGCCCATGAAAGAGAATCCAAAGGAAAGGGCGCGGCCAGAAAATTAAGGAAAAATAATAAGTTGCCAGCTATATTCTATGGCCCGAGCACCGAGCCGATGATGCTGGCTATCAATTACCCTGAATTTGAGCGCATCACGAAGCTGTCCGGATTCGAGAATACCATCCTGGATCTTAAAATCACATCTCGTCACGGGGAAGAGACCAGGAAGGCGATGGTCAAAGAACTCATGATAGACCCCGTAAAAAGCAACTGTCTTCATGCCGACTTCTACGAAATCTCCATGGATAAGGAGATCACCGTGGATATCCCTATCCGCCTGGTAAGCACGCCGATAGGCGTAACAAATGGCGGGTTTCTTCAGGTTGTGAGGAGAGAACTTAGTGTGTCCTGTCTCCCCGATAAGTTGATCGATTCCCTGGAAATCGATGTGTCTGGGTTGGACATAGGGGATTCGGTTCATATTCGAGATATCGCACTTCCGGAAGGGATTGCCTGCGTGGAAGAAGGAGACATCACCGTAGCCGTCGTCTCCGCACCTGTCGGAGGATTAGAGGGAGCTTCTGGAGAGGAAATCGAGGAAGAAACGGCAGCCTCAGAAGAGGGAGCTGCTGAAGGAGTAAAGGGAGAAAAGAAAGGGGGTGAACAGTAACAGGTAATTTGCACTTGATTGTGGGCCTCGGCAATCCCGGACCGGGATACGAAACATCGAGACATAATACAGGGTTTAAGGTTATCGACCTGTGGTGCAAGGATCTGGGGCTGTCCTTGAACAGCCGCCGATTCCGTGCAAAGACCATCCGGGCTGATTTTCGGGGGAATGCTATCATACTTCTTTGCCCCCTGACCTTCATGAATCTGAGCGGTGAATCGGTCAGGGCCTGTGCCAGCTATTATGCCCTGGAGATCAATAGGATTTTGGTGATTCATGACGATCTCGACCTCCCATTGGGGAGAATAAAGGTCGTCAAGAACGGCGGGGCCGGAGGGCACAAAGGTGTATCATCCATCATCCGACATCTGGGGAGCACGGAATTTTGCCGCGTCAAAGTCGGAATAGGTCGTCCACGGTATAGTGAGGCCGTGGAAAATTTTGTCCTGGCTCCCTTTTATGCCGATGAAAGGCAGCTTGCCCAACAAGCGATCCGGGCGGCTGTGAACGCATGTGAACGATTTGTTTTGGAAGGGGTTGAATCGGCGATGAATCATATTAATCGCCAGAATTTAGTAAACTAAGGAGGAAAAAAACTGATGCAGGGATTAACTGTTTATGCTCCCTTCTTGGGGATCCTGAGTCTGATTATCGCATGGCTCATCTACGGTTATGTGAAGAAACAGCCGAACGGAAATCAATTGATGCAGGAACTGGAGTCCGCCATTCATACGGGCGCTATGGCCTTTTTGAAAAAGGAGTATTCGGTTCTGATCTTTTTTATTGCTGTGGTGTTCATCCTGCTGGGCGTGGGCATCGACTGGAGAACAGCCATCGCCTTTGTGACCGGCGCCGGATGCTCCATTGCGGCCGGCTATTCAGGGATGACGGCGGCAACAAGGGGCAATTCCAGGACCGCCGAGGCCGCCAACAAGCATGGCCAGGCCAAGGCATTGAATGTCTCGTATTTCTCGGGCTCGGTCATGGGTCTGGCGGTGGCAGGTCTGGGATTGCTGGGCCTGGGGTTCTGGTTCTGGATGTATGGGGGTTCCCCAGGCACGGCCCACTATATCAATGGGTTTGCCATGGGGGCCAGCTCCATCGCCCTCTTTGCCCGTGTGGGCGGCGGGATCTATACCAAGGCCGCAGACGTGGGCGCCGACCTGGTGGGCAAAGTAGAGGCCGGCATCCCGGAGGACGACCCGCGCAACCCGGGCGTCATTGCAGACAATGTGGGCGACAATGTGGGGGATATCGCCGGCATGGGCGCCGATATCTTTGAGTCCTTTGTGGGTTCGGTTATCGCTACCATTGCCATTGCGGCCACCCTGACCATCAACACGCCCGAGACCCTCGCAGCGTTCATCAAAGAGTTCCCTGTCCTCCAGGGCATGGGCGCCACAGCCATCAAGATCAAATACATGGCCATGCCCATCCTGATCGTGATGGTCGGGCTCCTTTCCTCCTTTGCGGGGGTGTTCTCCATCAAGGTGTTCCAGAAGGGAAATCCTGCAGGCGCCCTCCGATACACCACCTTTGTGGCGGCCGTTATTTTCATTATCCTTACCTATCTGGTCACCAAGTCTCTCGGGATGCCGATGGGCGCCTTCTGGGCTGTTTTTTCCGGGCTCTTGTGCGGGATCGCCATTGGTCTTCTGGCCGAATACTACACCTCCGGTCCGCCTGTGAAACGGATTGCGAAACAATCCGAGACCGGTCCTGCCACGCTCATTATTGCGGGCCTGGCCGTGGGCATGCAGTCCACTTATCTCCCCATCCTGGGCATCTGCGTAGCCACCTTCGTAGGATACCAGACGGCCGGCATCTATGGCATCGGCCTATCGGCCGTGGGCATGCTGGCCACGGTGGGGGCGACCATGACCGTGGACGCCTACGGACCCATTGCAGACAATGCCGGCGGCATCTCTGAGATGGCCGGCCTGGGTCCTGAGACCCGGAAGATCACGGACAGCCTGGATGCCCTGGGCAACACCACGGCCGCCATCGGCAAGGGGTTTGCCATTGGATCCGCGGCCCTGACGGCCCTGGCCCTGTTTGTGGCCTATATCCAGGCGGCGGGAATTAAAATGATCCAGCTGGACGACCCCATGGTCGTCATCGGCGTCTTCATCGGCGCCATGGTTCCCATGACCTGCGCGGCCCTCACCATGACCTCGGTAGGAAAGGCCGCCTTTGCCATCGTGGAGGAGATCCGTCGCCAGTTCCGAGAAATTCCCGGGCTCCTTGAAGGTAAACCAGGGGCCAAACCCGACTCGGCTACGTGCGTGTCCATTGCAACAGCGTCGGCCTTGAAAGAGATGGTGGCCCCAGGCCTCATTGCGGTCCTGGCGCCTGTGGCCGTGGGCTTTTTGCTTGGAACCAAGTCCTTGGGAGGGATGCTCCTGGGTGCAACGGTTATGGGGGCCTTCCTGGCCCTCTTCATGGCCAATTCCGGCGGCGCCTGGGACAATGCCAAGAAATGGATAGAGGCAGGCAACTTGGGAGGGAAAGGCTCCAACAACCACAAGGCAGCGGTTGTGGGCGATACAGTAGGTGATCCGTTTAAGGACACCTCTGGACCCGCCATGAACATCCTCATCAAACTGATGTCCGTGGTATCACTGGTCATTGCGCCCATTCTACCGGTGGCCGGGTTGTTCCTGAGGTAGTTGCTTGAGTAGAAAAAAATCGGTGTATATTCGTATGTGTCACAGCCTGTACAGCCCATGGCAGAAGGGGAAGCCCTTTTGCCAATGGGCTTACGGTTGTGAGGTCTGATTCCGTGCCTACGGAACTGGGCCCAAAATGGCCGCCGCTTGAAGCGGCCGTCCTGAGGAATCGAGGGATATGTTTCTGCCTTCCCTGATGCCTCATGATTTGAGTTAAGGAGGTCTAAATGTTCAGTGTGGGTGATTTGGCCGTATACCCTGCGCATGGCGTCGGCATCATCGAGAGGATAGAAAACCAGGAAATCTCCGGTTGTGAACAGGATTTTTATGTCATGCGAATTCTCGATAACAATATGATTATCATGATACCAACCAGTAACGTGAATAATGTGGGGTTGAGGGAGATTATCAACGAAACAGAGCTTCCAAGGCTCTACTCCATTCTGGAAAAAAGAGACGTTGCCCTTGACAATCAGACCTGGAACCGGCGTTACAGAGAGTACATGGACAAGATTAAAACCGGCTCTGTCTTTGAGGTTGCCGAGGTGTATCGCGACCTGTTAATGCTGAGGGTGGAAAAGGAGCTTTCTTTTGGTGAAAGAAAGATGCTGGAAACCGCGCGAAGCCTGCTGATCAAAGAAATATCCCTTGCAAAACAAATCGGCGAATCGCAGGTGGAGAAAGACCTCGACGGAATGTTTTCCTGATCCACATATTTGTTGCATCGTCCCTTTCCTCTGCGCATCGATAAAACGATCTCAGCACCCGTCAGCAAGTTTATGAATGTCACGGAATCCAGACAGGATATTTTTCTGTGAAATACCAGAGAACGATCAGGATACCCGGTTGGATGTCTTTCTCTGCAACCGTTCCATGGGTCTCTCTCGGTCGAGGATACAATCGCTCATAAAGGAGGGGCATGCCAGGGTAAACGGCCGCCCTTCAAAGGCGAGCCATAAACTGAAGTCGGGGGATCGGGTCTTTCTTGCCATTCCCCCTCCATCAGAAATGATTCTTACGCCCGATGACGTCGAATTCCAGGTTATATACGAAGACGACGCCTTGATCGTTTTATCAAAGCCTGCAGGGGTTGTGGTTCACCCGGGGCCCGGGCATTCAACCAAGACCCTGGTCCACGGGCTTCTCAAGCACTGCAAAGACCTCTCTGGAATCGGGGGGACACTAAGGCCCGGGATTGTGCATCGGCTTGACAAGGACACGTCGGGGCTTATGGTGGCGGCAAAAAGCGACCTTGCCCATGCCTCTCTATCGGGGCAACTCAAGGCAGGCCTGGTGAAAAAACAATACCTGACCATCGTGCATGGGCACCTGAGCGGAGAAAAGGGGGAAATCGCCCTCCCCATAGCCCGGCATCCCGTCCGACGAAAAGAGATGGCGGTTGTAGAGTCCGGAGGCAGGCATGCCCTGTCCCTGTGGCGTAAACTGGTGGAATTTCAGTGCGGCTTTTCTTTTCTATCTGTTTCCATTAAGACAGGGCGCACCCACCAGATTCGCGTGCATCTCTCTTATATAGGCCATCCCGTTGCAGGAGATCCTGTCTATGGATACCGGCGCGACCGCCGGAAAAAACGCTCCACGCGCCAAGCTGAACTCCTGCCTGACTTTGACAGGCAGATGCTGCACGCGAGCCGTTTAGGGTTCATCCATCCGGTGACCCAAAACTATGTGGAGTTCGAATCGGCCTTGCCGTATGATATGAAACATGCGTTAGACCGCTTGAAATCACTGGATTTGCAACAATAATTCGGAATCCTGTTCTAAAAGGCCTTGACATCAGAAATAATGCGACTATAATAATATGCATCTTAAATTTTTCCTGCCTTTCGGAGGATTCGGTATAGACCGGATATCTGTGTAGACTCCATAACAACTCTGCTGAGTAACTTTTACTAACTCACACAAAAGGGTTTTCGATACACGGCCTCCTGTCCGTAAGAGGGCTATCGCGTCTTTCAAATTATGTCATTACAGCCGACCTGCGTTAACGTCCATATTCATTCTGGTCGAGAGTCAAACACGCACGCGGCGGAAATATAATGAGATTTCAATCGGATTACATACCATCCTGGATGTTCTATAGAAATCGTCATACAGTTGAGTGGCTAAACCGTTCCTCTGGAAAAGGTCCATCTGTATCGATCCGGCCGGGCGAAGGGCCTCTCCTCAACTGGAGGTTCGGATGTGCTGGGAAACGAAATATGAACAGACAACGATAACCTCTTGACTGCTTGACCTCACAACCACTTAACCACTTAACCACCTCTTGACGAGGCTGTGACTAACGGAGAGAACAGATGAATCTTGTCGAACTTAAAGAAATGAAGATTAGCCAACTGACTGAAATGGCGAAAGAGTTTAACATCGAGGGGGCTTCGGGGATGCGGAAGCAGGATCTCACGTTTGCCCTGCTGCAGGCCCATTCCGCCCGAAACGGCTTGATATATGGCGAGGGGGTCCTGGAAATTCTTCCAGATGGTTTTGGGTTCCTGCGGGCCCCGGATGCCAACTACCTTCCCGGCCCTGACGATATCTACATCTCTCCCTCCCAGATCCGTCGGTTTAACCTGAGAAAGGGGGATACAGTCTCCGGGCAGATCCGGCCGCCAAAGGAATCGGAGCGGTATTTTGCCCTTTTGAAGGTGGAAAAGGTGAATCATCAGGACCCGGAGATATCCAGAGAAAAAATCCTGTTTGACAATCTTACCCCTCTCTATCCCGATAAGAGGATCCCATTGGAGGTTTCCTCTGACAATTATTCTACGAGAATCATGGATCTGATGACGCCGATCGGAAAGGGGCAGCGGGGTCTGATTGTAGCCCCTCCCAGGACGGGAAAGACGATGCTCCTTCAGGATGTCGCCAATGCCGTTTCGGCCAACGATAAAGACATCCACAAGATCGTCCTTCTCATCGATGAAAGGCCGGAAGAAGTCACCGATATGGCTCGATCTGTTGACGCCGAAGTGATCAGTTCCACCTTTGACGAACCCCCTCACCGCCACGTCCAGGTCGCGGAGATGGTCATTGAGAAGGCCAAAAGACTGGTCGAGCACAAGCTGGATGTCCTGATCCTCTTGGACAGCATTACCCGGTTGGCAAGGGCCTATAACTCGGTTGTTCCCCCCAGCGGAAAGATTCTCTCAGGCGGGCTCGACTCCAACGCCCTTCACAAGCCCAAACGCTTCTTCGGGGCAGCCCGAAACATTGAGGAAGGGGGCAGTCTCACCATTATTGCCACGGCCCTCATTGACACGGGGAGCAGGATGGATGAGGTTATCTTTGAAGAATTCAAAGGCACGGGCAATATGGAGATTCACCTGGATCGAAAGTTGAGCGACAGACGCGTTTTCCCATCCATCGACATCAATCTCTCAGGGACCCGTAAGGAAGAACTCCTGTTGGATGAGGCGGATCTCAACCGCATCTGGATTCTGCGCAAGCTCCTTGCGCCCCTGACGCCGGTGGACAGCATGGAATTCTTGCTTGAAAAGATTAAGGGAACAAAAGATAATAAAGAATTTCTGGGCTCAATGAGCGATTAATTGCGAATGACAATTCAAGCATACAAAGCCACAGAGCCCACAGAGGAAAGCCACAGCAAGCGCATTTTTTAGTAGAATTTCCGTGTCTCTGTGTGAGACCTTTTTGGTTCAGGCTTTTTACGAGACCATCAATTTTAATTAGGAGATAAAAAAAGATGAAAAAGGGAATCCATCCGGAATACTACAGAACCACAGTCCACTGTGCATGCGGCAATGAATTTGAGACCGGTTCCACTGTCAAGGAAATCAACGTTGAAATTTGTTCAAAATGTCATCCGTTTTTCACGGGCAAGCAGAAGCTGGTAGATTCAGCAGGAAGGGTGGAACGCTTCAGAAAAAAGTATGCCACATTCAACAAGGCCCAGTCCGAAAGCAAGGCCGTAGGCTAAGACAGATATGGCGCCCTATTAATTGGGTCGATGTCGAGACCCAAGGACTCTCCACCCCCAACACCTGCCTGATCGTCGCGCCCGACGGCGTCTGGTGACGGCTGGGTCACTGTCTCCGCAAGCGCCCAGCGATGGCGCCTCCGTTGGAATGAAACTTTAAAAATTGGGCCGGATTTTGTTTGCCGGCATGGCGTTCATGGACGCCCGGTGGGGTGGGGTGGCACAGGGACCGGATTGCATCGGACAAAGCCGGGCGTGAGGATCTCTGAACAAAGCGGGAAAATGATCTCTTGAGGTTTGTGGTGATGTTTGCCAAAGTCGAGGAAATTGAAGAGCGCTATAATGAGCTGGAGGCCGATCTGGGACGTCCCGAGGTCATCCGGGATCAGAAGTTGTATCAAATTTATGCCAAGGAACGGAGTAATCTTGCTCCCATTGTGAACAGCTTCCGGGAATTCAAGTCGATTCAAGATGAGATCAAAAGCAGCCGATTGTTGCTGGAGGATCCCGACGATGACATCAGACACCTGGCCAGGGAAGAAATCGACGCCCTGGGGACAAAGCTTTCACAGGTGGAACAGGAACTCAAGGTCCTCCTGGTCCCCAAGAATCCCAACGACGATAAGAACATCCTCTTGGAGATACGGGCGGGTACAGGCGGGGAAGAGGCAGCGCTTTTTGCGGCCGATCTGTTCAGGATGTACAGCCGCTACGCAGAACTGAGGGGATGGAAAACAGAAATTCTCAGCCAGCACCTGACAGGGATCGGAGGGCTTAAAGAAATCATCGTCCTTGTTGCAGGGCAGAAGGTATACAGCCGGCTTAAGTATGAAAGCGGGGTTCACCGGGTCCAGCGCGTCCCCGAGACAGAGACTCAAGGACGAATACACACATCGGCGGTTACCGTGGCGATTCTTCCGGAAGCCGAGGAAATCGACGTGGAAATCGACCCCGAGGACCTGCGGATAGATGTATACCGTGCATCAGGACCTGGCGGACAACATGTCAACAAGACCGCATCGGCAGTAC
>Ga0265598_1000056_pt1 | contig 13336 bp, 9 predicted proteins | sample saktaT_2_FD_197231 | JGI IMG/M metagenome (GOLD analysis project Ga0265598, IMG submission 197231) | Metatranscriptome of saline water microbial communities from Sakinaw Lake, British Columbia, Canada - sak_2011_5_24_40m (Metagenome... | ecosystem: Environmental > Aquatic > Non-marine Saline and...
ACTGCCTCGGGTCTTTTCAAAAGATCCTGTGTAGCCGAAATTATTCTCTTGGTGTTGTTTATGGACTGGAGAAGGGTCTCTAGATCCTGGATTTTGGCGGCATAGGTCCCATTGTCGGTGACGGTTGCGGCGACATGGGCGGTAGGCAATGCAAAGACCCATGTACAGAGGAACAGAATGAGAAGAGAGCGAAATTTCATATCCAATCTCCTGCGGGATTCATCTGGGACCTGGTGTCCGCAGACCTTGTACGATAAACCCCTGCTCTGGACCGATCTCGCATACCGGCATCATAGAGAGGGGAGCCCCAAAAGGGCGTCTTATTTTGATATGGTTAGGCCGTCGTCCTTGAAGGCATCTCGAATGCCGGCCTTGATGAGGGCCGGGTTGAGATAGAGACTTGCCCTCTTTTCACCCCTTGCATCAATGAATGTGTCGGCAAAGGTTATGTCTGTCTTCTTCAGGATCTTCAGGCTCTTGTCTGTCAGAATAAAATGATAGTGCAGCATTCCATACACACATCCTGCCGCCAGAATTGCCAATATGATTTTTTTCATATATTTTTCACCGTTCGCCAATGGCTTTCAGGTTTGATGGATGCCTATCCACGCCCCCCTTACCACTTTTTTGTCAGCATTGCGTTTGGATAGTAAAAGGCTAGGATCTGGTCGTAGGGGATTGTCTTCCCCTGGATGGCAGAGCCCCACTGGGAGTATCCCACTCCGTGTCCCCAACCCCGGCCGTCAAAGATGAACTGACCGTTATTGCGTTTGATTTCGAGGAGGATCTCCGGCAGTTTCAGGGCTCTACCCAAAGTGGTACGGGTACGGACCACGGGGGACCCGCTTGCGGAAACGATGCGTACCTTGATGATGCGGCCAGAGGGGCCCCGTTCTGCAGCCTCGATTCCCTGGAGCCCCTTTACCTTGACCCCCCGGTTGTTCAAACCCGCTTCCACTTCTGAAACGCTATACTTCCTGGTCCAGCGGGCCATCTTGCCCTTGAGGCTTTCCGGGTCAGGCTGGGCCTTCAAGTAAGGTTTATTCAGGTTGAAAATGGCCCCCGCATCCGCCGTGTAGCCCCCGCTGTTGGCGCTGTACATGGCCAGAATCGGTTTATCCTCGTACAGGAGGAGCATGCCCCGAGTCTCCTTGACGGCCTGGCTGGCCCTGGCCGTTTCCTGCTGAATGCCCTTGTAGGCCTGGTCCCCTTCGTCATCCACCACGTCAAAATCCCAGTTCTTCCTGTGAAGGATCTGGTAGTAGGCATAGGTGCGGCCAGCCACGGCCTGGGCCTTGAGCGTCTCGAGTGGCCAGGAGGCGTAGGATTCCGAAGGGACTACGGATTTGAGGTAGTCTTCCATGTCCACGGTATTGAGGAGCATCAACCGGCCCTCCTTGACCTTGACAAGGAGCCTTCCCCGGACCTTTTTCTTCTTGCTTCCGCACTGGGCCAAAAGGGGGTTCTCGCCCTCGAACACAATCTCCTTTCCCTGGGTCGGCGCGTTGTTGATCCGGATTTGGCCGTTTTGAACAGCCACCTGGAATCGCTCTTTGCATCCCATTCCAGAGACGCACACGGGGGAGCCCTCGATGGTCAATGCCTCGGCAGACTTGCAGAGCCTGACCCGAATCTCAGGACCCTTCACCTCCGCAGGCGGGGGGGGCGGGGGGGGGGGCGGCGGAACCTCGATCTTGATCTGTTCCAGAAGGGCCTCTGCCTGAAAACGGAATCTCCCTTGAGGGTAGTGTTGAAGGTAGTTCTTCAGGACCTTCCGTGCCTCATCCGTTCGTTCGAGGTGATACAGAAGGAGGCCTTCCCGGTATCGGGCAACCTCCCTGGCATCGGGAAAGGTCGCGTACAGCTCCCGGTACACCTTCAGGGACTCCTCCGGTGCGTCCAGAAAAGTGGAAAGGAGGGTGGCCTTCCCCAGGAGTGCCTCCATTTTGGTCTTTTCACGGCCCGTCATCTCAAAGGCAGCATCATAGTTTTCCAGGGCCTCCATATATTTGCCTACTTCGATCAGGTAGCTCGCATTGTTGAGGTCATAGCGGGCGACCTGCTCCCGCTGCAGGTCCTCGTCCTGTGCCCACAGTTGGGTCAGGGGAAGGAGGATTACACAAACCAGCGAAAGAAGCAGGCGTATTTTCATGGGATCCCTGTTTACCTTCCCCTCTCCAGAATCTCCTTGAGCGACTTGAGGCTGGCATTATCCGGGGCCGCCTTCAGGCCCTGTTCCACCATGGAGAGGGCGCCCTTGGTGTCTCCCTTTTCGGCTAGATGCCGGGCATACAGTTGATAGAATCTGGGCTCACCGGGAAAGGCGGCGATCGCCTGATTCAGTGTCTTGTCCACCTCTACGGTCTGTTTGAGACCCATCTGGGCGTAGGCCAGATATAAGTAGGCCTCTCTGTCCTTTTTCAGGGAAAGGGCCTTTGTCAGGTCCGCGGAAGCCTCTTGATACTGCCGGTTCTGGAAGCCCCCAATGCCCCTGGCCTTCAGCTCCTCAAAGTCCTCCTTCTTGGGCAGAGGCGCGGTCTGCTGTTTGGCCGCCTGCTCGATCTGCTTTCCCGTGGCAGGGGAAACTGCCGCCCCTGTCAGGGAGGCCTTCATGATCTTGAGGGGTTCGTCGTCCGGGTTCATCTTCAGTGCCCGCTCCACCATGGCCAGGGCCTCCTTTGTCTTGCCCCTGGCCGTGAGGTATTTGGCGTAAATCTGATAGAGCTTGATTTCGTAGGGGAAGGCCTCGATGCCCCTGGCAAGTGTTTTATCCAGGTTGTCCTCTTCCCCCAGGATCATCTGGGTGTAGGCCATGTAGAGATACACCTCCCGGTCGTCCTTGAGGGAAAGGGCCTTGTCCAGTGCCTGGTAGGCATCCCCGAATTTTCTCTGTGCAAAGGCCTCCACGCCCCTCTTCTTGTACTCCTGAAACCGGGCCTCGATGGCCTCCGGCGTGATCTCCTTGTCCGAAACCAGGACCACCTTGCGGCCGTTGGGATAAGGGGCATCCAAGAGGCTGGTTACCAGGATATCGCCCTTGAGTCGAAGGTCCTTCTGGGCGGAGGCCCCCAGGTAATTGCCGGCCAGGACCAGCCTGCCCGTGGAGGCGACCTCGTGCTCGCGGTTGGCATAAATGTTGTTGTCCGCCAGCTCCACGGCCCCCTTGACAAAGGCCAAACCCACATCGTTTTCCGTAATGGTGCTCTTCTCCAGCTTGCCCCGTGCGCCATCCAGAACAATGCCGGTCTGAAATCCCCCTACCCAGAGGTCTTCCATTTCCAGATGGCTCCCTTCCTGGATCAGGACCCCCGTGCCGCCAGTGCCCCTGATGGTGGTGGACCGGGCCTGGACCAGCCCTCCCCGGGCCTCCAGGCATGGATCGCATCCCTCGAAACGGGAATGGACAATCTCCACCCTTCCGCCCTGGATCACGCGAATGCCCTTCCATTCCTTTCCCTCGAACATGGCCTGGTTGTCCTGGGAGCCCTGGATCGTCAGGACTCCCCGGCTCAGCAGGGATGCCCCGGGCGAGAACTTGATCCGGGTGCCCGGCCCCATTTTGAAGGTCTCCCCCTCGGGGACCACGCTTTCCCCTGCTGCCAGATAGACCCCGGGCACCAGAGCGCCTTTCAGCTCTTTGGCAAGGGGCATTTCCTCAAAAAAGGGCATGACCGCCTTGACGGTTTTGGTGGGGGCGGATCGGTTGCCGATCGCGTCCAGGGAAACCACGCGATAATAGGTGGTGCTTCCCTGGGCAACACCCTGGTCCAGAAACGCCAGTTCCCCGGTCTGTCCCACCTCTGTGAATTCGCCCACAGGACTGTCGCCCCTCTCCACGGCAAAGGCCTTCAGGTCTGCCCCTTCCTTGGGCATAGCCCAAGACAGGGAAACCCCTTCTTTGCCGGGTTTGGCCCCAATCTGCGAGGGCGGGGCCGGCGCCACGGCGTCTATGGTCACGGTCCCGCCGGTCTCCACCCAGGTCCTTTCCACGCCATTGGGTTTGATCAAGTGGATGGCCAGTGTCTGGGACTGGGTCGCGTCTCCGCTCCGAACCAGATAAAAACCGTTGTATGTCCCCCCGGTGTCGGGCGTCAGGGAAATGCCTGTCTTGAACTCTCCGATATCAAAGGTACAGGTGAGTCCCTGCTCTGCATTCACCTCCACCTCGATTCGATCACCGCCGGCAAAGATCCCCCTGTCGATGTTGGTGATGACGGAGAGGACCTCGGGCAGGGCCTTCGGGTGAGGGTTGTCCTGGATAAACTGGGAGATCTTCCAGCCCCAGTCATAGACCACGAGCCGCATGTGCTGTTTGGCCGGCTCATCCATGGCAGCCACGGCAAGGGTCGCCACGGCGCCAATGGGACTCGTGGGAATGGCGATCTTGCGCTTGGAGGCCGATTCGGACCAGGTCCCCAGCACCTTGCCCTGGCGGTTCACCATTTTGACCTGAGCATCTACAGAATACTGGTCATAGGCCACGGTCTTGACCATGGTGGCCGACAGGATGTCCGGATAGATAATCCCGTTCACCTTCAGAAGCTTGCAGAGGGCTTCCGGAGTCATGGTCTTCCAATCCTTGGAAGAGGAAGACAGGATTTGGTCCACCCGGTTGAGGGGCAACGTTGTATACCCCTTACCGCTCAACTGGTTGTTGATGACCCCTCTCACCAGCTCGGTTACAAAGGGCTCGTCTTCGCTTCCGGGCTTGATCTCCAGGGAAATGTCCTCATCCTTTGGAGGTTGGAGCCGGGCAGGCATGACCGCCACCCTGTCCGGGATCTCCTTCTCCTCCATCATGCTGATCGCCTGTGCCTCCCTTGTCTTTTGCGCACCTCCACAAGAGGTCAGGGCAAGGGCTGAAAGCACGAAAAGGAGGCCCGAGCCTCTTACGATGAACCCATGCGTCCTTTGCATCATGTCTCCTTTTTCGTCAGGACCCTGTCTATGTCGATGGCCTTGGTGATACCCAGGGCCGTCTGGACCTGTCCGGTAAGCTGGAGCCGCTTTTCCTTCAAATGGAATTCTCCGTTTCCCCATGTGTTCAGGAGGGGGCCATTGAGGGAAAAGCGATCCAGCACCACGCGTCCATCCCGGACATTGGCCCTGGCCACGCCCCTGTCAAAAGCAATGGAATCGCCCTTCTGCGCCCCGATTCCTGCTGCGGCCAGCATGTCGAGGAAGAAGCCGAGACGGGAATCCAGGTTCGAGAGTTTGTGAACCGAAAACCGGTTGAGCGTCACCACAACCTCTCCCTCTGCCGAACTCAGAAGGGCATCGGCATTCTTCCCTTTGGCGAACAAATTGGTGAGCACGGTGATCCGCCCGGTCAAAAACACGGGCAATTCTCTGGAAAAACAGGCAATAAAAGAGGTGAGATCCAGGTTTGCTCCCTTTCCTTCCATCTGGGCCACAAGCTGGTTGGGGGCCACCATAATGGCGTCCACCTGCACGTCCATCTGACAGAACCGGACAGACCCTTTTACCACGGCCCGGTCATTCCGACATGCGACTTCCAGTTTCACATCCCGGAGTTCAGGCGTGTCCCCATACTGAAAGGCCTTGACCGCGGCAATGCCGGAGATCTCCTTCCCCTTGATGGCCCTGAAATCAAAGTCCCTGGCCTCCTGGGCAAGCGGCCTCTCCGTTGCGGGTCCCTTTTGGTTGGACTTGCCAGTGGCGATTCGGAGGTCGGTGAGGCGGGCCTCAAAATCAAGTTTCTGGTGCTGCGGCGTCTTGATATGGCCCTTTGCCTGGACTGCCAGGGATGGACCGGACACGGCCACATCGAAGGTGAGCGGGCCGTCCCTGCTCTTTGTGGCCGTGCCGTTCACCCGGCTGTCAAAGACCTGAAGGGAATCCAGGGCGGTTTTGAATTCCCATTCCCGCAGATGAAAGGGAAAGGACATGGCCGTGCTGACAAAACCCGTTCCGCCTTGAGAAGAGCTGAACTGGAGACTGCTCATTTTCAAGGAGGGCTTTCCCTTGTCCATAATTACCCGGGTATCGAGCCGGCTGATCGTGAAGGTCTGCTCCTCTCCGGCCTCCGATACCAGATGCACCTTAAGGCCCTCGGTCTTGAGATCCAGGGACCCGGTCATGTCTGCCTGTTCGGCCTGTGTTCCGGTCAGGACAATGGCGGAGAGGGCCACACGGCCCTGGGCGTTCAAGGCCTTCAGTTTGGCCTTGAGCAGGAGATTGTCCATGGCCTTCTTGCCCTTGGGGTTTTCCATCAACCATCCCTGGATGGCAGCCATGTCCAGGAGCATCTGGCCGCATTTGAGTTCATACCGACCGGCCTTGGCCAGGTTCAAGGTCAGGTCCTTGAGCTCGTTCTGATCAAAATCGAGTGTCTGGGAAGAAAGCAGGAACTTGCCCGTATCCGGGTCCATGTCGAGCGCAAGGCCCTTGGCGCCGATGTTGGCGATACGGGGGATCTGGTTGCCGACCTCGGGGGTGAGAAATCCGAATCGAACGAGAAAGTCCTTGGCCGCGGCCGGGTTCAGGGAGGCCGACGGGGCCTGAATCATGAGTTTGAGAGGCGAAAAGGAGGAAATGGCGATACTCCCAGCGAACTGTATCCCCAGTTCTTCGATGGCGAAATCCTTGACCTGCACCGAGATGGCCTGTTCGCTTTTTCGGATGTCTTCCACTGCCACCGTGAATAGGAGCGGCTGCCCAAGGGCGTCGCTGTCTTTCAGGATCACCCTTCCCCGATTTATCGTAATGCCTCCCACCCGTTCTGCTGGGATGGCGGCCATGGTGAAAGGGGGCGAGGCCGGACCGCCTCCCCCAAGGGGAGAGGAGGCAAGCGGTCCGGCGTGAATGAGCGGCTCCTGAACCACCACTTTTCTGAGGGAAACATCCCCTTTGAGCAGGGCCATAAGATCGGGATACAGCTCCAGGGATGGAATCTGGATCGTGTTGTTCCCCTGATCGATGGTGAGACCGGTCACGACAATGGTGGGCATAGGGGAATACCGGAACCGGATCCCTTCAAACTGCATGCCGGCACCCAGGTGTTTCTGGGTGATCTCCTTGATATTTGCATTGATGTACAGACCTGCGCCAAATACCAGCAACACGACGGCCAGGACGCAGGAACCGCCAATGATGAGGATCTTCTTCATGGGGCGAGCCTCCTCTAACAGAACGGCGCCAACAGGGGATGTGATGGTCCCAGGGGCAATCACCCGGAATGCGGCCCTGAAACCGATTTCAGGGCCGTGGTGTTGCCTGGGAATGGCGGCCTGGCCGGAATCCCGGTCGTAGCTGAACAGGAATTCAGGCCATAAGGCCGGCCATTTGTTTCAATAGGGTCACTTCAAAAGAAAAACCACCCTGGCATTGGCCAGGAGACTGCTCTGCTTGTCATGGACGTAAACAGCCGAGGCGTCGTCCGGGGTAATCCTGGCATTGGTCATCTTGAGGACGCCGACACCCGTCAAGGTCATGGGGTTCTTGCTGCCCCAGCTTTCCAGAAGTGCCTTGGCCTTGTTGGGATCGGTGGTAAACCCGCCGCATCCCCTTTCCACCAGGACACTGCTCAAGATTTTGGACGGATCGAAAACCACATCATCGTTTTCCGTCACGACGGTGTTCACGAGTGCCGGTTTGAACGGATACTCCCGCACATCCACGATCAAGCCGTCAAAAACAACCTTGATTTCAGAGGGTTTGGCCACCTCCGGCCTGGGCGGTACCGGCACTGCCTCTGGTTTTACGGTCTCCTTAATCTGAGCGGCAGGGGGCCTGGGGGGTGCCACCGGCGGCGGCGTGATCACTTCCTGGGACGGGGCAGGCGCCGCTTCCGTAACCGCCTTGGGGATCAGTTTGGGCTTGTAATAACTCGTTTCAGGCGGCATGATCGTTTTATCCCGGATAAGGGGCAGGATCACCTCATACAGGCTTCCCTTTCCACGGATGTTGACGCGCATGCACACTTCGGCATAGCCCTTGGACTCGTTGTACCTTTCGCCGCACTTCATGGCCCCTCGCACAAACCCCTGCACGGTCGTGCGGATCTGGTCGGACTGCAGCATGCCGTCCCTCACATGGGTCTCCCCGTAAAGACGCAGTCCCTCCAGGATCTCCAGCAGGTCCCGCTGGGCCACCACCGTGGCCGCCCGGACAGCCGCGAATCGTTTCTGCCCCTCTTCGGAAATGCCGGTAACCTGGATGTAGCCTTCTTCAAAAATCTGGTTCGGCTCGGTAACACTCTTCCACTCTCCCTGCGCCCATGCCCCGGCAATCATCGCCAAGGCGCCCAAAACCACTGCAATCGTAAAAAAAGTCCTTTTCATCATCCGCCTCCTTTTCTACTTGATGTTCATAACGTTTCGCAACCGCATCACGGCAAGGAGCAGTTCCGCCCCGTCCGTGTTGTCATCGGGTCTGAAGGCCCCGGAGATATCGGGTTCCATGAGCCCCCGGGTAACCGCGTTCATCACGGAGTTGAAGGCAGCCGAGGTTGTGGGCACATCCGGATAGGGCGAGTTGGTCTGCCCAATGTACTTGGTCGCCAAGGTGTTGTCTCCGGTGATCTTGATCAGCAGGTCCTCCAGGCTGAATGCCAGTTCCTTACGGGAGATGGGTTTGGCCGGATGAAACAAATAGGCCTTGGATGTCTTGTCGTAGGTAGGCTCCAGGCCACGAACGCCCCATTTCTGCACGATGAGGATCTCTGGCTTGAACATGTTATCCGCAATATCGGCCGGGACAAATTCCGGTTCCCCTTTCTTTTCAGGGCCGCCCAGGCGTCCGGCCATGAGCCGGTCCAGATGTACTTCATCCACCAGAAGGGCAGCCGCATCGGCCCGGCATACCTCTTCCTTGACCGCAATCTTTTTGGCCACATCCGTCAGAGTGAAGGAGGCGGATGCCCGAATGATCTTGTGGACCTTGTTGAAGAGCTTGGAGGCCGGTTCATGCCAACGTCCGGGAGAGGCGGACATCACCTTGGAAAGGGCATCCTCTGCATCACGGAACTGGTAGGCCTTGTAATAGGCCATGCCCATGAAGTAAGAGGCCGCCTCCATGCTCCGGTAATAGGGAAGTCCCTCGCTCTTGACCTTCTTGAGGCCCATGGCCTTCTTGTACTGCTTTTCTGCGCCATTGATCCATTTCTTGGGCCGGGCGTGGGTATAAACCCGAATGCCGGTCACCCGAACCTGAAATTCCTGGGAATCCCCGTCCGCGGCGCTGTCGGCCTTGTCCAGTTGATCCAGTGCCCGTTCCAATTCCACGGATTGGTGCTCCTTGTCCGTTTCAGCCCCCGTTCTCATGGCCGCAACCAGGGCCTTCCCGGCCATGGCCGGCGCGTATTTGCGGTCCAGTTCCAGCGCCCTGTCAAAGCGCGCCTGTGCCCCTTGAACATCCTGTTTATCTATCATTTCCATGCCCATCAGGTAATGATGGGCCGGGTTGTCCTCTTCGGACACAGGGGTTATCGCCTTTGGCGCACACCCCGCCACCACCAAGACAAAACCTACAATAGATGCCAGTGCAAGATGTCTTTTCATTTTTTCCTCCTTTTTCTCAAAGATTCATATCCGTGAACTTAATACGCCATTATCGTACAAAACAAAGTCCATGTCGTTTACATAAAACCCTTACCGTTGAACAACTGATTCGGACTTCAGTCTTCAGTGATGTCCATTCTGGCTACTGATTCCTCAACTCAGGCCCCTTTCATCTTGTTTTCCATCTTCACCAGGGCCTCCAGATAGTCTTTGAACTTGGCGATGCGGTATTCCTGGGATATGGCATATCCCCAGGTCTGGGCATAGTTCACGGGCAGGGTCACGATGCGTTTTCCCAGGAGTTCTGCCCGCTTTGCAGCGAACGACCCGCTGGCGATGCCCTGGGTGACCAGGTAGGTCATGCTGGCATTCACCTGATTGGATCCAAAGGAGCGCAGGGCCAGAAGATCGTCCGTGATCTTGATGGTCAGGGCGGTCATGGCCGTTGAGGTCTGGTCGAAGCCGTCGTCCAGAAACTTGATGATCTGCAGGAGCTTTTTGGCCTTTTCCACCTTTTCGGGCGTGACCTCCAGTGTGGTCAAGGCGGTTTTATAAAGTTTTTTCTGGGCCTCGGTCAGGCCTTCCAGGCTCTTTTCCAACCTGTCTTCTTCCTTGCTGAGGGCCTGCTTTTCTGCGGTTGACAGGTCCTTACCCTTCTGCCTTGCCTTGGCCTGCTCCAGGTCTTCCATGGTCTGTTGCACCTGTTCATCCACCTTCTGAATCTCCTGACGCAGGTGACCAGGGAGAAGGGTATAGTACACATTCTCAAAGGAACCGAGATGCTCTCCCTCCACGGTCCGGAAGCATTCGGGATTTACCTGAAGGTCTACCCAGGAATCGAAGCCATTGTCTCCAAACAGATAGGTATAGAGCATCTGTTCGGTAGGTTTATCGAAAAAAGGGCAGTCATTTCGGGATTTTGCCTGAAGGCATGGGGCGCTGCCCGGCGTCAGGCTTAGAAACCTGGGGCTGTAGTAACGGCATTTGCAGCCAAACGGGTGGTGACTGAGCACCCATTTGGCGTGTTCATACCGTCGGCCCAGTTCCTTGGCCCCCTCGATGATAAGGAGGTCCCTGGCTGAAATAATGGCCCGGGCCAGAATGCCTCCCGAATCCCCACCTAATAGGTTGAAATAAAGGGCATAATCGTAGGTGCGGTAGAAATAAAAATCTTCCTTCAGGAGATTGGTCAGACAGGTGTCGTATGCCTCCTTTGCGTTCAGTTCAGACTTGGCAGGCTCGATCGTGTAATGATTGAGCAGCTCGGGCCAGGGGTCGAACATGGACACCGGCATCCTTTCGAGGATTATCTCATTGAGCTTGGTAAAGGCTGCAATTTCATCCAAGAAGACCAGGTCCATCTCCAGCTCCATGACCGGGTTCATGTTCTTGGAAAGCTGAATGCCCGTGGCCTGCTCGATGGCATACATGCATCCGGAAACAAAGGGCAGGCAGCACAACAGGAAAAGTATCCGTTTCATAAAGCTCTCCTTGCGCCCAGCCGGGCCTATAGTGTCAGTACCAGAGACAGGATCAAAAACCCTTGGGCGCCTTCAGACCCTCCAGGGTCTTCTTGGTATCGTTCTGGCGAACAAAGGAAGAGAAGAAGGTGTTGAGTTCGTAGTCCAGTTCCCCTTTGGCCTGCTGAATATCCCCATCGCCGGGCTTCAGCATGGCTGCCCGTCCGTAGTAGTCGCCGGCCTTTTTAAGGTGCTGGTACTGACTTTTCTGATCGTTGGACGCATTCCAGGCCCAGCACTCCAGGGCTACGCCGGCATTGTAAAGGGCGTCGGCGTCGTTGCAGGCAGGCGAGTTGACCGCTGTCTTCAAAATCTCGTATGCGCCAAGGCAGTTTCCTGCATCGATCATGGCCGCCGCCTTGCCGCTCAGCTCACTGCCGGACTTGACAGGCCTCAGGACCTTGCTTTTCACGGGCACGAATTGTCGGACGACCTGCTGTACGGCCTCCTTGACCATCTGCTGGGCCACCACGGCATTTGAAGGAAGCTTCTCCTTTTTGTAGGCGGGCATTTCATAATGTTTCTCAATCAGGATGGGGGCGCCTGTTGCGCACTCCAGGAGCCCGGCCTGACGGATGGAAAAACTGGCCTCAAAGATCCCGTCCTTGGCAGCCTTTCCGCGATCGCTTTTCGTTTTGACCAGGTACTGATGGACCCGGATGCTAAGATTGGGATATTCCCCTTCTTGCGCCACCATGGTGACAGGGTTGATGAACCTCGTTTCCCCCAGTACGGAACGCGCATACTGTGCAATCACCTGTTTTTCTTCGGGCGTCACTTTCCCGCTGATGGTGTCCGCCCCCACATACATATAAGAAATGCCGGACTTGCCCTCTACGGAGCAGACCATGGATTCCTTTACGGTGTTGGGCCGGTATACCTCAACGAGGGCCCCCTTGGTGGCGGGCGTCAGGGTGGCGCAGGCCCCCAGAAGAGAAAGGCAACTGACCGGAAAGAGATAGAAAAGAAATCGCTGCATCCTGCCCATATCAATATCCTCCCTTTTCCTTGCCATCCCAGATCAGGCGGCTGCCCACCATCTCAGTGGGCGTCAAGGCAAGCTGGGCCTCTTTGATCTTGCCGCGTACAATAGATCGAACGGAGGTAGGATCCGCCTCGGCAAAGACCTCAAATTCGACGTAATTCCCCGTCTGCCGGGTGACCCGGACCTTCCATCCGAGGTCCACGAGGATATTCTCCACCTTTTCCTGGTTTTGGGTGGATATGTTTCGGAAAATGAGGCTGACGAATTTTGGCTTGCTGCCGCTCAATCGCTCCACGATTTTGAGGGTCAACCGATCCACGGCATCGGGTCCCACCTTGATGGCAGCCCGGGCTACGCCATCCTGTACGGCGTAGTCACCCTCCCGGGAGATGGTTTTGTCCCTGTCCTGGACATTGGCAAATAGTTCGCCGGTGGATGTATCAAAGGCCTTCAGACTCAGCGTACACATGATTAGATTATACCCATCCGAGGTTGGCTTCTTGGCCGCATCAAAACTGACAAATACCGCTGCATCGGCGGTTTCCTGTCTGGCAATGTCTATGGCCGTCTGCTCATCCACGACCATTTCTGCAGCCTTCCCCCGGATTCTTGTCATCTGTTCCGGCAGAAAAACCCGGAAACCGTGTCCGGTGAGCTTGTCCTGAATAAGATCCATCATGGTCTGAACGCCTTTCGAGTCGGCCGGGAGGTCAAATCCGGTTCGGGGCACATAAAAGACCGCAACCCTTCTTTCATCGAATTTGGTCTCCTGAAAGGTGCGCTGGGCCCGGGGGTCTTTCAGAAACTCCTCTGCCGCCCCCTTCAGCTTCTGATCGTCCAGTTTCACGTTCAGCTTGACCTTGTAGATATCGCTGACCGGGTCCTTTCCTTCGGCGATTACGTCATAGCTCTTCACATAACCGGCACTGGCCGAGGCAATCCGGTCCCAGATCAGCTTCCCATCCGTAACCTGGGTCTGAGATTTCACCAAGGTACCCAGGGCCTGTTCCACGGCCGCCTGAAGCCCGTTGTTGATGGCCTCCTGCCGCGTTCGCCCCTCGCCAATGGCACTCGTTTCGATGGCCCACGACAGGGAACCCAGCAACAGCACAATGGCCAGGGCCGTCATAAGCCCAATCCATCCTCGATTTCTCATTCCTATAATTTTTCCCATCGCTCCCTCCTTTTTCAGTGACGGTTCATGCCAAGCCAAAAAAACCAAGTTACGTTCGCCCCTGTTTGGGGGTGTTCCCAGGCAGGCGCGGTTTCAACCGCATTTGCTGCGCCGCCCTCTCTCCCGGGCAGGCGCC
>Ga0265598_1000064_pt1 | contig 12843 bp, 11 predicted proteins | sample saktaT_2_FD_197231 | JGI IMG/M metagenome (GOLD analysis project Ga0265598, IMG submission 197231) | Metatranscriptome of saline water microbial communities from Sakinaw Lake, British Columbia, Canada - sak_2011_5_24_40m (Metagenome... | ecosystem: Environmental > Aquatic > Non-marine Saline and...
CCCGTATATCTCGGGGGTCGGCGAGATATCGGTCCTCTGCGGCGCCCTGGTGGGGGCCGGGCTCGGATTTCTCTGGTACAATGCCTATCCCGCGGAGATCTTCATGGGCGACGTGGGCTCCCTGCCGTTGGGGGCCGTCTTAGGCACCATTGCCGTCATTACCAAACAGGAACTGGTACTGATACTGGTCGGCGGTCTTTTTGTGTTTGAGGCCCTGTCCGTCATCTTCCAGGTGGTGTATTTCAAACTGACAGGGGGACAGCGGATCTTTCGCATGGCGCCGATCCATCATCATTTTGAGTTGAAGGGGTGGCCTGAACCAAAGGTGATTGTCCGTTTCTGGATTATTGCCATCATCCTGGCCCTCCTCTCCATCGGCACCCTGAAGTTGAGGTAAAGAGAATGGCAAAGGCCCCGGTCCGGAAATCCAACGTCCCGTCCACCGTATCTACGGGGCCCGACGCCAAGGTCTTGGTTGTCGGTCTCGGGATATCAGGGCTCTGGACCGCGCGATGGTTGACACAGCGGGGGGCCTGCGTGACGGTCAGCGACATGAAGAAGGCATCGGAGCTGGACCCTGCCATGCTGAAGGAACTCATAGAATCGGGTGTCGAACTGGAGACCGGGGGGCACCGAAAAGAGACCTTCTTAACTGCAGATACGATTATCGTGAGCCCGGGCGTGCCCCATGATATGCCCCTGATGCGGTACGCATTCAGGAAAAACATCCCGGTGATCGGCGAAATGGAATTGGCAAGCCGTTATATCAACACCCCCATCATTGCGGTGACCGGCACCAACGGCAAGACCACGGTGACTGCGCTGGTGGGCGAGCTGCTGAAAAATGCGGGTCTGAAGGCCTTTGTGGGGGGCAACATCGGCATCCCTCTCATGGCCTATGCAGCCGGAAAACAGGAGGCGGACTACCTGGTAGCGGAGGTCAGCAGTTTTCAATTGGATACCATTCAGACTTTCTGCCCCTTCATTTCCATCATCCTGAACATCACTCCCGACCACCTGGACCGGTATGCTGATGTGGAGGCCTATGCTCGATCAAAGCTGAGGATCTATGAGAATCAAGGCCCCGGGCACTATCTGATACTCAACGATGATGACCGGAGACTCTCCTCACTGCATCCCGCCTCCGGGGTTACGCTGCTGCGATACGGTCTCGCACAGAGGCAGGAGGTGAACGCCTTCTTAGAAGGGGGGACGGTGAGGGCCGGACTGACCGGCGAATCGACGCACTGTTTTTCCCTGGACCGCTTCGCCCTGCCCGGCTTTCACAACCAGGAGAATCTCCTGGCGGCCGTCCTGGTCGGCATGGTTATCGGGATCGATGCCGGGGTCATCCAGGACACCATCGACCGGTTCAAGGGACTTCCCCACAGGATCGAGTACGTGGGCGAGGTGGACGGGATCCGGTTTTACAATGACTCAAAGGCCACCAATGTGGATGCGGCCAGGCGGGCCATCGCCAGTTTTGACGATCCCGTGATACTGATTGCAGGAGGACGCCACAAGGGTGCGGACTACGGGCCCTTAGTGGGGGACCAGAAAAGGTTAAAAGGCGCTGTCTTTTTAGGAGAGGCCAAGGGACTGCTGGCAGAGGCGTTTGAGGACGCCGTCCCTTATGTCACCGTCGGTCATTTGGAGGAGGCCGTGGCAATGGCCTTTTCCATGGCAGAACCGGGCGATGTGGTTCTCCTGGCCCCGGCATGCTCCAGTTTCGATATGTTTTCGGATTACCGGCACAGAGGCGATGTGTTCAAGGCCGCAGTGAAAGGGCTTGTTCATGGCTGAAAAAAAGATTTCAGACTCGGGATACGACTACATGATTTTGATCCCCGCCATCCTTCTGATCACCCTGGGTCTGATTGCCGTCTACAGCGCCAGCTCCAATCTGGCGGAACACCGTCTGGGCGACAGCTACTACTACCTCAAGAAACAGGTTCTGTTCTGCATGATTGGGGTAGGCCTGATGGTCTTGACACGATATATCCCCTGTACCCTGTACGGGAAACTGGTTTACCCGTTGCTCTTGATCAGCGTCTGCCTCCTGGGACTCCTATTGGTTCCGGGCCTGGGCCACAAGGTGGGCGGCGGCTGCAGGTGGATAGGTTTTGGAGGCATCTCATTTCAGCCATCTGAACTGGCAAAGTTCTCTTTAGCCGTTTATATGGCCTACTCCATGTCCAAGAAAGGGAAAGACATGGGGACATTTTCAAGAGGCCTCATGCCACACCTTTTGGTTGCCGGGCTGTTCATGGGACTCATCGTCCTCCAGCCGGATCTGGGATCGGCGGTGATTATCGGCGGATGGATCCTGATTGCGCTGTTCGTGGGGGGGGTAAGGATGTATCAGCTCTTTTCCATCCTGCTGCTTTCCACGCCGGTCCTTATCTGGCTGGTCTGGCAGGCGGATTATCGCGTCAAGAGGTGGCTGGCCTTTCTGGACCCGTGGGAAGATCCCAGGGGCATCGGTTTCCAGATCATACATTCCTTCCTGGCGTTTGGATCCGGGGGCGTTTTCGGGGCTGGCTTAGGCAACAGCAAACAGAAGCTCTTTTATCTGCCGGAGGCCCATACCGATTTTGCCCTCTCCATTATCGGAGAAGAGCTGGGTCTTGTGGGGGTCTCGGCCGTTATAGCCCTGTTCGGGATACTGATTGCAGGGGGAATACGGGCGGCGCTCAAGGCCAAGGACCTCTACAGCGCCTATCTGGCGGTCGGTCTGACCTCGTTTATAGGGCTCCAGGTGCTCATCAATATGGGTGTTGTCATGGGCCTCCTCCCCACAAAGGGGCTGACCCTGCCGCTTATCAGCTATGGCGGTTCGTCTCTGTTGATTACCCTGGCAAGCATCGGGGTGCTGTTAAATATTTCGGCGAGGAGTTGAGGAGAGGTGACGGTCTTGGAAGGCGCCCGCATGGAGCGTGCAGAACGGCAACAAACATCGGAGTTCCGCCTGGTCATCGCCGGGGGAGGCACAGGGGGGCATCTCTTCCCGGGGATCGCTGTGGCGAGAGCACTCAAGAAGCGTATGGGGGATGCAGAGGTCCTTTTTGTGGTCGGTCGGAGGAGGATGGAAACAGACATCTTGTCACGCACCGGGTTTGAGGCCGTCTCCATCGATGTGGAAGGGATCAAGGGGCGGGCCTGGAAAAAGGGGCTTCCGGTGCTCTTTAAACTGCCAAAGAGCATCCTCCAGTCAGCCGCCATCATCCGACGGTTTTCGCCCTCCGTCGCCCTTGGCGTAGGGGGGTATTCGGCTGGACCGTTCTGCACAGCCGCAAAATGGATGGGGATACCTACCGCCATCCATGAACAGAACTCCTATCCGGGGCTTACGAATCGCCTCCTCTCCAAGATCGTGGACCGCATCTTTATCTCGTTCGAGGAAAGCAGGTCCTTTTTCAAAAAAAGAGAGGCGATCCTTACCGGCAATCCGGTGCGGCAAGAACTCTTTCTGGCCCGTCCGACCCGGTCTGAAGGGGATGATGACTTCACGGTCCTGGTGGTGGGGGGGAGCCAGGGGGCCCAGGCCATCAACCGCATATTTGTCGACGCCCTCCACTGTCTGCGGGAGGGCGGCAGAAATATTGCGGTCATCCACCAGACCGGAACAATGGATTATGAGAGGGTCGTGGAGGATTACCGGAGCAGGGGACTTGACGGTGAGATTTCGCCGTTCATCGCCGATATGGCCACGGCCTACAGCCGGGCGGACATGGTGGTGAGCAGGGCAGGGGCAAGCACGATTTTTGAACTGGCCGCATTGGCGAAGCCCTCGATCCTGATCCCCTATCCCTATGCAACCAACCGTCACCAGGAGATCAATGCAAGCGCCCTGGTCCGGAAAGGGGGCGCGGAAATGATGCTCCAGGAAGAACTGAACGCCGACAGACTGGCCGATGCATTGACACGATATATGGACAACCGGCCGGCCCTTCAGGAGATGGGTGAGCGGGCCCGTCAGATCGGCAGGCCCGACGCGGCAGAGGCGATAGTGGACCGGTTGACGGAGATGGCAGTCTAATTGACGATTGACGATTGACGATTGAAAATTGCATGAAAAACTCCTGGAATAAGCGGCCTTTGATGGGTTGAGACATGACAAAATTCGGAAAGGTCAGGCATATCCATTTTGTGGGGATCGGGGGGATTGGCATGAGCGGGCTGGCCGAACTCCTCATCAACCTGGGCTATGAGGTCAGCGGATCCGACCTGAGGGCCACGAGCGTCACGAGGCGACTTGCAGACCTTGGGGGGACCATGTTCGAGGGTCACCACGGAGATTATATTGAGGGGGCCGATGTGGTGGTTTATTCCTCGGCCATAGCAGCCGATAACTCCGAGCTTTCAGAGGCGAGGGACCGCCATATCCCCGTCATACCCAGGGCCGAGATGTTGGCGGAACTGATGCGGCTCAAGCATGGCGTGGCCATCGCAGGGGCCCACGGTAAGACCACCACTACGTCCATGGTCGCCTCTATTCTGACATGCGGTCAACTCGACCCCACCGTGGTGATCGGAGGGAGACTCGACATTTGGGGAGGATCCAATGCCAAATTGGGACAGGGAGATATCCTGGTAGCCGAGGCCGATGAAAGCGACGGATCCTTTTTGGCCTTGTCTCCAACCATTGCCGTGGTCACCAACATCGATCATGAGCATATGGACCATTACGGAGATATGGAGGCCATTCGGCAGACCTTCATCGATTTCATCAATAAGGTCCCGTTTTACGGCACGGCCATCCTCTGCCTGGACAACGAGGAAATCCAGTCGGTCATTCCCCGGCTCAGAAAGAGATGCCTGACCTACGGCATGAGCCCACAGGCGGATCTCCAGGGGAAAGATCTGGAAAAGGAGCAGTGGGGCACCTCCCTTGAGGTCCTCTACCATGGTCGTTCAATGGGCAGGCTGACCGTGGGGATACCTGGAGAGCACAATGCACTGAACGCCTTGGCCGCCGCGGCCGTGGGCCTTGAACTGGAGTTGGGGTTCGAGGTCATCAAGGAGGGTCTCAGGATCCTGGGGGGACTTTCCCGGCGTTTTCAGGTCAAGGGAGAAAAGGAGGGCGTTCTCCTCTTAGACGACTACGGGCATCATCCCACGGAGATCATGGCAACCCTGAAAACGGTCAAGGAATGCTGGCCCGACAGGCGGCTGATTGTCGCCTTTCAGCCCCACCGGTACACGCGGACCCGATCCCTGCTGGACCGTTTTGCCATCTCCTTTAATGATGCGGACATCCTTGTCGTGTCCCCCATCTATCCGGCAGGAGAGAAGCCGATCGAGGGGGTCACGGCAGAGGGGTTGGCCCAGAGCATCAGGGAACATGGCCACAAGGACGTCATCTACTGCCCCGCACAGGAAGATATTGTTCCCACCCTCATGGGTCTCGTGAGGCCGGGAGATCTGGTCATGACCCTTGGGGCCGGCAATATACACCAGGAAGGGGACCGGCTCTTTGAAGCGTTAGGCGCCTGATCAGGGGCGAAAGCGATGGGCTATGGATGCAAGGCAGAAAACCGAACTGCTCCGAATCGCTGCCGGGCGGATCGAGTTTGATTCACCTATGATACGGCGCACCACCTTTCGGGTGGGGGGAAACGCCGAAGTCCTGTATGAAGCGCCGGATCTGGAGGATCTCTGCCGGATACTGCCCTACCTGGTCAAGGAAGAGATCCCCTATCTGGTGATCGGGAGGGGGAGCAATCTGCTGGTAAGGGACGCCGGCATCAGAGGCGTGGTCATCCGCCTTTCCGGGACTCTCGGCCGGATCGAATGTAGGAAACCGGATGGATCCGATATCCTGCTCGGAGCGGGCCTCTCCATTGTTGATCTTCTGATCTGGTGCAGAAGAAGAGGCCTGTCAGGACTGGAGTTTCTGGCGGGCATCCCCGGCACGGTCGGGGGCGCAGTGGCCATGAACGCAGGCGCCTTTGGAGATGAGATCGGGGCCTGGGTCCGGGAAATCAGGCTGGTCGATCCGCATGGAGAGCTTCATACCATCGATCGATCCCGGCTCACGTTTTTATACCGTGCCCTGGATATGGAAAAAGGAGCTATCATCGCACAGGTCGGTTTTCGGCTGAACCCGGAGACCGAAAAAGGGGTGGCAGGGAGGATCAGCGGCTATCTCAAGAGACGAAAGGCGTCGCAGCCGATTGAAGATGCAAGCGCCGGATCGGTATTTAAAAATCCGCCCAACGATTATGCAGGGAGGCTTATCGAGCAGGCGGGTCTGAAGGGGAAACGGTTCGGCGGGGCCATGATCTCAGACAAGCACGCCAATTTTATTGTCAATACGGGGGGGGCGACGGCAGCCGATATCCTGTCCCTCATCGATGCAGCCAGGGAAGCGGTCATGAGAACGGCAGGCATAGAGCTAGAATCGGAGATACATGTGGTAGGAGATCCGGTCATTGTGAATCCAATAGAAAAGCGGGATGCCTTCATCCCCTGATAGGTTCATCTCTGATCTTTAGAAAAGGGCAACTATGAAAAAGGCAGGCGAAAGCGGGGCTTCGACATGGAACCTGATTCTGTCGCGCCTTAGTGTGATCGGGTCCGGTATCTTGAAGGGCTTTCTCTTTCTGGTCGTGATAACGGTTGTCAGCATCTGTTTTCTCTCTCTCTACCATTACCTGCTCGCCTCTCCCTATATGAGGCTCGAGCAGGTGGAAATGACCGGGGCTGACCCAAAGATGAGAGATGAACTGATCCGGATGTGCGGGCTGGACGCCGGCCAAGGCCTCTTGAGCCTTCACCTGTATGAATTGAAACGAAAAATGGAGGCCCACCCCTGGATCCGCACGGTCAAACTGGAAAGGCGGTTTCCCCACACGCTGGTGATTGAGGTGGAAAAACAGTCCCCAGCAGCATTGGCACGCATGGACGACTTCTACTATGTCAATCGATGGGGCGAGATATTTAAAAAGGTTTCCGGATCCGATGACATGGACCTTCCCGTCATTACGGGACTTTCCACGGACAATCTACAAGTTCGGGAGGAACTGAGACAGGCGATACACATAGTCAGGGTCCTTGAGTCTGAAGAGGGCCCCTGGTCAGTGTCGGAGCTTTCTGAAATCCATGTGAGAAAGGACGGGGCCGTGTCCCTCTATTTCAACCATGTCAAGGCGGAGGTCACCTCTATGTGGAACGAATTGGCCGACAAAATGGACGGACTGAAAAAGGTGGCCGAACACCTGAATCAGTCCGGGAAGATTGACCTGGTGACGCGGATTAATCTCAATTACGTGGGCGGAGCAGTGGTCTCTTTTGAAAATGGCTGACATGCCCAATTGGCGCAATGAAGCGTTCGGGACGTATAGATCAAAAAGCGACAACGTGAAGCATGCCTTTTCTCCATGCGCTATGCGGGCGGCAGGGAAGTGAGGTGACGACAGGATGGCAGGGGAAATCATTGTAGGCCTTGATATCGGCACGACCAAAATCTGTGCAGTGGTGGGCGAAGTTCGGGATGATGCCGTGGAGATCATCGGGATGGGAAGCCACCCTTCCGATGGCCTTAGAAAAGGGGTCGTTATCAATATCGAACATACGGTGGATTCCATCAAGGAGGCCATCGAAGAGGCCGAAACCATGGCCGGCTGTTAGATAAGTTCGGTCTATGCGGGTATCGCCGGGGGGCATATCAAGGGGTTCAACACGCCGGGCGTCATCGCCCTCAAAGAGAAGGAGGTCACCAAGAAGGATATCGAGCGCGTGATCGAGGCCGCAAGCGCGGTCGCCATCCCCATGGACCGGGAAGTTATCCATACCCTGGTCCAGGAGTTCATTGTGGATGACCAGGACGGCATCATGGATCCCCTCGGCATGGCCGGCGTGCGTTTGGAAGCAAAGGTCCATATCGTGACCGGTGCGGTGACATCCGCCCAGAACATCATCAAATGCGCCAACAAGGCAGGTCTTGATGTCTATGATATCGTGCTCGAATCCCTGGCATCCAGCGAGGCCGTCCTCACCAAAGAAGAGCGGAATCTCGGGGCCGCGCTCATTGACTTTGGCGGTGGAACCACCGATATGGCCCTTTTCTCCAGAGGCGCCATCAAGCACACGGCGGTTCTGGCCTTAGGTGGCGATAACCTGACCTATGACATTGCCGTAGGACTGAGGACCCCCAAGTTAGAGGCTGAAAAGATCAAGATCAAATATGGATGTGCCCTGTCATCGCTGATCGGAAAGGATGAAACCATTGAGGTGCCGGGTGTGGGCGGAAGGAAGCCGAGGACCCTCTCAAGGCAAATTCTGGGAGAAATCCTGGAACCGAGGGTGGAAGAGATCTTCTCACTGATCTACAGCGAGCTGGCGAGCGCGGGCTATGCGAATCTGCTTGGGTCGGGCGTGGTGGTGACAGGGGGGTCCGCAGAGCTCCCGGGGATCAGCGAACTCGCCGAGCAGATATTCAATGCGCCGGCCCGGGCCGGATTTCCCCAGGGGATAGAGGGGCTTGCAGACCTCGTCAACAAACCGATGTATTCCACCGCGGTGGGACTTGTCCTGTACGGGGCCAAAACCAGCAAGCGGAAAAAGAAATTCCGGATTCGGGATTCCAATATCTTTCATCTGGTAATGGAAAGGATGAAAAGATGGTTTAAGGATATTGTCTGATTGAGGAATGTAGGGATTTAGGAATTTGCGTTACTGGCAATCAATGGGAATTCAATCACACAAAGCCAAAGACCACGAAGAAAAACCATAACAAAAGTATTTTTCCAAGAAAATCTCCGTGTCTCTGTGTGAAATCTTTTTGGTTCCGGGTTGTCCGGGTTAGGAATTGAGGGATTGGGGAATTGATGTATTTGGAAATGTGGGATCGGCAAACAGGAAAAGGAGGGACATCATGAAATTCGAGTTTGTGGATGAAGTGGAAAAGGGAGGATACTCGGCCAAGATTAAGGTGTTGGGTGTCGGAGGCGCCGGAGGCAATGCCATCAACAACATGATCAATTCCGATTTGAGGGGGGTCGACTTTATTGTGGCCAATACCGACGCGCAGGATCTTGAGAAGTCCCTCTGTTCACACAAGCTGCAGTTGGGTCCTTCCATCACCATGGGTCTCGGCGCCGGGGCTGATCCTGAAATCGGGAGGACGTCGGCAGAGGAGAGCGTCACCGAAATCAGAGATGCATTGGATCGGGCCGATATGGTCTTCATCGCCGCGGGAATGGGCGGCGGCACAGGGACCGGCGCTTCTCCGGTGGCGGCCCGTCTCAGCAGGGAGAAAGGGGCGCTGACCGTGGCTGTGGTGACGAAGCCCTTCAGATTTGAAGGTGATCCGCGAATGAGAAGGGCCATAGAGGGGATCGAGGCGCTTAAAGAGCAGGTGGACAGCCTGATTATCATCCCCAACGAACGGCTCAAGAGTCTGGGCGATAAGGCTACGCCCCTGAAAGACCTCTTCGTAAAGGCCGATGAAGTTCTCCTCCACGCGGTCAAAGGCATCGCAGATCTCATCATGAGCAGCGGATTCGTCAATCTGGATTTTGCCGACGTAAAGAAGGTGATGGAGCAGATGGGGACGGCCCTTATGGGTATGGGCAGGGCCAGCGGTGAAAACAGGGCATGTGAGGCGGCACAGAAGGCCATCAACAGTCCCCTGCTGGAAGATATCTCCATTGATGGGGCCAAAGGACTTCTCATGAACATCACAGGACCTTCGGACATGACCATGGATGAGGTGGAGGCAGCGTCCAATTACATCAAGAACGAGGTCAATGAGAACGCGGAGGTCTTCTGGGGGATGGTCCTGGATGACACTCTGAAAGACGAGGTCCAGGTAACCGTTATCGCCACTGGGATTGACGGGCATGAAATGCCGCAGGGACGGAACTATCTCAGGGCCGTGGTTAAGGAAGCGGCCAAAAACCCGCCCCCGGAGTATGATAACGTGGTGAGGCTGAGAGATGTGACGGCTGAGGATATCGAAGAAAGCTGGACGGTGAGGAAGAATGGCGTCAATCTGGACACGCCTACATTTCTGAGAGAGAAACAGTTTACCTCGGGATCACCCAAAGAGGAACCGTATAAGCAGGAGAAAAAAGGCTTTTTCGACAAATTCCGCTTCAAGGAAAATCTGGATTATCCGACCTTCATGAGAGCAAAAGCCGATTGACCGGACCGCGCGACATTATTTCACTCTATCGAGCCCGGCTTTCAGAGGAAACCGGTGCGGTAAGAAAGGATTGGGGGGGGAAACGGTCTATAGCCCTGGCATACCCCAATTATTACCGCCTGGGCATGTCCAATTTGGGGTTCCAGATTGTGTATCGTCTGTTGAACCAGAGATCAGACGTTGTTGCAGAGCGGGTTTTCCTGCCCGAAGGTCAAGAAATGTCCCTCTATCTTCGATCAGGGAAGCCGCTCCTTTCATTGGAATCGCAGACGCCTCTGTATGAATTTGACCTCATAGCCTTTTCTCTTTCTTTTGAAAATGATTACCCCAATGTCCTTCAGATCCTGGAGCTGGGAGGGATCCCCCTCTCGACCGAGGAAAGAACCGAAAGCATGCCCCTTGTCATGGCAGGGGGGGTCACCACCTTTCTGAATCCGGAGCCCCTTTCTCCCTTTGTGGATGTCTTCCTGCTGGGCGAGGCCGAGGCCAATTTAGACGTATTTATGGATATCTTCCTGGGATTCAACAGGGACGGGATTTCCAGAAAAGAGGTCATGGCCCGCCTGGCCAGAAATGTCCCCGGCCTTTACGCACCCCTCTTCTACCGGGCTGAATACCACGGAGATGGGACCCTGAAGGCCTTTTTTCCGATAGAGGATCAGGCCCCTGAAAAGATCCGGGTCGCCCGGCCTTCCAACGGGGGCTTTTCTGAAAAAGGGATGCCCGTATCCGCCATCACAACCCCGAATACGGAATTCAGCAACAAGGTCCTGGTCGAGGTGGGTAGGGGGTGCGGTCATTCGTGCCGCTTCTGCGCCGCGGGGTATGTGTATCGGCCCCCCAGATCGTATGACGACTCACAGCTCTGTGCCGCCGTTCAAAAGGCAATAGAGCGGACCGGCCAGGTGGGCCTTGTGAGTCCTGCGGTGTCTGACGTACCGGGAATAGAGGCCCTGACGGCCCTGATCCTCGAGCGGGGCGGGTCCTTTTCGGTCTCATCCCTCAGGGCTGAGACGCTAACCCAGGGACTGCTCGAAAATCTCAAGTCCGCAGGACAGAAAACCATCACCATCGCCCCGGAAGCAGGCTCTGAAAGGCTTCGCAGGGCCATCAACAAACATCTTACAAGAGAACAAATCTTCGATACGATCTGCAGGATATCCAGGACCGGCGATTTTTCCCTCAGGCTCTATTTTCTGATCGGCCTGCCCAGGGAAACGGGTGATGACATCCGTCAGATCGTTGAACTGGTGAAGGGAATCAGGCACCATATGGTCAAGGAATCGGCGGCCAGGGGGACGATTGGCCACATCCGACTCAGCGTAAATTGCTTTGTGCCGAAACCCTTTACCCCCTTTCAGTGGTTTCCCCTGGAGGATGTGGGGTCTCTAAAGAAGAAGCAGAAATGGTTGAAAAAGACCCTGGCAAAGGCCGGAGGCATCGATGTGGGCCTGGACGTCCCGAGGTGGGCCTATGTCCAGACTCTCCTCTCCATGGGGGACCGGAGGGTGGGCTCCATTTTGCTGCTGGCCCATCAGTCGGGCGGGGACTGGACCCGGGCACTGAAGTATTCCAATGTCAATCCCGACTTTTATGTGTACCGGCCAAGGGGTATCGATGAACTCCTCCCGTGGGATTTTATCGATGCCGGCATTTTGAAAAAGCATCTCATTAAGGAACATGATCTTGCTCTGAAGGCAGAGGAATCTGAGATCTGTCGCGTGGGAGAATGCCGCCGCTGCGGGGTGTGCGCCGGGCCCGGCCATTCACATTGAGGGAGCGCCATGCTTCGAAAACTGGTAGTGGGGCCATATCAGGCGAATTGTTATATACTGGGCGACAAAGAGACCGGAGAGGGCCTTGTGATCGACCCGGGCGACGAGGTATTCCGGATTGTAAAGGAGATATCGAATCTCGGACTCACAATCCGTTATATCCTCATCACCCACGGGCATATCGACCATGTGGGCGGGGCAAAGGAGTTGAAAGAGATAACCAAGGCCCCGGTGTGGATCCATTCGCTCGACGCAGGCGGCCTGGGGTTCAGAGCGGACGGAGACCTTGTCAAGGGGCAGGAAATCCTATTGGGCCGGTATAAAATATCGGTGATCCACACGCCGGGTCACTCGCCGGGAGGGGTCTGCTTTCACACGGCCGGCACCGTATTTACAGGGGACACGCTGTTCGCAGGTTCCATAGGAAGGACCGACTTTCCCGGCGGCAACCACCATCAATTGATCCAGGGCGTGGTGGAAAAGATCTTTCCTCTGGGGGATGACGTGAGGGTGTACCCGGGGCACGGTCCCCACACCACCATTGGAAGGGAGCGAAGGACCAACCCGTTTTTCCGGCGTTGAGCCCAGTTGCTTGGCAAATGGCAGCCGCTTAGAGTGGATGATCGATGGACGCAACAACGTCTGCTCTATCAGAAAAGGGCACAGGATAATGCCTATGATTTCAGAATGACTGGCTGCAAAAATTCTAAAACAACGTCGTAACCTTTCAAGTAACCGTTTACGAGTTGACAAACCTGGATCCGATCACTTTAGATAACTCGTTTTCCTCTATGAAAGCTTCGGTATGGCCATGTCCATACTCATTTCTGGATGGGTCGTTCAATTGTCCCTGGTTTTGCTCGTGTTGCCCGCCCTTATAAAAATCTTGAAAACAAAGAATCCAGTTGAAGGCTTCAG
>Ga0265598_1000066_pt1 | contig 12569 bp, 9 predicted proteins | sample saktaT_2_FD_197231 | JGI IMG/M metagenome (GOLD analysis project Ga0265598, IMG submission 197231) | Metatranscriptome of saline water microbial communities from Sakinaw Lake, British Columbia, Canada - sak_2011_5_24_40m (Metagenome... | ecosystem: Environmental > Aquatic > Non-marine Saline and...
AGGGCAATCCACTCAAGTTGCTCTATATGACATTCGCAAGTTGCTTTTTCTGAAGTAACTCGTATGCATATGGTATCAAAACCCACTGATTAAAAACCATACCAATCCAATTTATATAATGCTTCAATTATTATACTATCTCCATAGTTAATAAAAAGATACATACATTAATTAAGAAAATAATTAACAAATTTCTCATCAAATTCAACATCTAGATTTTTCTCATTTATATATTTATAAATACTTATTCCAATAATCTTGAAATTCTCAAAATATTTAGAAAAAACCATAAATCTATTGTCTTTAGTGTGAATAATAAGTTTTGTAAATGGTTTGTGTAACTCAATTTTTTTTATTTCATCAAATCCAATCTCCATATATCCAAATTTCCTAAAGCCTGTGTAGCGAATTATTTTAATATCACTGATACTAATGTTAGCTTTATATTGAAATATTGATAAAATAAATATTATCAATACTACTGAATACAAACTATAGTATTCATCCTTTTTCAATATTTCAGATATATACAAGTACATACAAATGGAGAGCACAATTAATCCGATATATAACAGAATAAAATATCTTTTTTGTAATTTATAGCTCTTCACAAGAGTTTCTCCTTTCATTCTATGTCAAGCCAATCATATATTGATTGTGAAACGTATTCTGCAAAAACCACACCCGCAACTATTATTATTCCACCACCGACTATCGTTCCTAAATTCATGGTTGCAAAGCCAGTTGCAACCAAACCCGCCCCTAGAAATGAAGATCCAACTACTATTACTGTATTAAGAAGAATAACTCCCGTCTTTGCAAACCGTTGCCATATTGTATTGTTATTATTCTCCGTCCAAACATTTCCAACATCAAATAGTAATGGTATCACTATAGCAGCTTTTCCAAGAATTTTTCCTGTATTATTTAGGAATTTTGTTAATTTCTCAAAACTTCCATACCCAAATCCTGCGTTAATTTTTATATCAGTTGCTGCTTTTATTATTCCTAATGTTCCGCCGCCAAAAATGCTTAATAATATATTTTTAACTTGGTCAAGTGACGGAATTGTAAATGAAGACTCAGGTACAGAATTAAGCCAATCAATAAAATCAGACCAAAGGTCACTGATCCAACTGTATCCGCCGCTGTCTGTATACATTACTGGAGTAATATATCCAGAATGCAGCGTTACATGATTAGGCCTACATTTCGGTAAAAAATGCTAATTGTTTTTGTCTTTGATTTGTCCTCGGTTTCAGAAATGACGATCTTTTCAATCAGTAAATCTACATTTTCTTTCGAAAGTTCAAAGCCGAACTTCAATTGTTTCAGTATAGATACAAAATCTCGTATACTCTCATTGAGTTTGTTGATTTTCAGTGATTTGTTCAAAATATCATCAAGTTTGTTCTTTATGTCTTGTTTCTCTAGTTCGTACAAATCCTTCAAACGATTGTACTCGTCGCAAGGTATTTTCCTTAAGGCGTAGTCTTCATACATTTGAGCAAAGACTTTCTTAATGTTTTCCAATCTTTCTCTTAACTCTGGTTCTAGGTCAGAGTCATTTGTGTTTTGCTCGATTTCAGCATGCTTGAGCGATGATAGGTGCTTTAGGAGTTTCTTCTCACTATTTTTCGCTTGGTAATCAAGGCTTTAATTGAATCAATAACAAACTCGCAAATCTTGTCATAACGCATATAGTGCCCGGTACATCTTGCTTTCCCGTGAGTGCGATAAGTACTACAGACATAGACTCCTCTGTCTTTTCTTCTTTTGTCAATGCTGTAAGTTAGGGTTCTTCCGCATTCCCCACATCTGATAATTCCCATGAACATATGGATGTTTTTGGTAGCTTTCTTTCTGTATCGACTTTGCATCACCGCTTTGGCTTTCTGATATATGTCCTCGGTAATGATTGCTTCGTGAGTCCCTTTTAAAACTATCCATTGTTCTTTAGGATTTAGTTTGAGATTTTTATTCTTGTATGAGATGGTAGAATGTCTGTTGCAGACAAGATTCCCTGTGTATTCTTCGTTCGATAATATGGATTGGATCGTCTTATACGACCATTCATAGGGATATTTATTTGTGTATGGTAAATTGTATTTCCCCGCCTCTTTATTGGTTAGACCTCTGGGTGTTAAGATATGATTCTCCTTAAGCCACCTAATAATCTTGTAGATCGTAAAACCGCCAATGTAAAGGCTATAAATCTCCTCAATCACTTTAGCATGTTTCTGTTCTAAAATAAGATGATTTTTGTTATGCGGATCCTTGATATAGCCATATGGAGCAGATGGGCCAGTAAATTCACCATTGATTGCTTTCGTCCTATATGCTGTTCTAATCTTTTGGCTTATATCTCTGGCATACCACTCGTTCATAATATTCCTAAATGGCATAAGGTCATTTTGTTGATGATATGTATCAACTTGATCATTAACTGCGATGAATCTGATATTGTTTATAGGAAAATAATGTTCAATATAATATCCTGTCGTCAAATAGTTTCTGCCTAGTCTTGATAGGTCCTTAACGATAATATTTTCTATAAGTTTATTGTCTATATCCTTAAGCAGTTGTTGGAAGGCCGGCCTTTCGAAATTAGTCCCAGAATGTCCGTCGTCCACATAATATCTTGTATTGAACAAATTCTGTTCGTTTGCATACCTATTCAGAAACTTTTTCTGAGTTTCAATACTGGAGCTTGAATCAACTCGCTCATTTTCTCTTGAAAGTCTGCAATATAATGCAGTAATATTACCTTGTTTCATTGTAATCACCTTACTTATCACAGACTAGAGAAGTCTATTATACTCCTAAATAAGGCGATTTTTTTATAATTCGTTTACTAGAGATTTCACTTAACATTGCTAACCAAATACAGCAGGTTGTACTGCTGTATTTAGTTGTATAGTATTGTTCTTCTCTAATCTGTTTGAATTTTGATTTGACTGTAATGCGTCTTTATTGTAGTGGTTCATTCCAATTTGCGTTTTCTAAATAATCTACCAATTGGCCTTGATAGGTATAGAAATCTGTAAATATCAAAAAACCATCTTCGCTATCATAAGTACCGTCAGGATAAAACATCATTATTGCCCACTCATCAACATTTCTTGCTTCAACAGTAATTAATATTCTGCCATAATCATCTGAAATGAAATATCTTATCCACCTGTCATCTGAAAAATGCTCGTCTCCCGGAAATACAGATTCATAAAAAGGTTTGATTTGTTCATATGATAATGGTAATGGATCTTTTGAAGTTGTGATTGGTACACAATCGCATTTATCTTCACTTAATTCAGTATTCCAATCGTTGTCTATCTTAAGTTGAGAAATACTAGTTTCATCAAAATCTTCCGAAGGAGACGAAATATAATTTTGCCCTGATAAGAAACAAACTTCATTTTCTGTGGAAAATTGTACAACTAACAAACTATACGTACTTATATTATTTCCTTCAAAATAGAGAAACAATCTTCTGTTATAATTATCTGATTCAATCAACTCAATTCTTGGATTTTCAATGATTTCAGTAACAAAGAATCCAAAGGTATCTGGAATTGAGTTTATTGCTACGCTATATAATTCCGGATACTCTCCTGTATATTCACTTGGTTCATTTGTACAACTTACTAGTAAAACAGATAAGAGTGTACATAGAATTAAACACATTTTCTTCATATTTTCCCCCTAAATACCAAATACGCCAATTAAGTAAAAAATAGAATAGAGTCCACTATTTGGTGTGTGTGGATATGGCCAATTAGAACCTGAAACTCCACAAAATAAGTCAGCACTTCTTTCCCAAGGTAACGAATAATAGATTGAACTATTTCCACTAAGCATTGAAGGAACGGCAAAGAATCCTATGAATTTTGGCACACCCACAATTCCCAATTGTATAAAGTGTCCCCATTCATGCCTTACTGTATCTCGTCCATATGGTGTATCCTTGGTGCTAATTGTGTCTAGAAACATTATTCCAACTGAAAATGACCTGTTTTTAATGAAGGATAAATCCGCTCTTATAACAAATTGACCTTTGTAAAACGATACCTTAGTAGAATTAATGACTTTTGATTCGTCCGAGTTAAATGGATTCCAACCGATTCGGCCCATATCTTTTCTAATGTCTTCATCCCAAATAGACATTACTGCAGCTGCTACATACCCACCAACACTTGTTGAAGCACATAAAATTATACCTGAGACAGCTAGCCAGAATAAGATTCCTAATTCTCCGCTAGGATCTAGATACATTACTGGAGTAATGTATCCAGGAGTATCTAATTAAGATCCTGCTATTTAATTGATAATATCTGATTTTCCAAACCGCCACGCTCCTGAATCATTGTCAACATTTCTACAACCTGCCTTTTTGTAAACGGTTTAATCCAGAGTTTTCGTGATTGTCCGTTTTTAAGACTAAAAACTATATATTGATAGATAGTTGGGTTTTGTGTGGCACCAGGAACTAACACTTTGTATTCTATAATATCCTTAATCTTAAGTATTATTTCACTATTCTGCATCGAAGATTTTTTAGGTGCAGATAGAAATTCATTTGTAAATTTAATTTTATATGACAAGTGTTTAAAAAAGAAATATAACATCATCCCAGCTATTGCAAACGATATTACGAACTGAACTATTTTGTTTTTCACGACTATTCCATCAAATATAGTGATAGGTTCGTTACGAATCAAGACAATAAATGAAAATATGAAGAATACCAGCGCAAAAGTTCCTAATATCAGGAGAACGAAGATATTCGTAATGCTTTTTGGTCTAATCAACATTTTATTTTCTTCCATTTGTTTTACCTCAATTAACCCAAGATAATCCTTCAGTGTCACCTGAAGCGAAGTACTCATACCATTCTACAAGGCCGTTATATAGGCCTTTTCCGACATTTCCGATAATTTGTCTTGAAACAATAGTGGCTCCTAACCCTCTCATCATAACACTAAAGGACATTTGAGCTGCATTTCCATTTGCGATTTTGGTCAGTCCAGATTTAAATATAGCGGACCAGCTGTTTCTGCCTGCGGTAATTCCTTGTATTTTCAATCCTTTTGTCAGCCCACCAAAAATTGCGCCAATTCCAGCTGAAACACCAGTATTGAGAAGAATCTCACCCCATGTTCTATCGTCTGAACCCGTCCATTTTTCAAGTCCCTGACTCGCGAAAGTGGAAAGGCCACCGCCTATTGCAAATCCGGCTGCAGGCCCTAAATATAGAGTAGATACAGCTCCAATTCCATAACCGATAAAAGAGCCAACATATGATTCCCATGTACCCTGCCATTCTCCTGTGATTGCCAATTTAATCACATCAGAAATCAATTGACCAACTACACCGGCAACACCACCGACTAAGAAAGCAATAGCGTCATCAAGCCCAAACCAATATCCGGTGCTATCTGTATGCATTACTGGATTATTTGCACAGTAAGCATACATGTTTGTCGATTGTAAGTCACCAATCTGGCCTAACAAACCATCGCTATTCAAGAACCTTCCAATTTCAGGTACATAATATCGACTATTCAAATAATACATTCTGATTTCTGAATCAAATCTGTATCCACGATAGGTATATGGATTTATAGAAGAAACAATGTCGTTTTGAGAAGTGTCTTGAATATCAATTATATTGCCATATGCATCATATCGATATTTTACTATGGTATTTCCTGATGCATCAAGGATATGAGTTATATCGCCTTGCTGATTCCTAAGATAGAAATATTCAGCTTCATCATTGCTTACATTAATGTTTGGATCATAACTGAAACTGATAATCTTGCCATCATAGTCATATGTGAAAGTGATTGCATATGTTCCATTAGTTTCGTAGATAACCTTGTCATCAATCAAAGTATAGCAAACTGTTTCTGAATCAATCGTCTTGCTTGTTCTGTATCCTGAATCATTGTAGGCATAGCTGATGGCATGGACTTCTACATCATATTCATTCAATATAGATATTGAACTTAATTGCCTTCCATCCCACTCAAGATTCGCATGGTCGTATTCTGTTCCATTGAATGCAAAATTATCAATGGTAATCGGATTTCCTTGAGCATCATAAGTGAAATTGTGACTAGCGGGTGTCCCATAAAAGATTATATCATATGATGCGAGTTGATCCAACCAATCTTCTGAATATTCATAACTGATCATCTTATCTGCATCAAGTGGCGCTGCATCTCCGACAACGAATACTATTCGAAACAAAATGTTAATTCCCACAAGGGAAGAAGCCCAATAATCACGATAGTAATATCCAGGAATGCTTGTATTGAGATTGGAGTACATCTGTCTAGTTCTGACACTGGTATAAGGCACACCCGTCTCTGGATTATAATAGACAAATGTCAGCGATGGTGATTCATATAAATCTAAATAATAAATATCATCATAACTATTATATCCATTGTAACGCATATTCACATTTACGGTGCTACTATTCTCCCATATGAAATCAGGTCCGTTTTCTGTGGTTCCGTAATCATAAGTTGCCTTTTTTATGATGTTTCCTCGTAAGTCATATGTGTAGACGTTCGTATAACAAAATTCGCTTGCAATGCAATCATCTTCATCATTGCTCTTGTATACATCCTCAATTACAAGTTGGTTCAATTCGTCGTATGTGTAGTTGTCTTTCGCAATCAAGGTTGTTCCTTCGTAATATATTACCTCCGTAATATTTCCTAGTTCGTCATATGAATAACTGTATTTGTAATCAATTCCATTTTCAGAGATGTCATATGTGATTTGTGAGATTCTTGTTGTATTACCCGAAAATACAAAATCCTGCTTTATATTCAATGCGTCGATTGTCAATCGAATATAATCCAGTTTATATAGGGCGTTGTTTTCATAGAAGTATTCTTTTGTAACCTCATTGCTGTCTTGAGTAGTGTATGTTGTCTTGTCATATAAAGAAGATTGCAAATCGTCTTCTGATCCATAGTAATCCAAAAACTTGTTATAGAAATATAATGTTTCTTGTGATTCGTTATTGATGCTAAAATCTAAATCAATTAGGTTGCCACTACCATCATACCCATAATTAATTGAGTTTCCTTCGTTATCTGAAATTGCAGTCATCTTGCCAGAAATATCATAAGTATAGTATTCTGTATGAATGATTGTCTCATCGTTACCTTCATGGGTATTGAATACTGCTACTCTGCCAAGTTGATCATATTCGTAAGAAAAACGCGTTTTTGCAACTCCAAGACTGTTATTGTATTGAATTGCTGAAATTCTGTCATTATTATCATATAGGAATTTTATAAAATCATCATTCCCATATGTTTGTATGTCTATTTTGCTAGTATAGACATTGTTCTCATACAAATAAGTATATGTCATCAATTCATTCGAATAACTGATATTATCATTTTTGATATATACACCAGCCATTCTATTTTGTGCATTGTATGTTATTTGGTAATAATATCCAGTTGAAAGAATGATCTTTATCAACATATTATCTGAATCATACACGTATTCAGTAACAGCGCAAACTGAGGGATTGTCAGGATCACAATAATCATTGTTCAATACTTTATTCAAAAGCCCATTATCATAATACTCATAATCAAAAGTTGCATTATTTGCATTTGTAATTGACTGAAGCAAACCCGTGATTATATCATAATCATAGATTGTTGAATTTCCAAACTCATCAGTTGTTGATTGTTTGTATTGATTGAATTTTCCCGAAGAATAGACAGTGCTCGTTGTAAAAAAATTGCTCACATCTCCGAAAAAAAGTTGCGAAACTTGCCCATTGCTGTTATAAGAAGGTGTAATTCGGACATTGTTATTTTCGAAGTATTGCGGTCGTCCATACGAATCTAAAGGAGTGTCTGTTTGGCTTGTTTCTGATTCAATCAATATTGCTCTTGAATCAAGTGGTTTTTCTGTATCCTGCCCTTCTTCATCAACTAAATATGCATAGTGGATTTCTTCAAAATTACTCTTTACTACTTTGGCAATATTTCCGCTAGCGCTTACTTCTGCGTATTTTCCTGCTAACCCCGCTTCAATTGTTATTCCATCAAACAAAACAAAACCTAGTCCTTTATATTCTAGATATATTTTTACATTTGTGACATTCTGATTCATGAAGATTGCTTTTGACATCTGTTGCCATTCATCTTGTGAAGAATCAAAGTTGATAACGTCACTTATTATTTCAGATGCTATAGTATATTCGATTCTCAATCGATAGATTCTTTCGTTTGCGGAATCCCAAATTTTCATTGGAGTCCCAGATGATTTTGACCACACCTTGATAGTATATACATTTTCAGATGTCAAATCTAACTTGGATGTTATATCATAGTATGCAGATTCTGTCGTCTCGTTGTTCCCATTAATTTGGATGCTGTAGTCACCCAAAATATCTTCATATACTCCAGTAGCATATGCGGTGCTATTGCTTTTGAAGGCAGACCCACTTGACATTGTCCAGCCATTTAATGTATTTTCAAAAGAGGAATTTTCCATTAGATTTGTCCTAGTATTTCTATATCCTTCAAGTAATTGTATCGAATCAAAATATACCGATCCTCCTGATCCTCCATCATCTCGATTGAATTTTATTGTAACTGTCGTATTATCATTTGACACCGTAAAAGGCAAACTGACATAGTGCCATTCTTCATCGGGATTTATATATTCAATATTTTCTGGATCAAATGATGTTTGATACCCTGAAACCGTCATATAGGACGAGCTATTGGCTCCACTAAGTTTCACATATCCGGACAAGTTATATGTCCCTGAGTCAAGAATAATATTTTGTTCATAATGTACATCTTGGCCAAAATATACATTTGCGTATGCGGATTTTAATCCGAATATACATTCATCTTCACTGTATTCATTGCTAATAAATGTTGGGCTATAACCGTTATAATCATCAACTACAAAATCCCAATTGGGATCACTAGTGGCGCTGGAATATTCCTCAAATCCGCCGTTTAAAACTGGGTCAAAAAAAGCGAATTCAGGTGTGGATTCAAATATTATAATATGATTAAGTCGATAGTTTCTTGTACCGTTGATATCGATGTAAGTATCGAAATTAGATGAAGGACTAAATATATTTAGATATTTATACGTTTGAACAAAACCGTCATTTGTCATAATCTGCACGGTGTGGCCATAATTATCAAACCAATAGTACGCTTCTTTGCCGTCTTGGTCTGTTATTGTTGTATTTTTGTAGTCATAGCCATATGACACTTCACCTATTTTACTGGAATCGATATATGATTTTATGTTCGATACTTTGTCTGTGGAAGTATTATAAGTGTAAATCACTTTTGAGCCAAGAGAAGATTGTGCTATCAACAATCTTCCGTATGGATCATGATCATAATATACATAGTTATCTAGCGGTAAAGACTCATTATCCATATAATCTTTGTAATAATATACATATCTTGGAACATAATCACCTACACCGTTTTCAGGAAAATATGTATAATACGTTTTTTCGAGAAGATCATATGGATTGTTGGGATCACCAGTTTTTACATAAAGATATGCATACAATAAATCATCATAACCATTATAAATCAGATCGATATAGTTCCCAGTGCTATCTGTGATTATGTCAATCTGAATATTGTTACCCACAATATCATAATCAATATAGGTAGTAGTGTCCGTTTTTTTATCATAAATTGTATCAAGATATCCATCATATCCAAAATGATATTGTACCTGCTCAAGAGTGACAATGAAATAGTCTAAAATTTCCGTTTCCCCTTGTTCTTGATAAGTAATAAATAAATTTCTACTACCGTCTTCTGCCAAATAACTAGTATAATTATCCACTACATTGTCCTGGAATCTACTATCGTTAGCAGTTTCAACATAGTATGTTTTTGCCCCAGTGGCGTCAATAGAGTAGTATTTGCTGTTTTCAGAATCCCATCGAGCCTCAATATTATAATTTGTTCTCCAGCCTGCCCCATATCCTATATTTGTTAGACGATCATTAATATTGTATACCAACGATAGCGAGAGGCTCTGCTTCTCAGTTCCAAAACTAATATCGTTTCTTACTAGGGTTAGATTGCCTGTGTAATCAGATACGTATCCCGTTCCAGCAGTTGAGATAGGCTGTACATTGTATGTCCAATAATCGCGCAACCCATTTGTATAATCATATCCAATAACTAGAACTGGCCCCGTAGTTATACTGAAATTTTCAGATTTTAAATATATATATCCTGTTTTCGATTCGATTAATTTTCTCAGTTCAATCACTCGAGATGTATCTCCGTTGAATATCCACTTTTGAAAATTTTTCGTGATATCCCAATAATATGTTTTGCCGTCACCATCGGCATATAATATTTCTTCATAGTCAATAATTCTGTCATCAGTTATATTCATATTTTCGCCAGTGATATCCGATAAGTCGTAAGAAGAATCTACTTCTTTCGCGATGATTGTGCACTCAGAAGTGCAGTAATTTGAATTTGGATACGTGTTGATATGTAAAAATGCATAATTCACCATTATATCTTCTGGAATTTGTGTCAAGTCAAATTCAAGATAACTTCTGTAATGATATGATCCAAGCAATCCTACTTTGTTATATGGAGCAGTCGATGCTGAAGAGTAAGCTCCATAAACGTACTTATCCGTAATCATGTCTGAATCGCCATAAAATGTTAGTGTCGGGTCGATTCTAACAGGGTATTTTGCGTTTTGTAGCCAAGCATCATTTGGAATAATTGTAATTCGGTAGCTCTTATTACCTGTATCAGTCAGCTGATATGAAAGATTTGATGATTCATTAAGATTACTGTCATTCATCATCAAATCACTAAATGAAGAAACTAATCCATTGTCTTCGTTGACAAACACAATTTCCCCTTTTTCATTTTCTATTAACGATAAATTCTTCAGCTTATATTCAAAAGACATACTGAAATTACTTATGTACTTATTCAGGATGATGTTTTCTTTTACTCCACTTCCAGTAAGCGTATATTCAATATCAACATTTGGTTGAACATTAGAATATAATACTATTTGATTTATATTAGTCAATTCTCTACTGTCATCAGAATCTTTTGTGTTATTCGTATATTCAATTGCTGAAGTATCGACATTCAATACTGTCCAATCAATAGCATAATCATCAATTTCAAGTTTTATTTGTTTGTTGCAGTCTATTGTTTTTGGAAATTTCACTTCAAATAAATTGGCAGCATTTTCCAACTCTTCACCTGTATCCAAAAGGCTGTTATCAACTTGTTCCCACTTGCCTTCTTTGAAATAGTGGACGACATCGTTATATAGTGCAATTTCATAAGTCCCGTCGATTTTACGGAATACTTTTGAGGTAGCAGTCCGTTCGCTAGTGATTTCTGATTCGATGTCTACTTTGCTTGGATCAAAATCAGGATCTGTAGTTGTTGGATAATCTGGAATATCAACTTGTGTTTCCTCTGATGTAGCAGTTTCTTGAGGAGTTGTAATCGCATACACTTGTTGTTTTTGTGGTATGTAACTGCCTAAAAAGGCAATTAGCACAATTACAACCAATACCTTTCTGATCCGTCTGTTGATTTCCGCTATTGCCATTGTGAATTCATTGCTGATGCTTCTGTTAAGCATTCTTTTCATTTCTCTCTTTTTTGCCAACAGAAAAAAGACGCCAAAAAAAGAGGAGATAATAATCCCTTTTTGGTGTCTGGCTTTACCATTGACATATCCTCCCTAAAAGATTTTAAGATCTTTCCAAGCGAATTGTGCCAGTATGTTATTTTTTTATATCTAGATTATATCTTATATTCTTCTTTGAAAACAGGGCGGATATGTCGTATTATTTAGGCGAATTTGAAGAAAACACAATAATAATAATCATATTGAAAGCATTGCTTCAACTTTAAGAGGATGAGTAATGTCAAGTTTGTTTTACATTATTGTTGACAAACAATTACGCTCATGATAAAATATAAATGTCAAGCTAGCTTTACGCGAGGAGTGTCATAGGAGGCAATATGAAAAACAAAATCCAAGAGTATAGAAAGTTGCGAAATATCACTCAAGAGGAGCTTGCCGATGAAGTGTTAGTATCAAGACAAACGATTATCTCGCTTGAAAAAGGCAAGTATACCGCTTCACTCATCCTCGCATATAAAATTGCAACGTATTTTGGCCTCACAATAGAAGAAATGTTCGATTTTTCACAAATCGGAAAGGAGTCTTTATGAAAGCATATAGGCAAAAACTAATTTCACATTTGATAATTTCGATTATTTATTTAGTAATATCGATTATATTTATTGTCCGAGCAATTTCGCTTGCAGAATCAGCAGGGACAGAATTGGAGTGGAACAGCGCTACTCAACTCTTTTTATTCTCGATCGTTATTGCAGGAGTTAGTCTTTGGTTTCTCTGCAGAGCAATTTGGTGCTTGCTTAGTGCAAATCATTTTAAGAAAGTATATATTCGTCACACCGATGAAAGGTTAGTTCAAATACGAGCAAAAGCTGGAACTTCACTTTATA
>Ga0265598_1000080_pt1 | contig 11609 bp, 10 predicted proteins | sample saktaT_2_FD_197231 | JGI IMG/M metagenome (GOLD analysis project Ga0265598, IMG submission 197231) | Metatranscriptome of saline water microbial communities from Sakinaw Lake, British Columbia, Canada - sak_2011_5_24_40m (Metagenome... | ecosystem: Environmental > Aquatic > Non-marine Saline and...
CCTGAAGTATCTCGACAAGCCCCGCATCCTTGGCGCCCCCGCCAGTAATGCCGCATGTTTCTTCTATTTTTACCTTTCTTATCATAGCCAATATCTTGCTGGCCATGGCCTGATGCAGGCCTGCAATAATATCCCCCTTTTTGGTTCCTTCCGCGACGCGCGAGATGATCTCGGTTTCTAAAAAAACCGAGCAGGCGGTACTGAATCTGACGGGCTTCGTGGATTTGACCGATAACCCGCCCAATTCATTGATGTTTATTTGTAGAACCTTGGATATTATCTGCAGAATCCTTCCGCTGCCGGCGGCACATCGATCATTGATGACACAGTCGGCAACCTTTCCACTTTCCGTCACTTTGATGACCCGCGATGATTGGTCCCCAATCTCGATGATAATCCTGACGGAGGGGAAAAGGTAATTCATGCCGCGGCTCTGGCACGTCACCTCCGCGCTTTCGATGTGAGGACCGTTTACGAAAGAGGCGCCCAAACCGGTAGCCCCGACGATATCCAGTTGGTCAACACTCAATCCGGCTTTCTCCAGCGCCTCGGTCAAGACATTATTGGCCGCCCGAGCGAAGTTCCCGCTGATCGGCCTGATACCATGGGATAGAACATGATCATCACCATTCATGATCACAGCCTTAGCCATCACCGATCCGATATCTATCCCTGCTTTGAAAGAAATCTAAAGCACCTCCACTTCAATTGATGTTGTACTCTGCCGGACCCCACCCCTCGGGCGGGTGATTCACTACCCAATACTTTCTGCAAACGCCTGGAACCGTGTTCGCAAAGATTCCAAGGCAGTGGTCGCATAATCCTGCTCGACAACCAATACGGGCAGATTCATTTGTTCAAAATAATCCCTCAACTCCGGGATCTCGTAGCCGTGAGGGTCGCAATTGCGGATGATGTTGAAGTAAACCCCGTTGACACCCCAATCCTTGACCATCTGCTTGAGATAACCAAAACGGTTTTCCAGGTCTGCCATGCGGGTGCTCTTCGTGTCACGGAATGTCCGCGGACAGACAACCTTGTCAAGATAGCGGATGGCCAGGCCCTCGTAAGGATCATCCGTTTCATCCACATCCACCCAGAAACTTCTGGTGCCGATCGCCGTGTCATCGATGACGATATTCAGTCCGCAGTCCTCGATCAGCTTCGTCATGGCCGTATCATCGATCAGGGACCCCCAGACAAGAATCCGTCCCTTCTTTTTCTCCGGTCCCTTAGCCCTTCCCCGAAGTTCCTCAATCACTTCCTCCAGCAGCGCATTCCCTTCCCTCACGGGGATGCACATGACGGATACCAGGACTTGCAACATCTCCGATCCCGACAGGGCGGGAGGATCGCTTCTGTTCAAATCGTACAACCGGCGAACCAGATCTCTCTGCCTGTTATGGAGCTTGACCGCTTCCCGAATCATAGCTACCGTCGCTGTTTTGCCGGCGGTTTTTTCAAGCTCCCCGTTGAGGCGTATCAGTTGCTTCTTGAAGAATTCTATGGCTGCCGGATGACTGGTATGGGGGATATCCAAATAAAACGAACAGGGGCTCTTCAGGTAGGACCGCCAGATATAACTGACCCTCTCCGCCGCGTCACAGGTATGAGCCCCGATAAAGGCATCCAGATAATTATACCTGCCCTTCATGGCAACATCCAATACGCTCCGGTAGAAACAGCACATCACCGTGGGCAGATAACTGTCCGCTTCCGTCAGCGTCTCATTCATATCGCCCAAAATCCGTATGGGCATGTAATCCAGTGCGGTCATCAATTCCAGGGGAGGATAACAGCAAAAATAACCGGCCACTTTGCCACCCTCCGCTTTAATTTCCTTTGCCCTCTCTTCACGGTTTTTGTCTATCTGCGCCGCACGGGCCAATCCCTTCAATTTAGTCATCTCTATCCCTCCTATTTTTTTACCATTCAAAGCCTTCTTTTTTCCTGATTTCCCGGTAATGATCCATCGTTTCGACGAAGGCTTCCATCTTTGCATGTGATTCTTCCTCGTTGAAAACCCTGAGATCCACGATGTCTCCCTCAACAATGACCGACGGAACCTTGAACTTCTCCATGAGGAGATTGCGCGTGTGCATCAAGGTATAGGTGGCCGGCCGGCACGATATGAGGGGATGACCGAACATACCGTCGATCCTGTAATCCTTCACATACTTCAGGTAGGGCGCCGCAAAAAGTGAAGGTTCCATTCGGTGTTCCAGCGCAACGGGGGCGTATTCGTTAAATTTGTGATACGAATAGGTGGCGATGAGTTCCAATGGATCATGAATATTCTCTTTTTCGTCCTCCGGCAACGGAGCCGGCACATGGTAATTCCAGCTTTCCATGGCAAAAGCAACGCCGTATTTCTCGGCATATTCATCGAATACGCCGAGCGTGTGCCAGGGAGGAAGCTCGGCAAACACCATCCGGTACTTTTCGTTGGGTATAGCGCCGATCTTGTTGTCAACCTTGTATTTTACCTCGTCATAAACCCGTTGATAGAATTGCAGCGCCTCAAGAGTATCGGCCATGTACACATGGGGTATCATCAGGGACCAGAAATCGGTACTTACTGCCGGTGAGGGAACGGCTTTCCTCAACATATCGACCTCATAGGCGAGTCGATGGGTTTTGAAAAACGTGTCCAGATTCGCCTCGAGCTTGTCCCAGTCCATCTTCTTGCCCAGGAGCTTCTCCAAAAAAGAAACAAAGGCCCGGAGCTCCTGCACCATGAAGTTTATGTTGTCTTTCTTGTTTCCCGGCATAAAGTACTCCATAACACCGGTCTGGGGAAACTCCAGTGTCCATACGGGCACATCCAGATAACGCCCCAGGCTTTGGAACCACTTGTATCGGGCGTCACAGGCCGCCCCGCAGGCCAACAGAAAGAGGGGTTTCGGCATACCGCCGCCGGGTGCATTCTCCGGAATAACAAAGTTATTTTCTTTCAATTTCCGCGTATAACCGATGGTATTTCGGGCATAACCGCATATGGTACTGGGAATGCCGTCGCCCTCCGCATAATCCAGGTTGGGCTCCGCCTGCCTCACGGCGGCACAGAAGGCGCCGTAATTTTCCGGATAGCAGAGCTCCATGCCCATGGCATTGGCAATAATGGTTCCCAGCCACCAGTCCACCATGGCCCACACGACGGGTCTTCCTGCGTCGGCAGCCTCACGGGCGCCGACAAGCATTTTTTTGCCAAAGTATCCCGCCTCCCTCGCCGTTTGTAATGTTTTAGCTGATGATTTTTTCTTCTTTTTGTCTTCCATTTTAACCCTCCCTCCATTTTTTACCCTTATTGATCATCATCGAAAAAGGTGGCTGCTTCCATTGTTCTTGCCCTTTTCTTCAGTGCCAGATCTCCTTCAACAGACTTCGCGGCCATTTCCTGGGCAAGGATGGATGCGCCCAGCGCTCCCGTTATCAATGGTTCCGGAGGCATCACGGTCGGAAAGCCGATGCGCTCTTCCAACCACTTACGGAGACCTGCATTCTTGGCGCCGCCGCCGGTAATAACCACATCCCTTTCAATTCTGATTTTACTGACCATGGCAAAGATCCTGTCCGCCAGGGCCTTATGAAGACCCGCCAGGATATCGGGAACGGACGCGCCCTCGGAAAGGCGCAATAAAACCTCCTGTTCAGCGAAGATGGCGCATGTTTTGCTGATACCCGCCGGTTCCCGGGAACGCAGGGAGATATCCCCTATTTCCTCCATTTTCAACCCCAGGGTATCCGAAATAACCTCCAGGAACCTTCCCGTTCCAGCGGCACACTTATCGTTCATGATGAAATTCCGCACTTTTCCGTCCACCACCTTGATCCCCTTGCTGTCCTGTCCCCCGATGTCGATGACCGTCCTCACATTCGGAAAAAGCCAGCTTACCCCGCGCATGTGGCAGGTAATCTCACTGACCTGGGCATCGGCAAAAGGAACATTTATCCGGCCGTAACCAGTGGCAACGATAAAGTCAATCTGCTCAAAGTCCAAACCCGCTTTTTCAAGGGACTCTTTCATGACCTCATGGGCCAGTCTGCGGTGTTCAGCCCCCGTAGGTCGTATGGTGGACTGGATGATGCTCCTCTCATCCCTGATAACCACCTTGGTAATCGTAGAGCCGATATCAATGCCGGCGAAAAGCACACTCACATCTCCATTTCAGTTTCCCCAATACGGCCGGCTACCCCCTGGAACCCAGGCGAAGGCCTCCATGAATCCAATAGACCTCCCCGTTCATGGCCTCATTGCGGTAGAGCTCACCGATGAGGGAAGCCACCTCGTCGGGCTCAACGAGCCGGTTTATGGGAACCTCCTGGAGGATCTTGTCCAGTGCCTTCTGGTTCATGCTTTTTGTCATGGCCGTTCCCACATAACCGGGGGCGACAGCTACGCAACGTATTTGATTGCCAAGGTTTCGCCTGAAGAACTCTGCAACGATGACCTTGGGCATCACGGACATGGCGGCCTTGGTTGATGAGTAGTTGATCTGACCTGCCGTTCCCAGAGAACCTGTGGAAGAAATGAGACAGATCAATCCCTGGCAGCGATGATTGATCATCTGCTCCGCACACTCCCGGACAGTCAAAAAGACGCCGGTGACGTTGATGTCGAGAACGGACTGAAACTGTGCCAAAGACATCTTGCCGGTCACTTTTCCCGTTTCCCGGTCCGGCGCCACCATAAGACCATCCCTGATGATGCCGGCACAGGGGACGACCAGATTGATGGCGCCAAATCGATCGATAGCCAGTTTGGCCAAGGCGGCATTGTCTTCTTCCTTGGTGACGTTGCCGACTAAGGTCGCCACCTCCCCTTTCATCTGGAGAATATCCTTTTCAACCTTCGCAAGGCCCTCCGGCACCACATCATGCTGAACGACCTTTCCGCCGTTGCTCACCCAGTATTTTGCTATACTTTCACCGATCCCGCCACCGCCGCCGGTAATCACCGCAACTGCTCCTTTCACATCTAACATTTCTTCAACCCCCTTTCCAAGATGACTGGATATTTAAGAACCTGTCCTAATGCTGCCCCCCTAAACCCTCCCACAGCAAAACAATAAGGGGAAGGATGAGCCCCCATAAAAGGCCGCCGCTTCAGAGGCTTCTATGAATCTAATCCTTCAACCAATTTCGCACGACTTTACTGGCTGCAGTCTGCGGGTCAATCCTTTGCTCCCATATGTCGTCCATCAGGTCGTTGATAACTGCATTGCCATGGATCTTCTGCCACAGAACAGTTAAAATTTCACTCTCGATCCGTTGTTTTAACTCATCCTTTAACTGGGCCTTTCTCCGGTTTTTCAGCTTATCATCCTGCTTGAGATATCTGGAGTGGCGCCAGATCTCTTCATAGAGATCGTCGATCCCTCTATCCAGGGAGGCCGAGGTCAAGATGACAGGCGGCCTCCATTCCATCCTACCCCGCTGGCGGTCCAGCATGGCCTCAATGTAAAGCGATATGTTTTCCGCCCCTGGACGATCTGCCTTATTAACGACAAAAAGGTCCGCGATCTCCATCAGTCCCGCCTTCATGAGCTGTACGTTGTCTCCCGATTCCGGTGTAAGAATGACAATGACCGTATCTGTGGCCTGGGCAATATCAAGTTCGGATTGACCGACGCCAACCGTCTCGATGATGATGATCTGTTTGCCGCTTGCGTCAAGAATTCGTGAGGATTCCTTGGTGGTTCGCGCAAGGCCGCCCATGACCCTCCCTGCACTCATGCTGCGGAAAAAAACATCCCACTCCTTTTGCCTCTTGTTCATCCGGATGCGATCGCCGAGCAGCGCCCCTCCGCTGAAGGGGCTGCAGGGATCGACAGCAATGACGCCGACGGAATGATGGTTGTTGCAAAACAGCTTCACCAGTTTGTCAACGATGGTGCTTTTCCCCGAACCTGGAGGGCCTGTAACACCGATATAGTAAGCGCTCCCCGAATGGGGATATATCTTTTCCAGTATGTATGGTGTAGGTTCAAGCCCCCTTTCGACTATGGAGATGAGGCGAGATACAGCGCGCTTATCGCCCTTGAGTGTTTCACTGATGAGCCGGTCAATCTCTACCATCAATAGCCTCAATCAAATCAATTTACGGAAACCGAATCACTGATCCCCTTAATGATCACCTCCATGGGGGTATCGGGTCCATATATTTCATAGATACCCTTCTTCTTGAGCAGGGGGATGTGCTTAGGGGGAATCACACCACCCATAAAGACCTTTATCTTATCCATGCCCTTCTTTTTAAGAAGATTTACCACCTTGGGCCCGAGCGTGAGATGGTTTCCCCCCAGGGTGCTCAATCCGACCACATCCGCATCTTCCTCGATGGCGGCCTCGACAATCTGCTCCGGGAACTTGTTTCCCAGATAGATCACTTCCATTCCCGCGTCCTTAAGAAATTGCGACACGAGATAGACGCCGCGCCAATGGATATCAAGCCCTAATTTAGCCATGACGACCCTGATTTTTCTTTCCATAGTCCTCGCCTCCTGTGGGATAGATGTTTTAATACCGATTATGATATGAGTGGGAACGGCCACAGACCGAATTCTTCCCGGAACAGTTCCGCAATCTCACCATGGGTGACCAGGTTTTTCACTGCATCCGTGCAATAGGGTAATAGATTCTCTTTGCTGTGGCACTTTTCCCGCAGTATTTTCATACACTCCTTCACCTTCTGATTGTTGCGTTCTTTACGGAGGCGCTTCAGTTTGGCCTTTTGTCGCCTATAGGTCTCCGGATATTCAAATACCTCGATCGGGGTAATGTTCGCATCCTCAGATTTCATGAAGTTCACACCTACGACCTTCATCGCGCCGGTTTCGATATCCTTTTGATACTTGTTGTTGTAATTGCTGATCTCGCGATGCAGCCAGCCGCTTTCCACCGCGGAAACAAGTCCCCCCATGGCTTCGATATTCTCGACATACGCGAATATCCGCTTCGTCATCTCCTCCGTGAGATATTCGAGATAGTATGAACCGGCAAGGGGATCGACGGTGTTTACGACGCCCGTCTCGGTCTGAATGATCTGCTGCATCCGCAGGGATACGAGAGCCGCCTCTTCCGTGGGCGCCGAGTAGGCCTCATCATAAGAATCGAGATGCAAAGACTGACACCCGCCAAAAACTGCGGCAAGCCCCTGGATGGCCGAACGGCCGATATTGTTCAATGGCTCGGTCGACGGGAGGGTCACTCCTGCCGTCTGGACATGAAAACGCATGAGCAGCGATCTCTCATTTTTTGCACCAAAGCGTTCCTTTGCGATTTTATACCATACCTTACGGCTGGCCCGGCATTTGGCTATCTCTTCAAAAAAGTCATTGTGGAGATCCCAAAAGAAGGACATCCGTGGCGCAAAATCATCGAATTTCATGCCCCTCTTGATCAGCTCCTCGGCAGTAGCAATGGCATTGGCAACGGCAATGCCCACTTCGGTGATTGCATTCGTACCCGCCTCCCGCAGGTTGTATCCGTTAAAGCTAATGGGATTCCAGCGGGGTACATTCTTACAAATCCACTCCACGACGTCACACTGCATCCGGAAGGAAACTGAGGGCGGCAGTATTTCCGGAGCACTACCCACACAAGTTTCCATGATAAAGTCATTCTGACAGGTTCCCGCAAGTTTTGTAATCGGCGTCCCTCTTTGTTCTGCCACGGCAAAATACATTCCGGGGATAACGAGGCTGGTACTGGGAAGATGGGTGACAATCGACGTGCTCACCGTACCCAAATCGATATCCGCGAAATAGGCGTCAATGTCCCAGATGGAATCTACGGCAGCCCCACACTGCCCCACATTGCCTTCTGCTTCGGGATCGTCTGAGTTATAACCGCGGATGGTAGGAAGATCAAAAAGGATACTCACGCCCGTTGCTCCATGGTCTAATAGATATTTTACCCTTTTGTTGCAGTCTTCGGGAGCTCCCAAACCAGCCAGCTGACGGACGGTAAAGAGTCGCCCCCGATACATGTTGGCATAGACGCCTCGCACGTAAGGCGGTTTCCCGGAAAAACCCAGATCCTTCATATAATGGATATCCTCGGTATCAGCCGGCGTGTAAATCAGCTTTACGGGAATTCCGGAATGGGTGAAATATTTGCCTTCCATCGCCCTGTCATCGTCCCGAAGGCAGTTCTTAAACCAATCGTCATAGTTTTCCTTAATCAACCTGACATGTTCCTCGCTGAAAAGGCACTTCGCGTTCTTTGCTTCCTCAGACATAAATAATCCTCCTTTTCCAAATGATAACTCCTTTACTGTTAATTATAGATCCCTCGGCGCCAATAACCGCAACCAAGGGTTCCATGCCGTATGGCGCATTACTCCGTTGTGACGGATTCCTTGATCCGCACCATGCAATGTACCCCGAACCTGCATGATGCCGTGTTTCCCATCGCTCAATAACGAGAATCTCCTCTCCCTGAGCCGCTCAAAGTGACCGAGAACGGGGGGGCAATTGAACACCGCCGGACTTATAAGCCATACAACGCGAAAATACAAGCGTCATGTTGCAAGGGCGCCCTCCCCCTTATCCCGCCCCCATGCGGAACACATTGCGGCTCTATCTTCCCTTAAAATCAGGTTTCCGTTTCTCTGTAAATGCTGTGATCCCTTCTCTCGCATCCTGCGTGACCACCATTAACCGCTGAGTTCGCGCCTCCTCATCGAGATAGGCCTGCAGGCGGGGTATGGCTTCCCGATTAAGGATCGATTTACACGCGGAAATGGCCTTGGTGGGTCTTCGGGCCAGATCACCGGCAAATTCCCTGGCGGCGCTCGCAACTTCTTCGGGAGCAACGACACGATTATATAAACCCATGTCCAGGGCCTCCTGGGCGCTCAAAATCCTGCCCGTAAAAAAAATCTCCGCCGACCTGTGGTACCCGATGCGTTCCGGGAGGAAGAAGGTGCCCCCTCCATCCGGAACCAGACCGATATTAATGAAATTTTCAGCAAATCTGGCTTTGTCCGAGGCTATGATAACGTCGCAGGCCTGGACCAGATTGGCGCCACCCCCAGCAGCAACCCCATTCACCGCCGCCACGACAGGCTTGGGCATATGGCGGACGGCAAGTACGGCGCGAGTCAACAATTTCAAGATGTCCTGGCTTTCCGACAGCTCATTTTGAAGGCTCAGCAACGCTTCGATGTCTTGAACATCAGCACCGGCACAGAAGGCACGACCCTCCCCGGTGATGATCACTGCCCGGATGTCATCGTCCAAGGTCACATCCTTGAGAACAGATACCAACTCGTTCAGCATGGTGCTGTTGTAGGCATTCATCTTCTCTGGACGATTTAAGGTCACCGTGGCTACGCTTTCGGATTTTTCCAAACGGACCGTGGTCAATTGCATTTCGGACCTCCTTTCCATAGTCGTATAGCGCAAAAATCACCGCCCGCTCGGGCGGCTGCGGGTTTTTAGTTCGGTTTGGCTTGATACCTTTTTACTTTCAGATCTGCACACGGCAGGTCTTTCTATTTGAACATTCAGGTATTTATTCCGCTTGCCACGCCCTCGTTTCTCTGGTTCTTCACCGTCCATTTATAGCTGCACACCCAGGTCCCTTTTCTGGTTTGTTTTTTGCGGTGACTTCAGCTTCCACTCTTATTTCGTCGTAAACATACACGGGTTGGGTGAACCGAAATCGTCCGGCCCTCCTTAAGGATGTGCTAAGGCCTGAAAACCAGGTATGTTTTTTGATCGGGTCCCGGATCAGTATGAATGAATTCCGCTTTCAGAGGAGATCCCAATTTGATACCTTCCGGCTTTTTTGCATCCAGGCCGGCAATGCGGCCGACGATCTTGTTCCCTTCCACCAACTCTACGACGCCAACGATATACGGGTTATTCTTACTAAAGCCTTCCTTAGCCATGGTCGGGGGAACAATGACGATACTGGTGAAGGCTGCCAGTTTCCCCGCACCCTGAAACTGCACCCATTCCTGATCGTGACTGAAGCACGATACGCACAGGGGACGGGGAGGGAGGGCCAAAGCCCCGCATTTCTTGCACTTGGAGCCCATAATTTTTTCTTCTTTCAGGAACTCCTCATAGGAATGATCATTGAAAGGTCTATCGTTCATGGTCTACCTCCTCTCCAGAATTGTAAAAGTGCACGTACCGCCTGTGCCTCCCAGATTATGAGCGCCCCCTACCCGCAAATTCTTGTTGGGAACCTGTCTCTTTCCCGCCTTTCCTCTCAACTGCGTCCAAACCTCATAAATCTGCGCTGCGCCTGTAGCACCTACCGGGTGGCCCTTCGTTTTCAGCCCTCCCGAAGTGTTTATGGGTTTCGGGCCATCCAGCCTGGTCAGACCTTCGGCAGTGGCTTTATGTCCCTCTCCCGGTTTGAAAAAACCAAGGTCCTCCAAGTGGATGATCTCCGCCATGGAGAAGCAATCGTGGACTTCAGCGAATTGGATGTCATCGGGGGTAAAACCGGACATATCATAGGCCTCCTGGGCAGCATACTTGGTCGCTTCGAAGGAAGTGATGTTCTTGGTCGCATGCAGGCTATACCCACTGCCCTGCCCGATTCCGGCGACATAGATGGGATCATCGGTAAAATTTTTCGCTATATCCTCGGCTACCAAGAGCAAACAGGATGCGCCGTCGCTAATGGGGCAGCAGTCAAAGAGGTGCATGGGCCAGGCAATGGGTGGGTTTACCGTGACGTCCCGGAGAAAATCCTTCTCGTCCTTCCATTCGGGCGCGGGCATCCCTTTTTGACGGTATTTCTCGATCCTGGCGTTCATGAAATCACGGATCGACATGGGAAACTGGGATTTGGGATTCAGAGGCGCATTCATGTGGCTTTTTATGGTCACATTGAAAAGCGTTTCCCGGTTTGTATTGTACTTGGCAAAATAGGCCGTGGCTATGGCTCCGAAAACGCCGGGGAAGGTGAACCCGGCGGCCACCTCGTAGGGGCTGCCGGCGGTGCCCAGGCCCTCGGTTACTTCTTCGGTAGTGCGTTTGGACATCTGTTCCAGCCCTCCCACCAGAACGATGTCATAGAACCCGGAGGCAATGGCAAACACCCCTTCCCGGAGAGCCAGCGCACTCGAGGCGCAGGCTCCTTCAGTCCTGGTCACGGGCTTGGGCACGTGCCCCATCAGATCAGCGACGATCGGACCCCAATGAGCCTGTTTGACAAAGAAGTCGTTCGTAAAATTGCCGATGTAGACGGCATCGATATCCTTGGGATCTACCCCTTTGTCTATTGAGCCCAGCATTTCCAGATAGGATTCAGTAAAAAAATCCTTGGAATCACGATCTTTGAATAACCCCAATTTGGATAATCCGCCACCTACGATCGCTACGCCTCTTGAAAGTTTTCTCTTCTTTCCCATATTAACCCTCCTTGGTAAAGATTTTGCTGTTTCATGTTCAATCCACAGGGCACACATGACATGTGCGACCTTGCCTCAACCCCAAAAACACCTCCTTACAAACAGTTGACACGGGACGATCCCTGTAAAAAGTCAAACTCCACGTCTCTTCAATTTCTGACCGATGAAAGATTCAATCATGGATAAAAGCACAATGTTGGAGATTCGTCAATGGACATTTACAAGTCTGAGA
>Ga0265598_1000085_pt1 | contig 11495 bp, 12 predicted proteins | sample saktaT_2_FD_197231 | JGI IMG/M metagenome (GOLD analysis project Ga0265598, IMG submission 197231) | Metatranscriptome of saline water microbial communities from Sakinaw Lake, British Columbia, Canada - sak_2011_5_24_40m (Metagenome... | ecosystem: Environmental > Aquatic > Non-marine Saline and...
AATTAAGTGGTGCCCACGCTGTCTTTGGTTACGCGAAAGCCCTCCGGCACAAGCACGGTTAAGCCGTTGTGCTCACACTCCTTCCAGCCCTCCTGCGGAAAACCAAAAAAGGACATCCTGCCCCATGCCACAGTGGTATAAATTCCCAGTATCTCCCGCAACTCATCGTCGATCTCGCCCAGCATTTGATCTGGATCCACAACCTTTACCAGTATTTTGGAAAGTCCCAAATATTCGCGAAAAGCCGCAACACAGGACACATGGATACCGGTTGTCAACAGCCCGCCCAGATCAAGCGGCACTTTGTCGGGCTGCTCGTACGTAAGAGCTTTTATTTAGCCACATACATCACCAGACTCCTGTCTGGTGATGTATGTGGCTATCCAGACGAGATGGCATTTGTTATAATGAAGCATGAGATTTAGAAAAAGTGCCCATGCTATCTACAAAACGGAATACTACCTCGTCTGGATACCGAGATATCGGAGAAAAATCTTTACAAAAGGAGTAAGGGAATATACAGAGAAAATACTTTCGCATATCCCAAAACTTTATCCCGATATCGAGGTAGTAAAGCTTAATATACAGGAGGATCATGTTCACATGGTAGTCGTGATACCTCCCAGAATTGCAGTTGCCGATGCAATTCAGTATATCAAAACACAGTCGGCAAAAAAGCTCAAGGCGAAATTTCCTTTTATACAAAGAATATCTATGCAAGGAAAGGCGGCATCTGGTCTAGAGGATACTGTGTATCGTGTATAGGTTTGAATGAAAAGGAAATTCTCGCCTATGTAGAGCATCAAGAAAAAGAAGACAAAGGGCAACTGCAATTAACATTGCCATAGGTTTAAGAAGCCCCCAGCTCCTGCTGGGGAAGTTTCACTAGACGCTCTTGTAATTTTCGCATACCACTCGCTCCACCGAAACAGAAACAGCGCTTATATCGACAATGCAACTTGTGTTGCCATGCAGCCACAAAGCTGTACATGGATACGCCGGAGTCACTCTTCCCCATCTAAGCGCTTTATAGGCTTGTTTCTTTTCCCTTCCCGTCACAAGCATTAATATTTCTCTTGAACATAACAAATTCGCCATGCCAAGTGTGATTCCCCGTTCAACCACGGCGTCGGTGTTTTTTAAAAGGACATGGGTTTTGGTTTTCGCGTCAAGATAGGGCGCGTGACAAAATGGAGTAAATTCGTCAGACGGCTCATTAAGGCCTAGATGTCCATTTTTTCCCAGACCCAAGATACAAAGATCAATAGGGCCGTTTTTTTCGAGCCATGCGTCAATGCGTCCACATTCCTCCTCCGCATTCACCGCCATAGAGTCAAATCCGATATAGCGGCTTTTGTCAAAATAAAGCGGCCTAAGCAGACGCTTTTGGATATACTGCTCGCAAGTGGACGGGTCTGTCGCTGGAATCCCCCACCACTCGTCAAGCTTGATTATCCGCAGTTGCGAGGTGTCGATACCTTCCCGCTTAACCAGCGTGACAAACCGCTCATAGGCCCCCAAGGGCGAGCCCCCGGTCGCGATGCAAAAAAGCGCGTCGGGCTTTTCACGCAGCACCCTTATCATTAGGTCGGAAGCGGCGACGCTCAGGGGTAGATAACCTTCTTCTTCTATAAAAAACATTGCTCTATCCTCCAAATATCAGCGTCGAGGCGCCTGCTATGGCGGAATCGTTGTCTTTTCTCGCCGGCCTTATCTCATACGCATTAAAAAAACCAAATACGGGCTGTACCCTGCTTTTAATAATTTCACTTGTGACTTCATAATAGCCGTTCATAAAGCCACCGCCCAAAATAACAAGCTCGGGATTAAACACGGTCATAAGCGTCCAGAAAGCTCTTTGCAGACGACCTGCGCACACCGCAAGAAAATCAAGCGCCGCTTTGTCATTTTTCTGCGCCGCCCTATAGAGGTAATCAAAATCCAAAAAGCCGCGCTCGACCGCCTGTAGATTGAGCGCTCTGCCGGACAATGTGCTTTCAAAACACCCTACGTTTTTACAATAGCACGAAGGGCCCTCCGTATCGACCAAAATATGGCCCATCTCGGGGTGGTAGCTGCTGTTTCCAGCGCGGCGATACAAGCCCTCACGGCGAAACCATACTGATACGCCAATTCCTGTTCCGAAAGCAACAAACAGCACCGTTTTGTCATAAAGCGCCCCAAACTTTACTTCACCAAGCAGCGCAACATTGACATCATTGTCGATTCTGGTGGGGAGGCCGGTCGATTTTTGTAAGGCCTCGACGATTTTATAATCTCGAAACCTCGGCAGGGTATACGGATTGTTAATCACGCCATTTGCAACGTCTACAGGCCCGGCTATGCCGACGCCAATTCCTTTAAGCGCGGACAGTTCCAGATGAAGCTCCCGCGCCTGCGTCTGCAAAATTTGTGAAATTTCCACAATCGTGCGCAACGGCTCACCGTCTGACGGTGTGGGTATAATCTGCTTAAGAAGAACCTTGCCGGCGCTGTCGGCAATTCCGACAGAAATTTTTGTCCCCCCGATATCAACCGCACCGCAGTATTCAGTATTGTTCAATTTGATTCTCCCTTTCCGGGTATCTCACTCAAAAGTAATCGGATTTGTCACCGCAAGTGCGCATTCCTCTCCGCGCATGGTGCCGCGAAGCTCCATGCGAACCCATCCCGAGGCCTCGGGCACCGTGATAATCATTTCGTTTTCGTACCCAACAAAATCGGCGCTTGACAGCTCCCTGCCGCCAACGCCAACCAGCACGATTTTTTGCGGTACTAAATCAAAATTACGCCATATCTCTTTTCTGTGCTCTCCGCCGACAGCAATCCGAAAGGTCGTCTCACCCCGCAGAAGAGTGCCGCCGATCCCGGTGTTTTTGCCGTTTGAGGAGGCCGAAAGCGAGACAGTCGGCCCCACGGTGACATACGCTCTGTGGTTTTTCAGCGCGTCCTTGGCGGCCTCGGTCACGTCTACCATCTCGTCGAGCATCAGGTAGGTCACGCCGAAGGGCTTGGTATCGTCCTCATCCCCATGCCAGTCCCTCCCCGAAATTGCCGTCAGATAAATCTCTTTATCAAGCAGCGAGGTCCATTTTTTGATAGCCTTTTTGTTGCGCATCACAAGCTGCGGCAGGCTGCCCGACCAAATCTCAATAAAATCTGCGAGGCCCCAGTCCTTTAAATAAAACTCCCAGTGGCAGCTGCAGCACACCGGATCACCCAGCGCGTAGGGGTGCGCGACGCCGGCAAGCCCGCCCGCGTCATGCACCATGGTGAGCTTTTCATCAATATTGTGCGGGACGACATCGCGCCAATCCACATATTTCTTGCTGCCGATGACCAGCACATGTCCGAAATATGTCGTCCACTCAATGCCTCTGATAACCGGAAAGGAGACGGAAAGCCGCTGATTGTCAAGCTCCGCCAACCCCGAATTGGTGTTGTGGTCGGTGAGGGCAATCATTTCAAGCCCTAAGCTTTTTGCCCTGTTTACAAGCCCCCCCACGCTTAATTGTCCGTCGCTGTGGACGGTGTGTGTATGCAGTTCGCACGCAACCCATTTCATAACGCACCAGCCTCTGTATTTGCCTTAATTCCGGTTATTTTCAGCCGATAAAAGCAGCTTTCTGTAATCACCGAGCAGACATTGACAGCCGCCCGCCACAACCCCTGCTCAAGCCTCCCCGCCATAAAACCCGCCGAAGCGGACTTTTCCGCAAGCACAAGATGCTGGCAGTTCGAGTGCCTGTGCGCAGCGCCCCGGTAGCTTACATTCATGTCAAGCGAAAAGGTAACCATGTTAGAAAGCGGAAGAAGGTTCTCTATCGGTCCGTACATATCGGTCTTCTTATCAAGGTCATATTTCTCCACGCACCCTATAATGAGCTCCATGGATTTGTCAAAATCGTAGAAAAACTTCGGCTCATAGCCGATGTCAATAAACATATGGGACAGCTCATCCGACACGGAAAATTCAAAAAACACGTTGGTTTTACAATCCTTCGGAGTCAGCACAAACTCCTTTTCAAGCAATATAATTTCTCGCGACATAGACAAGCACTCCTTTGTATTTCTCAGCCCTTGATGGAACCGACGGTCATCCCTTGCATCATTTTCTTCTGGAAAATCAGATACACGACGACAATGGGAAACGCGATGATGCTGGCCGCGGCCGACATCATGGGAAAATCAGTAAAGTGTTGATCCTTAAAGTAATTTAAGCCGACAGGTACCGTCCGCATCGCATCCTTCTGCACCATAATGGTTGGAAGCATAAAGTTATTCCAGCTTGACATGGCGGTAAAAATCAAAAGCGCCACCAGAGCAGGTCGCACAAGCGGTATCACAATGTAAAATAACGTCTGCAATTCGTTCGCTCCGTCAAGCCTCGCCGATTCCATTATAGAGCTCGGCAAATCGCGCATAAATCCCCGCATCAATAACACGCCGAAGGGTATTTGCATGGCAACCTGTGGCAAAATAAGCGCCCATAAGGTATTAAGCAGTTTGAGCCCCCTTAAGGTGTGAAACAGCGGAATCATAATCTGCTGAAACGGAATCAGCAGCCCAAACATTATTAAAGAGAAAACAAAGGATTTTCCGTGAAATTCCAAAAAAGAAAACACATGCGCTCCGAGAAGCGACAGCACAAGCACACATATCACCGTGACCGTCGCGGTAATGATGCTGTTTTTATAATATACTGCGAAATTTCCCATATCCCACGCCTTTGGATAGTTGCCGAAAACCCACTTCGCCGGCCATGCCAGCGGCCCGTTTGCGACAATATCGGGCATGGAGCGCAAGGAGGTAAATACTAAAAAAACAAACGGAATCAACGTAATGGCCGCAAAAAATATTGCAGACATATTCGCATAAATCCTAAAGCCGATTTTTTCTTTCATCGATTCCTGCCCCCCATCAATATCTTCCGCGCTCGCGGATGGCCATAAAGACCTTGGATAGCACCAAAAGCATAATGGTCACCAACGCGGTTACGGCCGTGGCTAATCCCATTCTGTTGTATATAAAGCCCTGCATATATGTATAAAGCGCAATCACATAGGAATGCTGCCCGGGTCCGCCCTTTGTCATAGCGTACACCACATCAAATACCTTAAATGACCAAATCATTGTCAAAAGCAGTACCGTCGTCATTGCTTCTCTGACCCCCGGTAGTGTAATATTCCAAAATTGTCTGGTTCTGCTGGCGCCATCTATCATTGCAGACTCATACAACTCCTTATCAATGCTTTGCATTGCCGAGGCGAAAACCACGCAGCAAAAGCCGTAATGAATCCAGACATTGACAACGCATAGCGCAATCATGACCGTTTTGGAATTTCCGAGCCAACCTATCGCCGCATACTGCCCAAGGCCGATTAATTTTAGCAGGCCGTTGAGCGGCCCCATCACCGGATCATAAATCCATTTCCACACGATGGCTGCGACCACCATAGAGATAATTTGCGGAAGAAAAAAAATAAGCTGGTAAAGCTTGGCATGCTTTAGGCCGCCGCGCACCAGAAGATTGGCCTGAAACAGGCCGATCCACACAGGTATTGTCATCGCAATTAGCGTCCAGATAATATTATTCTTGAGCGAAATCCAGTAAACCTCGTTATTAAACAGCATATCCTTGTAATTTTTCAGCCCTACAAATGTTTTTGGGCCCACTCCCTCCCACTGGGTGAGACTGATATAAAATGTCTGTATCGCGGGTATGCACACAAAATACAAAAACATGACAATTGCCGGCGCGAGAAGGGAATATGCAATGATATCCTGCCTAATGGAGTATGTGAGCGTTCTCTTTTTTCCCATAATCAGCATACTTTCCTCTCCGGCTGCAACCGCAGCGCTGAATTCGTAAATATATGTAATATGAGATAATTTTCTGATTTTATAAATGCTTTTTGTAACAAGGGCGGACTTTTTTATTCCGCCCTTGTTTTCCGTGCTTTGCGCTTTTTATTTGCTATTTTCTCTTTGCAAGCTCCTCAGCCTTTAGTATTTCATATTCCGCCGCGATTTTCTTGGCGTATTCCTCGCCGGTTATTTCGCCCATCAATATCTGCGCATTTAATATTTCCATGGAATTAAGCATGCCAGGAGCCGCGTTGTCTAAGAAGTAACCCATTTGCGCACCTTCTGTCGCCTCAAGCGCAGCCATCTGCTGCGGGAATATCTGCGCATCAGGGGTTTTAAAGTTCATCGTGGTAACAAAACCGCCTTCAACCCACTGTTTTGTTGACTCTTTGGTAAAGAAGGTGTCGATAAAAGCGACGGTAGCGGCCAGCTTTTCATCTGGCAAATTGGCTCTGATGGCCATCCCACCACCAGAGGCATCTACCAGAGTTGTCTGAAAATCCTTTGATTTCTTGGGAAACGGGAAGGCGCCCACATCAAGCTCAGCCACGTTTAACGGCTTTGCCGCACTTGCGCCGGTAACATAGATAGCGGTTTCGCCTCGGCCGAACAGAACAGTGAGACTGTTATGGTCAACGGCGACAACTCCCTCTCTGAAGTATCCCTTGCTGACCCACTCCTCAACCTGCTTTAGGGCCGCCAGCCTGCCCTCCGCAAAGGCGGGGGTAGTTTCCTCAAGATAATACCATTTGGTGATGTCCTCAAACGGCACCATGCCGAAAAGCAAGCCGTCAATATGCCACAGGAAGGTACGCACGCCTGCCTCGAAGGGGATATAACCCGCTTGTTTAATCTTTGCGAGAACTCCGTTGAATTCTTCAATGGTTTCAGGAATGGTCAGTCCAAGCTCGGAAAATATTTTTTTGTTATACCACACCACGCGAGGGCCGCTGACAAACGGCACACTATATATGGTTCCGGGATGGCGGACGTTTTGATATTCGATAGCGCCCGGCTTTGCCTTGTCCGCCCATTTCATTTCCTTGACAATCTCGGTAATGTCCATGAGGTAATTGTATCTCTCAAGCATGTTTTGGTTAGTGTCGTCCACATAGACAATATCTGGCGGCGCGCCCGAGTCAAACGCCAGCTTATATGCCAGAGTGTAATCCTCTACCGGACTATGGTCAATCGTGATATTGGGGTATTTTTCATTAAACAGGGCAATGGTCTTATCCATAAGCTCGCGCCTTTCCGCTGTGTGGTACCATGACATTACGGTGATTGTTTGCTTAACATTGGGGTCTACCTTGAGCGACTGCGACAGGCTTTCCGGTGCGAAGCCCGCAGTGAGTGTGAGAAGCATTGCTAGTGTCATGAGAGTGCAGATTGCTCTTTTCATTTTTCTTTTCCTCCTTAAAATTTTACATTTTTCTTTTCCTTCTTAAAATTTTACATTTTTCTTTTCCTCCTTAAAATTTTATTTTATACATTTACGAATGTATGGCCTATTAATTTCCCACAACTCATCTAAGATTTTTTCCGCTGCGGCGCCGGAATTCATAACAGGGTCACACAGCAGTGCTTGAAGCGCAAGCTCGCGGCTCCCGTGAAGCGCCGCTTCAACCGACATCGTCTGTGGCCCTATCTGTCCAGACAGCAGCGCCCGTATTCCTTTGGGTAACTCTCCGATATGCGTTTTGTGAATTCCGTTTCCATCGGCGTAAATGGGAATCTCAACCGCGATATCATCGGGTAGATTACTGATTGCTCCTTCATTCAGTACGACCGCTGAGGGTATAAAAGTACGCTTTCCCGTGATAATTGCCGAAATGACCTCGATCGCCTTTTCACCGGACGGGCACAGCCATTCGAGCACGTTGGTTTTGCCGGACACGATGCCCTCAATCTGAACCTTCATATCCACTCTTTGACGTTCGTCTTTTTCAAAGTCATAGCCTTCCTCGCCTGCCTCATAGCCCCATGCCAAATATTCCCCCACATGGTCGTCGCTACAAGACACCCAGTAGCCGTAAGCGCGGAACAGCCGCCTTATGAGCGGGAGAAACGACGGGTCGTAGCTTTTTTCCTTCTCCTTAAACATAGGGTATAGATCCTCGCCCGTAAATTTGTTTCTGATGCCAAAAATCCACTGAAAATGGTTCATTCCGGCGGCAAATAGCTCGATTTCCTGCTCAGGCACGCCCAAAATCTGCGCAATATCCTCCTGCGCCATGAAGATACCGTGGCACAGCCCGATACATTTAATTTTTGTATATTTGTTCACCGCCAACACAATGCGGCTTTCAGGATTGGAAAAATTCAAGAGATATGCGTTGGGGCAAAGCTCCTCCATATCATGACAAATATCAAAAATGGCGGGCAAAGTGCGCAGCGAGAAGAACACCGCCGCGGGACCTCCGTTTTCCCCTAAGCAATGGCGCACACCGTATTTTTTGGGAACGAGAAAATCCTTCTTCCACAAGTCGCACCGCTCGATTGCAATGCTGGTAATGACAAATCCCGCACCATTAAGTGCCGTTTTTCTGTCAAGATGCTTTTCCACCTTCATCTCAAGTCCGGTTTTTTCATTGAGCACGCAGGCAAATTCATACATCCTGTTAAGATTTTTCTCATTGATATCCACAAGGGCAATCGTGCTCCCGCGGAGCGCCTCACACAAAAACACGTCCTTAAAGGTGGGAATCCCAAAGGACATGCTACCCGCACCGATAAATACCAGTTTTGTCATTTGTTTTGTCATTTGTTTTGTCATTTCATCTTTTATTTTTTACCAAGCTGCTTTTCCGCCGCCGCCAGAATATAGGAAAGTTCATCGTATTTTGCGGGAGAAACTACAGGTGTCATTTTTCCATAATCAATTGTCACACGCCCAATATAATCCGCCGCTCTGTCCAAAAGCTCCTTTTGCGAGATTTCCGTCCACGGCTCACGCAGGAAAATTTCCGACTGTATGTAATCGCTGCGCAGATAGTCGACGGTGTGCTTGCTGCAAACAAAATTGCCGCCGATTCCGGTTTCCTTTATCACCTCTACTCCGAGAGAGTGCTCATTGACCTCAAAGCCCGCAAGCGTGTAATTGAGCATTCTAAACATTTCATTGTCCAAAACAATCTGCTCCATGCTTAAACCCTGATCGGCGCCCGCTATCCCCATACAACCCATGGTGTTACAGCCGGCGAGCATGGCAAACAGCAGGTTTGCGCTTTTTTCCATGCCGCACTGAAAATCCGGCATGAGCGCGTCGGACAGGCCGGAGTTCGAGCTGGCTTTTAATCCGTAAAACCTTCCCATCTGCGCCGACGCCACGGCAAACAACGACTGATTGGGCGAGCCAAACGAGCAGAGCATGGTTTTCGGGTCCATCACATGAGAGGGATTGCAGTAACGATCACAAAGCTTGCCGATCATAGAATAGTTGACAAACAGCGAAAGAAGTATTTCCGCCGTCCCTTGTACCATTGTACCTGCCACCGACATGGGGGCCGTGGCTCCCGACATCACCATCGGCCCCAACGAAAGGGCGCCGCCCGCCTTTGCGAACACCAGCCCGATTTCAAGACTTTCACGCCTATAGCCTAGCGGCGATATGGTTTCCAGAAGATAATTATACGTTCGATTCATCGCTTTTTGCATTTCTATAATGTAAGGCGCGCTTTCCACTGATAATATGTAGGTTCCACCCTCCTTTGAAGCGTAGGACAGCACCCTATGAAAGGAGGTTACGTCGGCTAATACGAGGGGAACATCGGCCGGAATGACAACGGCGTTTGCCCTTTTGAAGCTTTCAAGCGTTTCGAGTAGCGCGATTCCTTTCATAACATCATCAAGCGTTCCGTAGCGTCTGGTCTGGGATTTATAATCATACATGAATACCTGAGTAGAAATTTTTGCCTCCATTGGCTTTACACCGTGCTTCGACTGGTCGCGGGTGAAATTCCGCTTTCTAATTTCGTCAATCAGACTGCTCATAACAGCCGGCGAAATTTTTATGGTTTGGCGCTCCTTATCCACCTTGGCGCCATTTTTTTCGCAAAGGTCAATTACCTCGGCGTTTGGAATAGAAGCCCCCACCTCCCAAAGAACCTTCAGCGCCGCGTCGTTTATCATCTCGATTTCGGTTTGGGACAACACCTCAATTGAGGATAAAATTTGTTTCATTTTTTTGCCTGCTTTCCCACAATTATAAAGCTTTAGTAGATAATTATTTAACTTAGTTAATTTATTATGCTGTCATGATAACTAATCTTTTTGCAAATGGCAATCAATGCTCTTTTCTTGTCTGTGTCAACCTTTTGGGGGTAGTTTTTTTGGTGAAAAAATTTCTTCTGGTTTTGGGCAGACCTACCCCTTGCTTTGTTAAAGCTTATTGTTTGTACCAATAAGCATAATTATCCTTATGTTATTTGGGTTACAACAATATGTGGTCATCTACTTTCGTAATAGGTAAGTTTTTCCAAAAAATTTATAATCGATATTACAGGATTATTACGGTGCTGAGGTTTAGCCTCGGCTTTTTCAATTCATGGCGACCTTATCTTTGGCAATTCCGTAAATGAAGTTAGAGGCTTTACTGATAAAGCCAGTGAAATATTTAATGGTTCAATACCATTCAAGATGCCAGTCTGAATTATACTCATTATCACTGCATGGTTTAAAGCCCCTAAAGCTGAACGGTTGCCAAAAGTTATCTTTCTAATAATAACATTTGGCCTTAATTGCCTCTCAGCCCGATTATTGGTCGGTTCAACCAGAGGATTATCCAGAAAGGTGAATAACTCCTGATTGTATTTTATTATCCGCTTACAGAAACGTCGCGCATCTTTATGCTTAATCGGTAATAATAGTATTTCCATCATCCTTGAGATGGCCCGCTCTTTTCCCTTGCCCAAATCTTTAAAAGCCTTTGTCCCTTCATAATACCCATTCCAGAGTTCAATTGTCTCTTTCAATACCATCTTCAATTCCTGGCAAAATATCCCATCAATGCTCTCGGGAGCAAACTTATTCTTTTCCTGGACTTTCTTAATCTCAGCCAGAAGATACCCCAAACAACGCTGCTTTGACCGGGCCTGAAGTTTGTTATAAGCCGAATAAAAATCGCTAGTCAAAACCCCCTGATACTTCTCACCCAAGATATCGCTGACCACCTTGCTGCCACGACTTTTGTCAATCTGATAGAAAGCCGCATCTTTATTGGTAAAGACCCACAACCAGTGATTCTGGCCATTAACCCTCCAACCTGTTTCATCAGCATTCACACAAGGTGAATGGCGGATTGACTGTTTTATCCCCGCATAAATTAAAGCTCCGTTTTGGGCTTGCTCGTGTTAAAAGCTAAAAATGAGGGATGAGTAAGATCTAGATCAAAAATATCTTTGAATATCTTGGTTACTTTCCGGTAGGGCAGACCAAGATAGCGCAGGTAGCCACCAACTGCCCGAGCCTGAACTCCAATTCGGTCACTTGCCAGTATCGATTCTTTTGCTTTGGAATAAATAACTCTTTTACACTGCTTACAGTAACCATGATGTAGCCGATAACAAGTCACCTTCTTCTTTATCTCAATATCTTCTACCACATGATCATTAAAACTTTTCTGTAAT
>Ga0265598_1000091_pt1 | contig 11403 bp, 9 predicted proteins | sample saktaT_2_FD_197231 | JGI IMG/M metagenome (GOLD analysis project Ga0265598, IMG submission 197231) | Metatranscriptome of saline water microbial communities from Sakinaw Lake, British Columbia, Canada - sak_2011_5_24_40m (Metagenome... | ecosystem: Environmental > Aquatic > Non-marine Saline and...
GGAGTAAGTTTTCATCCATGCTGAATATCCATGTGATTTGAGTATATTTAGAAGCTTTTGGGCATTCTCATTATAGTCAAATATGCCAACTCTAACCGAATAATTGGCAGATTTGGCTCCGTTGGTTTTTTTGGCAGAAACATCAGCACTGCTTTTTGCAACCTGTTTGGTTGTTGAGGTTGACGGTTTTGCCGCGCCTGCTACTGCGGTTTTTTGTGCAGTTTTTTCAGTTTTGGATGATGTCACAGAAATATTTTTTGCTGGCTTTATTGCTGATTTCGTCGTGCTAGGCTTTGCGGTTACAGGCTTTGCTGGTGTAGATACTGCAACAGGAGTATTTTTCACTGGTTTTGAAGCACTCGCAACTTGTTTGGCTACATTTGTCGGTTTCTGAGTAACAACCGCAGTCACAGGTCTCTGCATTGTTCCGGCACCAGCTTTAGTTTGGCCAGTCGTTGATGGAATGTGAATGGCATTCTTCTGCTGCAATAATGCCACATCAATCGGAGGTTTTCTTGGTTCAATGTCCATCTGTACCAGATTTAGAACGGCTTTGACGCTTACCTTGGAAGCACTATCTTTTGCTCCTGTGATTGTTATACTACTTGCAGTCATATATTGTCCAGTTTTTTCCAATTCCTTGAGGAAATTGACGAGATTACTGTATCCGCCATCAAAGGATACCTCAATGGGTTTTAGCTTGCATGGTAACGTTGTGGGTTGAGCAACTGGTTCATTATTAGTCTTATCATTCGACTGTCCAGCAGTTTTGGGCTGTCCAGCAGCTTCCAAAACCTTTGTTTTCATTGGAACGATGGACATTAGACTATTGCCTGTCCGGTCGGTTGTGTCAGGTAACGATCTCATGAAAGTCAGCACGTCATTTTCATTGCTGAAAACTCTTCTGCGTATACTCACAAGCTCAGCATCCAACACTTGAGCGTTATTTGCTATTATGTTAAGCTGACGTGTGTTCTCTTCGAGTTCCTGAAGAAGCGCTTTTTGTCTGCCATGCTCGGAACGGGCAGATTGAAGCTTCTCTATCTCAGGGGCAACCATAGATCTAAATGACATATAACCCGAAATTAAAAATAGAGCAACATATATCGCAATCTGATATATTGGCATATTTCTTTGTTCACCTAGATCAGCTAATCCCAATTTTATCCTCCTGTCCGCCTAATTTCTGGCTTTTCAAACTGCACCTTATTTCAAATTGCATAAAAGAAGCCTCGCCTATTTGGCTTCTTCTGACAAAAGTAAGCTCTGGATAAGTGAAATATGGTGAGTCACTTAAGGTATCCATAAATCGGAAAACCGAATCATAGGATAAGGATTGACCGACCAAAACTACGTCGCTCTTTTCCTGCCACGAAAGCGTTGAGAGCCATATATTTTTTGGGATAATGTTGCTCAACTCGGGAAGAACTTCAATCCATTTGACAACGGATACTGTATTCAGGGTTCTCTTTGCCATTTCGATCTGTGTTCTCAACTGCGTAACTTCATTCTGAGCATCCGATAAAAATATACCTTCCCTGTAAGTTTCACGAGTTTCTTTAACGCCATCTATATCATGGATGACAGACCTTGTCCATGCTTTTAGACCAAAGGTTGCACCAACTGAGAGCAATATAGCCAGTATCATCGCCAAAGCCCCCGCAAGCGCCTGCTTTTTTAGGTTAATAACACCGATTCCCTTCGGGGGAACCAGGCTAACGGTACTCTCACTTCTAGTAAACATGGCGGTACCGATGGCGGCATAGGCTGAAAGCATATTATTTTCTAAAGCTGACTTTGTGGATTCATCTGCTGTCTCCGGAAGTGGCGGACTAGTAACAGGGACATCAAGGAACTCGCTAAGCCTTGCACAGATTGTTTCGTTATCTTCGCTGTCAACAAACAGCATTATTTTGTCAACTTTATATTCTGGATAGGTTGTTTGATAATATGCAAGCGATGATCTTATTTCCCCAGCCAATTCTCCGAAAACACTGGCATTATCAAGGTGGCTTCTGCCAAATTCAATGCCATGTATAAAGCGGATAGAATTTTCTCTGGAGATTGTTACTATACCATCATCTTCTTCCAAACAAACAGCCATTACTGAATTTTCTTCTCTGATTGTTTTTTCTTCTTCGGGTTCCTCAACATCAGAAGAAATTGTCCTGAGAATCGCCAGAGGTAATGGCTCAATGGCAGAAGCCCTGAGGCTAGCGGCTTCCAAAGAAGCCATATAGGAGCGGATTAAGCTCTTAGGTGCGGCAACGAGAAGCAACTCCAATTTTTGCGCGGCACCCTCGAAGGTCTGTCCAGTAACTTGAAAATCAAGTATAGGTTCATCACTTGACAGCGAAGCATAGTTTTCGGCTTCGCTATTTAATGCCTCCTTCATTTCTTTTTTGGACATTGATGGCAAAGTCAGTGATCTTATAATGACTCCCTGCTTGGTCGAGACAGCCAGAGAGACATCTTGCGACCTAACATCGCTATCTTCCATCATATCGCGGATCAATCTCGTAAAGGAAGGGACATTAACAAGACCTTCTTCTTCAAAGGCATCAGCCGGCGTATCGGCAACGCTCAAGTGTTCGACCATAAACTGATTTGTGCCAACTCTTTGAAGCCTTGCCATGACTGTCTTCTGCGAGCCAATGTATAACCCAACCGTATGTTTTCTTTTTCCAAGCATTTGAAATCTATATCTCCTTTTCCATCCAAAGGGTTATTTTCACGCTAGGTGAATTGCTTATCCCCGCAACAATGGTTTTTGTAAAAGATGACACAGTCCCAGTAGACTCAAGCCTGATTTTGTCATCGCTGGGATCGCTAGGATCGTCGCCAGCATCCATTGTCAATGTAACATCATAGGTGCTACCCAAATCGGAATTTGATACTGTCCATTTGTTTTCGACAGAGTCAAAGGAATCCCAGCCGAAACCAGTATCCAAATGTAAAGTATCAAGTCCACTCGGTGGATCTGTTGTGAAATCAAGTCCACTCCAATCCGCTATGGATAAAACACTCAAAGTATCTTCTACCCCAGCATCTGCGACATATAACGCCTGAAGATAAAGCTTGTGATTACCGGTAATTCTGGTTGTGGATGTAACTAGCTCAAAAGATGTTATGGCAAGAACCGACATCAATGAGATCAGCATCAATGTCAATACAAGCACAAATCCCCGCTTATCTTTTGAATACTTGCCCCAATATGCTCTAATAAAAGAGCCCGCATTTTTTTTCTTGGGAGCTTTCATCGCTCATACCTCTTTCTCAGGCAGAATCGTCTTAATTAAGGTGTTATTTGTGGATAAAATTTATCATCTAAAAGTTTGGCTATGTCCATATATAAAGGTGGAACATAGGTAACTTGTGTGTGATTTTCAATTATAACCTTTTTCTTGGAATATACAGCTCCAGCAAGATTCGAGCTATTGGAAAATTCCACATTACCATTTGGCGAATAGACAAAACCTCGCCACTGGACGCTGTTTGAACATGAAAAGCCATTATATGCCTCAACATAAAGCAAATTTGCACCATCAATAGGATCTCCACCATAGAGATAATCAAATGATGAAGAATTTATCAAAACCATCTCATCTTTAATAAATATTCTTATGGGTCCAGTTCCATCAGGACCATCAAAATTAAAGATTAACTTAGCGCTATTGCCAATTTCGAGTCTGTTAAAGTAATAATCTCCTGTTGCGGCAAAGGTAACATAACTGCTATTTGCCACTACAAAATCCAAGAATTTGCTGTTGGGATGTATGACAATATTACTACTATTGGTTATATCCACATTGCCATATTGCCCCACTGGCAAATCCTGTGTTTTCTTTTTGAGGCTTATATTACCGAGCGCGCCAGATGAAACTGGAGTCGTATCCGCTGGTGGCATCATAGGAAACACAGAACTTCCCCACTTGGCGGCTCTAGTGTCAGCATCGGCAAAGTCCATAGGGTCTCGCATGAAAGTTGGGAAGGTTGATGGATCAGCTTCATCAAAATCAAAATTCAACTTTTTTGGATCTCCAAAGATATGGTCATCTGGCACAGAGCGACCATGGGGTATATGGACAGTTTTATTGATCCGTGAAGTGTTTTCCATACTTATATCTTTGAGTGTCCAGAAATATCCATAGGTCTTTGCGCTGTTTTTAAAACTTGAAGAACATGGATAAGCAAATGATGTAGTCGGTGCACAAGCGGCAAGAACGCTTTTCTTATTAACCACACCTGCATTTTCACCAAGAAGAGTTCCTTTTACCACAAGGTATCCATTAACCTCAACACTATTTTGACCAATATATGGCTTGCTTGGCGTAGTATTACTTCCTGTGCGAGTTCCAACATTACCATTAATGGTGCAATTATTGCTTATCTCAACCCCTTCATCACCAAAAACGACATAATCGGTAAGTCCCCATCCGAGAACACCATCTCCCAAAGACCCCGGTGGCGGAGTGCCTTTAGTTTTCTCATTTCCTTCGTTCCAACTGTATTCGTCTAGACCTGGTTCCGCGGGATCATCTGGAGTGTCATCAAAGTTAGCAACGGTATTCGTAACCAGATATGCGCTTGCTGTCAAAGATATGGTAACTCCACCGTCGGATGTAGTTATTTTGATCCGAACTAATTTGACATCATCGGGAGTTCCTGCTGCCTCCCCGGCACTATTAAAACAATCAAATTTAAGTTCAGTTACAGGCTTTGACAAATACGCTAGCCCTTGCCCTAGATTATAATCTTCTTCATTACTCGAATCTGTAGAGCATTCTCCATATAAAAGAACATCACTATCTTCACCACTACCAAGTTTGACCATTGCATATTCTATTACAGGGGGATCGTTTCTTAAAACTTTGAATCTTATTACGGTGCCGTCTTCTGCCTCATCAAAATATGTCAGACCGGGAGAGTTTTTAATTTCCCTAACGACTTTTTCCATGCCGATTACTGCATTTTGTATGGTTTCGGAATCTTTATCCGCGCTCTGCCATGTTTTTTTGCCGCCTGCAAACGGCACTATGATAGAGACACTTATCAGCAATACGATAGCCGATATAAGTATTATTTCAATTAATGTAAATCCTTTCTCGTTTTTGCTGAATATCCCGCTTAACATCTTATTCCTCCTTATTGTCCTTGCCTTTAAGTAGCCCTGTATGATACTTTGGTTTTTATCTCAATCTTATGTTCTGCATCGGCATAGACACTTCCAGAATCCCCGTACCAAGTCTGAATAGTTATTATCTTTATATCTACATCGCCAACGTCATCAATATTCGTTCCTCCGTCATCAATGACCTTGTATCTATAGGATGTATTATCAGGAAATGGCTGTGATGATTGGCCACGATCAATACTAATGTCCGCCGCGATCAAGCCTTTCACCTCCTCGAGTTTGTCCTGTGCAAAAAAAGCCAGCTTATTTTCGATAATCATTGATTCATTGATTCGGTATATGCCTGGCATAGCCTGCATAATGGGGATTAAGGCAACACCCATCAGCGAAACGGCAAGCAAAACTTCAATTAATGTAAAGCCTTTATCATTGCAAATCATTTCTCACCCCCACAAAATCATTATGGGACATAGGCATTTCTTGTTATGAGCTTTTCCAGCAATGAGCTCTTCCAGTGAAGCCTATTATATTAACAACATACGTCTGACCTTCAGCAACAAAAGTTATCGTATAATCTCCACCAATACAAGCACCGAGATAATTAAACTGAAAGATATTCGCATTATTTTCCTCATCGTCTACTGCCGTACAAGTAACCTCTGGAGCTGGAGCAACTACGCGGGTTTCCCCTATTTGAGTATCGGGATCAGTTGAGGGATCAAATATTTTGTATTCTGTAAAAGGGCTTTGGAATTGTAGGTAATATCGTATGCCCTGATTAATTGCCAAACTTCTTGCGACTCTCAAATCATCGGTAAATTTTTTTGCTGTTGTTCCTGCTAGATTCCTTCCCAAATTGAATCGCGGCATTGCCACGGCAGCTATAATCCCAATGATCACAATAACCAAAAGTACTTCAATAAAAGTATATCCGGATTTACTTCGCATCGTTTATTCTCCCAAATTTTAAGCTTATTTAGCATTATTATATATCGCCTGTGACAAGACTATCAGCCTATATCATAGAAGTAAATCCCGCTTTCCATAAATATATTTTTGCCAAACCATATTCATGCATCTAACCCCATAAACACTTTCCCGACTATCCGGAACGTGTCTATGGGAATAATTGGTTTATTTATTAGGGAAGACTCTTAACACAACGAAGGCCAATAATGCCATTGCTTGTTGCTGGAAAATAACTAAACCTTGTGGCACATCGCAAATAGCTTGGGAAGAAACCATCAAAACAAGAGCCTCCACGCAAAGTCTTAGTTAAGGCTGTCTTCTCATCCAATACTTCAGGAGCCAATGGATTACTGCCGGGCGAGGATTCATAAAAACTGTAATGATAATAATCCGCACACCATTCATAGACATTGCCGATCATATCAAATAAGCCATAGTCATTGGGTGCAAAACTACCAACGGGTGCTGTATCATCCCAAATATCACCACCGACATGTACACTTGCGAAATTGCCGTAGCTATAATTCAGGACGCCTTCCCATGGAAAATCTCTTCCGCTAAATTCACCACGACAGGCTTTTTCCCATTCAGCCTCTGTTGGCAATCTCTTGCCTGCCCAACTGCAATAGGCTACGGCATCATCCCATGTTACGCCGACGACAGGGTATGGATCCGAATTAAACAATGGGTCAGCCCAGTATAGTGGAGCTGGATGTCCTGTTGCCAACATAAAATTGCGATATTGCGCATTGGTTACCTCAGTTGTGTCAATATAATATTCATCCAGATATACTGTATGTTCAGGCAATTCATCACCAAAGATTGGCATCCCATCAGGTGTATCAAAACTCCCCATAACAAAATCACCAGCAGGAACCAAGACCATCGTTGAGCCGCCAAAAGTGATGTATCTCAATGTATGGTCAGCATCACTTGCCACAATTCTCATCATAACCGTTTCTGTAAGAATGTCTGGGTAGTCCGTACCTATGCTCCAGTCAGCCTTTTTCCCTGTACCGGGAAGGACAATTCCAAAATCACCGGAAACAGTTTCCGGTATGATAACATCAAAATGCGCTCCTCCATCAATCGAAGCCTCAAGAGTGACATTAACAGGTACGCCCCCGGAATAAGCAAGGTCATAACAAGTTTGATGAACATTATCATCAGCTATATACAGATAACTCATATTTTTAATAACCGGGACAGCAGAATAAGCGCTAAGGGTTAATAACAGACAAATCATGAATGAGATAGAAAATACTATCGTCTTTTTTGTCAGGAAACTATGTTTAATCTTTTTGCCAAAGAGAGACATGCATACACCTCCGTATTGAGAAATTACATTTAGCATCTGGTATATGACACTTAACAAACTACTTTAACATAGAGCAAGAATATATTAGACCACAATATTTTTGTGCGTTTGGGACTCAAATGGAATTAATTGGCCAACTTCATGACATCAAACATCGGCAGATATATTGCCATCAGAATCAGACCAACAACAGCCGCGATTACAACCGTTGTCATCGGCTCAATCATTGCCATAAGTCGTTTAACCTGATCCTCGATCTCTCTGTCCAGGAATCTTGCGCTTTTCTCAAGAGATTCACTCATGTTACCGACTTCCTCTCCCAAACCGACCATCTGCACAACTATTGGAGGGAATATTTTGCTATTAGCCATCGGGTCTCGCAGACCGCCGCCGGCATTTACATTCTCCCGAATAGTATTAATAACTTGATCCATGACAGCATTATCCGCAACCTGTTTTGCTACATCAAGAGCCTGGACGATAGGAACGCCGCTCATGGTAAGAGCACTCAGAACCTTTATGAATCGGGACACCAAAATTTTCTTGATGAGTTCACCAAATAGTGGGGCACGCAATTTTACATGGTCAAGTATGTTTTTGCCAAATTTTGATTGAGCGAAGTTAATATATCCAAAGTATATTCCGCCCCCGCCTCCCAGCAAAAGCCACCAATATTTCGGAATAAACTTACTGAGCCAGATAACTATTCGGGTAGGCATAGGCAAACCTACATCTATTTGTTGATATAAAACCATGAATTTTGGGACAACAAATGTAACCAAGAAGATACTCACCCCTATACAGACAACCATGACAATTTTTGGATATACAAAGGTTGCCTTAACTTTTTGCCTGATCTGTTTTTCTGAATCGAGGTATTCAGCGATCTGACGCAGTGATTTACTCAAAACACCACCAATTTCTCCACTTTTCACCAAATTAATAAAGAGATTGGAAAAGACTTTGGGATAGTTGCTTAGCGAATCGGCAAACGATATGCCGTTCTCAACGTCCTGTTTAACTGCATTTATAACCTCTCTAAATTTTACATTTTTGGTTTGCTGGGCTAATGTTGTCAGACATTTGACTAGAGTTAATCCAGAGTCAACCATAACAGAAAGCTGTTCAGCAAAGACAGCAATTTCGTCACCTGTGATCTTTGAAAGAAAGCTAATGCCCTTCCATTGTCGCGAAGTTCGGATGGAAGTAGGATAAAAACCTCTCTGCCTTAGGCTAGCCCGCACTTCCCTCTTATCTGAGGCATCAATTATACCTTTATACAACGAGCCATCAATATCTCTTGCAATATAACTAAACTTAGACATTTTGTTTCACCAAGCAATCGTGGGTTAAAATTTTGGGTTCTAAAATTCCTCAAAAATTGGTTTTCCAATATATTATTTTTGGCAAATTAGATATCATAGCTTATCATGCTGAACAGAGCGAAGCATCTTAAATAAAGAAGATTCTTTGCTTCGCTTAGAAAGACAATTATTTAGACAAAATCATATTAACTTTCGGCCTCCAGATAAACTTGTCTCTGCACTTCATCATAGGTTGATATGCCCTGCAACACCTTCTCTTTTCCTATCTGGGCTAAGGTTTTCATTCCTTTAGACATAGCAACTTTTCTGATCTCGCTTGTTGGGGCTTGAGAGACTATGAGCGGTCTAACATCATCATCGACCTCAAATATTTCATAGATTCCTGAACGTCCCTTGAAGCCAGTACCTCGACAGAAATCACAGCCTTTGCCTCGCGCAAGTTCCAAAACCTCTTTAGGGGCTTCCAATACATCAAGCACTTCCTGAGATGGACGGTAAAATTCCTTACATTCAGGGCATACAGATCGAACCAGACGTTGTGCAACAACACCGATAACAGAAGATGCGATAAGGAATGGTGCAACATCCAAGTCTAATAACCTGGCGATGGCTCCGGGTGCATCATTGGTGTGCAAGGTGCTAAGAACCAAGTGACCGGTAAGGGCTGCCTGAACCGCGATGTCTGCGGTTTCCGAATCACGTATTTCTCCGACCATTATTACATCCGGGTCCTGTCTGACAATTGCGCGAAGAGCGCTGGCAAAGGTTAGACCAAAGGCTGGATTAACGTTAATCTGACTGATACCATTCATCTTATATTCAACAGGGTTCTCAACAGTTATTACATTCTTGGTCAAAGTGTCTATTTCTTTCAGACAGGCATACAATGTGGTACTTTTACCACTACCCGTAGGGCCTGTAACTAGAATCTTTCCATAGGGATGAGATATGAAATTGTTAAATTTTTTGGCTTGTTCCTTTGTCAGACCCAGATGCTCCAGATCAACAAGCATTGTTTCTTTATCAAGAACTCTTATGACTATTTTCTCGCCATTTATGGTTAAAACACTTGAAACACGAAGATCAACCTGCCTTCGCCCAACCGTCATGGTTATATGTCCGTCCTGCGATCTTCTCTTTTCAGCGATATCCATATCAGCCAGAAGTTTCATTCTCGAAACAACGGAAGGCTCTATATATCTAGGGACGGTTGTAATATCATGAAGTAAACCATTTATTCTGTAGCGCACACGCATCTCAGGCAATTGTGGCTCCATATGTATGTCACTCGCTCCATCATTGATAGCACCGCGAACAATGGAATTAACCAGCGCAACAACAGGGGCTTCGTCAATATCAAGAAATTCTTCCTGAACAGAAGCACGTTTCGTCGTCCCAAATTCCTGAAACGTCATATCAACGATTGCCTGTTTCGATGTTTGGTCAGCGGTAAATTGTTCATTTATGGCGTGATCAAGCTCTTGCCTAGCCACTACTATCGGTTTGATTCTCAAGCCAGTTAAAAGCTTTATTTCGTCAATACCGGGGATGTTAACCGGTGCTGTTGTAGCAACAAAAAGCTGCTCACCCTCAATTCCGATCGGAAGCATATTAAGCCTGCGAACAGCCTCTTCCGGTAATATTTGTGCTATACGTCGGTCAATTTGAAAATCGCCAAGACTGGCTTGTTGTGTCTCCATAGTTCTCATTATGGTACGCTCACATTCTTGATTCGGAAATGATAATTAAAGTCTATTTAAGTACGCTGGAAGTTTGGGCTACGATAGATAAGTTTTAGGTTGGATCAAAACCCAACCCAAAACTTTTAGTATCATAAAGACGTAACTAAAGGGTACCATGTGTAATACATGTCGATCTACCAGTAGCCAAAAGGCTATACGTAGCTCCAGATACAGGACATTCTGGTGCACCATCAGGGAAAGAGCCTAAGCCCGTAACAGAATCATAAATATCAACCAAGTTATAAGGAGCGGTATAAGCAGGACTACCAACGAGATCTATGACCCCGTCGGTCGGGCTGGTTTTTATGTTATTCATAAACAGATATTCCTCGACAGCGGTATTTATTGCCGCCAGATTGCTCTGACAAGTTTTTAGTTGCGCGTCGTCACGAGTGCTCATAAACCTTGGGAGGGCGACAGCCGCCAGGATACCCAAGATAACGACAACGAGTAGGACTTCAATAAGTGTAAAACCTTTTTGATTCTTTTTCATTTTAAACATTTTTTAATCTCCTCACTGCGATACGGTTATGTAACCATTACCAAGAGTGCCGATACATTCCAACAAGCGTTTAACTAGCCACTTTCTCAAAATTTCACAGGGATTATACTAAATTTGGTTACTCCCACGTTTCCAAACCTTTTTCCCCGATCCATATTGTTGACATACTCCCACGACTAAAGTTCGTGGGATTCTGGTATCAACGATAATTGCCAACTGGATGTTGGTCTTACATTATCGACTCCAAGAGTAGATGCCCCTACTCTTAAAATATTATAGCTGGCGTTGCGGTCTCTATCGTGTAGGGTTTCACATTCAGGGCAACGCCATTCCCGTTCTTTTAATTCGAGGGTTTTATAAAGGTATCCGCAGACAGAACAAGTCTTTGATGAAGGTTCAAAGCGACCAATGCA
>Ga0265598_1000096_pt1 | contig 11250 bp, 9 predicted proteins | sample saktaT_2_FD_197231 | JGI IMG/M metagenome (GOLD analysis project Ga0265598, IMG submission 197231) | Metatranscriptome of saline water microbial communities from Sakinaw Lake, British Columbia, Canada - sak_2011_5_24_40m (Metagenome... | ecosystem: Environmental > Aquatic > Non-marine Saline and...
GCCTTGCCGGCGCATTCGGGATGAAGAGCTTGAGACCAGTAGGCTATTTTTCGCGTGGAAGGCGGGCATAGCTCAGTTGGTAGAGTACAAGCTTCCCAAGCTTGGTGTCGCGGGTTCGAGCCCCGTTGCCCGCTCCATTCATTTCTGACAGGTCGGGCCTGATTCCCCCTTTTTGAGGTTAGTGAACGGTTTTGGCAGCGATTCACCTACTTCAAATTGTGGATACTGCGTTGGTTTTTCATAATTCCTTATCGGTTTTTGCTCAAAGGACCTATGTAAGAAAGCGCTTTACAATTGAGTCTGCAGTGGGGAAGCGGGCAAGGTGGCCCGCTTTTTTTATTTTCAGGCCTAGGGCTCCAACATCGAATCCCGGCAGGAGATCCAGCGCTGTCAAGCTGTGTATTGTTTGTTCCACCTTGGACCTAAGGCCTTGAGCCTATCTTATCAGGATGGTGTGGGGAATGCATACGCAGGCTGTCAGAGAGGTAAGCCTTCTTATAGAACCGATTCTGGATGAGATGGAAATCGAGCTTGTTAACGTTGAGTATCTTTCAGAAGGCGGAAGATGGATTCTAAGGGTCTATGTGGACAGGGATGGGGGGATTACCCTGGATGACTGCGTCCGGGTGAGCAGAGAGATCGAGGATCTGATTGATGTCAAGGATCTCTTCCAACAGCCGTATGTCCTGGAGGTCTCCTCCCCGGGTCTCAACAGACCCCTTAAAAAGGAAAAAGATTTTGTCCATGCCGTCGGAAAGGAAGTCAACATCCGGATGGTGGCCCCCATTGACGGCCGCCGGAATTTCAGAGGAAAGCTACAGTCCTTTGAGGACGGCGTGCTGTGCGTGACTGCAAACGACGATCGATTTCTGCTTCTCTATGGGGGAGTGGAAAAGGCCAATCTGGTCTATGATTTTGGGGATTGAAATGAGGCCTTTGAATCCGTCCTCCCATCTTGACTCGTTTCTGTTTTCCCTGAGAGCTTTGATCCTGCCCGGGTTGAACAGACCGTGATTAAATGGAGAAAGCGGCGTGGACCGACTTTCAAAGGCATTAAAGAATTCAGTGTGCTGATGGAGCGAACGGTATGATTTCAGATTTAAAGAGGGTTATTGATCAAGTAAGTCGTGAAAAGGGTGTTGAGCAGGATGTGCTGATCGGGGCGCTTGAGGAGGCGGTGAAGGTGGCGGCCCGCAAGAAATTCGGCCCCGATTACGATCTGGAGGTCAATTATAATGAGGAACTCGGGGAGATTGAGGCCTTTGAATTCAAGGAAGTGGTTGAAGAGGTGACAAACGAACACCTCCAGATATCCTTCAAGGAAGCCCAGGACGTGGACCCTGAATCTGAATTGGGAGATAGCCTCGGGATCAAGATGGATACGGACGCCTTTGGTCGAATTGCCGCCCAGTCTGCCAAGCAGGTCATCATGCAGAGGCTGAAAGAGGCCGAGAGGGATATGGTCTATGATGATTTCAAAGATCGCCGCGGCGAGATCCTCAACGGGATTGTGCAGCGATTCGACAGGGGAGCCATCATTGTCAATGTGGGGCGGGCAGAGGCCGAACTCCCGCAGAAGGAACAGATCCCGAGAGAGGCCTACAGACAGGGAGATCGAATCAGGGCTTTTATTCTGGAGGTGAAGCAGTTCAGCCGAGGACCGCAGATCATTCTTTCCAGGACCCATCCTAATTTTTTGGCAAGCCTCTTTGAAAACGAGGTCCCTGAAATTTCCGAGGGTATTGTTCAGATTGTGCAGGTGGCGCGGGAACCGGGAAGCAGGGCCAAGATTGCGGTGGCATCAAAAGATCCGGATGTAGATCCTGTGGGGGCGTGCGTGGGCATGAAGGGGAGACGGGTCCAGGCTGTGGTCCAGGAACTGCGCGGTGAGAAGATCGACATCGTCACCTGGGACCCTGATTCAGCCAAATTCATATGCAATGCCCTGGCCCCGGCCGATATCACGCGGGTTATTGTGGATGAGGATAGCCGCAGTATGGAGGTGGTGGTCCCGGATGACCAGTTGTCCCTGGCCATTGGAAAACGGGGGCAGAATGTGCGCCTGGCCTCCCGACTGACAGGGTGGAGGCTGGATGTTGTCGGAGAAACCAATTATAATACGGCGCTCAAGGATGGATACCGGTCGCTCCTTGACCTGGAGGGAATCGGGGAAAAGCGGGCGACCGATCTCTATGAGGCGGACTTCAAATCAGTGGGAGATGTGGCCGACGCCTCGGTTGAGGACCTCCTCGCCGTCAAAGGGATGACAGAGGCCAAGGCGGAGACTCTCATTGACGAGGCCATCCGGTACGTCAGCGAGCGGCATGATGCAGAGGCATCTGAAACAAAGATGCAGGAAGCGGCAGGGGAGGGGCCGGGCGGAGCAATAGAGGAGAAAGCAGAAGAATCGCCGGAAACCTCTCAGGCGGAGGATATCCCTGAGGAGGACGATCAGGAACCCGAAACATTGAAAACTGCAGATGAGTAGAGGAAAAGGGCACATACCGATAAGGACATGCATATCCTGCAATACCAGGCGGGACAAGAAAGATCTGGCCAGACTCATCCTGAATGCCGATGAATTGGTTATTTGGGATGCGGGCGGGAAAGGGGCAGGCCGAGGCGCCTATGTGTGTCCGGATGAATCCTGTCTGAAGTCCCTCAGGACGAGCAAGCGACTGAAGAGGGCGTTCAGGACGGGGGACGTTGTTGCGGTTCATCCCGACTTTTTTCGTGTTCAACAGTGCGGGAAGCACTGAATGGAAAAATGAGGGTGTTGTGCGAACCATAATGAATTTGCTTTGGGGGAATCAATGGCTAAAGTCAGGGTTTATGAATTAGCAAGAGAACTCGACATGGACAGCAAGAGTTTGGTGGACAAGCTCATTGCCGGAGGGCTGGACGTCAAGAACTACATGAGTACGCTTGATGAACCCTTGATTGTGAAGGCAAGAGAAATCGCTGCGGGCGCCGCCGTGTCGGAGGTGGTTGTAGAGAAGCGAATCAAGCCGACGGTGATTCGCAGGCGCAAGAAAGTTGTCGTTGTCGAGCAGGCTCCCCCCGAGGTCACGGCAGAAAAGGAACCTGAACCGGAAGAGGTCCCGGAAATTGAAGAAAGGCCCCCTGTTGGGGCGGCGGCCGAGGCGGAAGTTGAACCGAGGGAGCCCACCCCCGCTCCTGCGGCGCCAGCGGAAGAGATATCGGTCTCTGAAGAACCCCCCCTGGTCGAATTTGAACCCGATAAGGCGGAACCGGCGGCCATCGAAGAAGAGGTCGTCAAGGCTGATAAGCAGGCCAAACCCAAGCCGAAGAAGGGGAAAAAGAAAAAGGTTGAACGGCCGGCCAAGATTATCATGCGGCCGGAAGAAGGGCCCCTGAAGGACATCCTGGCCAAGCAGGTTGAAGAGAAGGCCGCGGCCGTAACCCCCAAAGCAGCGGCGCCGAAGGCCCCCCCGGCGGCCTTTGAGGAAAAGGAAGAAAGGCCGAAAAAGGGAAAGGCCTTTAAGAAGAAGAAAGAGAAAAAGGTGCTGGCGGTCGAAGAGGCGCCTGACAGGGGCACATTCCGGCGACGAAAGAAGGAAGTCTACGAGCGGGCCGATCTCTACAATGGCAAGCCCCGAAGGCCCAAGGGGGTAAAGGCCGGCAAAAAGGGAAAAGAGGTGGTCAGGAAACTGAGGCATACCGAGATTACGGTTCCCAAGGCCATCAAGCGAAAAATTCGGGTCCAGGAGCTGGTGACGGTTACCGATCTGGCCAAGGCCATGGGGACAAAGGCCACTGAACTGATGAAGCGGCTCATCAAACTGGGCGCTATGGTCAATGTCAATCAGCCGATAGATTTTGAGACTGCATCGGTTGTGGCCGAGGAATTGGGCTTTGAACTGGAATTGGACACATTCGAGGAGAAGAGCCTCTTTGAAGACATGGTGGATCGGCCTGAGGACCTGGTTCCACGCCCCCCTGTGGTGACCATTATGGGGCATGTGGATCACGGTAAGACCTCGCTTCTCGACTATATCCGGAAATCAAATATCATCGGCGGAGAATCCGGGGGCATTACCCAGCATATCGGGGCTTATTACGTGAAGACCGATGGGGGCGATATCGTTTTTCTGGATACCCCTGGGCATGAGGCCTTTACGGCCATGCGGGCCAGGGGGGCGAAGGTCACCGATACGATCGTGCTGGTGGTGGCGGCAGACGACGGGGCCATGCCGCAGACAAAGGAGGCGATCAATCACGCAAGGGCGGCCGGCATTCCGATCGTTGTCGCCGTCAACAAGATGGACAAGCTGGACGCTGATCCCGACAAGGTAAAGAGAGAACTGGCCGAACTGGATCTCGCACCTGAAGAATGGGGCGGCGAAACCCTGTGGGCCTATATTTCCGCCAAGACCGGCCAGGGCATCGACGATCTGTTGGGCCTGATCCTCTTGCAGTCTGAGATGCTCGAGTTGAGGGGCAACCCTAACAGGGGCGCGAGAGGCACGGTGATCGAGGCGGAACTGGATAAGAGTCGCGGCCCTGTGGCCACGGTCCTTATAAAGAACGGCTCGCTCAGGCAGGGCGACCAGTTTGTCTGCGGGGATTATTATGGCCGCGTCAGGGCCATGCTGGATCATCGTGGACGGAAGATGAAGGTTGCCGGTCCGTCAGTTCCTGTCAAGTTGTACGGCATTTCAGGCGTACCCATGGCAGGAGATGAATTTATTATGGTAAGAGATGAGAAGACCGCCAAACAGATCATTGAACATCGAAAGGACAAGCCCCAGAAGCAGGAGATGATGAAACGTGGGCCGGTCAGTCTCGACGACCTTTTCGACAGGATCAACAAGGGGGATATAAAGGAACTCAACATCATCTTAAAGGCCGATGTCCAGGGGTCTGCAGAGGCACTTTCCGAATCACTCGTCAAGCAGAGCACGGGAGCGGTCAAGCTGAACATTATCCATTCGGCAACGGGCGCCATTACGGAATCGGATGTCATGCTGGCTGCCGCATCGGGGGCGATTATTATCGGATTCAATGTGAGGGGCAATCCGCGCGTGGTTGAAGTTGCGGGCAGGGAGAACGTCGATATCCGGTATTACGATGTGATCTACAATGCCATCAACGATATCCGTCTCGCCATGGCCGGTCTGCTGGCCCCGGTCCTGGAGGAGCATGTGATCGGCCGGGCAGAGGTCAGGGAGATATTCCGCGTGCCGAAAGTGGGCGCAGTTGCCGGATGTCAGGTTACGGACGGACATGTGGACAGGAATGCAAACGTGCGGCTGTTGCGTGACGATGTGGTGATCTTTGACGGCAGGCTCGCCTCCCTCAGACGGTTCAAGGAAGATGTCAAGGAGGTCCAGAGCGGGTATGAATGCGGCATCGGCCTGGAGAACTTCAGCGATATCAAGCCTGCTGATATTTTTGAGGTCTATGAAGTCAAAGAGGTGGCAGCAGAGCTTTAGGATATGGTGGTGGGGACCCTCAAGATAGAATTCATGCTCTTCGACAACCGGTCTCTGAAGGGAAAGCGCAAGGTGGTCAGGAGCATGGTGGACAAGGTAAAGGCCAGGTTCAATGTCTCTATTGCAGAGGTCGGCTCCAACGATAAATGGCAGAAAATCGAGTTGGGGATCACTGCCGTAGGGAATGATCGGCGTCATATTGACTCCTCCTTGAATCACATACTCGGTTTCCTCGACTCCCTTTGCCTCGCACAGATCGTGAACACGGAAATGGACATTATCAATCTGTGATGCCCATGTAAAAAGGAACAATTCAGGGATTGAGGAAGCAAGAATGGGGGCAGGTAAACGAGCCACGAGGGTGGGAGACCTGATCCTGAGGGAGATGGCATTTCTCCTATTGGAAAAGGTGGAAGACCCGAGGATTCAAGGCGTCACCCTGACCGGAATCCGGCTCAGCAACGACCTGAAGCAGGCGAAGGTTTTTTACAGCGTCCTGGGCGGGGAGGGACAGGTAGAAAAGGCCCTGGCTGGCCTGAACAGCGCCAGGGGTTTTATCAAGAGACAGATCGGGATCCGGATGGAACTGCGTTACGTACCGGAGATTTTGTTTGTTCACGACGCGTCCCTGGAAGCGGGAAGCCATATGGAACGGGTGTTCGAGGAAATAGGTGCATCCGAAAAGGACCCGTCATGACGTCTCTCGATACGATAGCGGCCGTGTTGACTGACGAGCATCGCTTTCTCCTCATGACCCACAAAGATCCGGACGCGGATGGGATCGGTTCCATGCTGGCCCTCGGGAAGAGCCTGTCCGATGCAGGAAAGGAGACCACGCTCCTGTCTCAGGCGCCGCTTCGCCCTCCCCTCAGTTGCCTGAAGGGAGCGGGCCAGGTGGTCACCCGAGTGGACGCTGACAGGGTTTTTGATGTCGCGGTGGTTCTGGATTGTGCGGAAAAGGAGAGATTGGGAAACGTTGCCGATCAATTGAAAGATCATCTGCCCCTGATCAATATCGACCATCACGAAACCAACGGCCACTTCGGGACCCTGAACCTGATTGAACCGGAGAGTTCCTCTACCGGAGAACTGGTATTCGGGGTAATTCAGACTGCCGGCTTTCCCATAGGCCCCGATGTGGCCGGGAACCTCTTTGCGGCCATACAGGCGGATACCGGTTCTTTCAGATATGCCAATACCACGGCCAAGACCTTGAGAGTGGCTGCCGACCTGGTGGAGCTGGGTGCGGACCCCTGGGACATATCCAGAAGGGTGATGGACAACCACAGCATGCCCCGGCTTCGGCTGTTGAAAATGGCATTGGATACTATTCACTTACACCGTGAGGGCAGGATTGCCATCATGACGCTGACCCGCAAGATGTTAGAGGAGGCGGGGGCCCACGAGACGGACAGCGAACAATTTGTGGATTATCCCCGTTTTGTCAGGGGGGTTGAGCTGGGGGTCCTGATCCGCGAAACCGGCGTGGATGCGTGCAGGTTCAGCCTTCGATCCAACGACTGGGTGAATGCAGCCCGACTGGCATCCCGATTCGGAGGTGGGGGACATGCCAGGGCTGCCGGATTCACCTATAGCGGCCCTGTCACGGCTGCACTGACGGATTTTCTGAAAGAGGCCGAACGGTTTTTGGATGGGACCTGCGACTGACGGGATACTCTTGATCGATAAATGCATGGGTGAAACCTCCCACGGCGTCGTCAAGAAGACCAGGTTCGCATTCCAGGGTGCAAACAGGGTAAAGGTCGGACACGCCGGGACCCTGGATCCCTTTGCCACCGGGTTGCTCATCGTCCTTGTAGGTCAGGGGACCAAGCTCTCTCAGTTCATTATGCCGGGTGAAAAGGTGTATTCGGCGACCCTTGAACTGGGCGTTGAAACAGACACTCTGGACCTTACCGGAAGGGTGGTGGATACTGCTGACGTGCCTGATATGAGTCTGGAACATGTCCGGGAAAAAGCGAAGCAGTTCGTAGGGAAGCTTCATCAGGTGCCGCCGGCCTATTCGGCAGTCAGATACCAGGGAAAACGGGCCTACCAGTTGGCGAGAAAGGGACAGGCCGTGGAACTCAAGGCAAGAGAGATTACCGTCCATTCCCTTCAGATCCTGTCGATGGCGCTGCCGGAGATCACAGTGCGTATCCGGTGTTCCAGCGGGACCTATGTACGGCGCCTCGCCTCAGACCTGGGCAAGGCCCTGGGCACGTGTGGACACCTTCGGTCCCTGCGCAGGATCAGGAGCGGTCCCTTCGATGTCGGGGAGGCCCTTTCCTCCGCAGAGATCGGCGGCCAGGTCCATGGTCCGTCCCTGTCAGAGAGGATCATTCCCATGCGGGATGCGATTCCCCATATGGGGGAAATTATTGTCAGTGCAAAGACGGCTGAAAAGGTACGGCAGGGATGCCGACCGGCCTGGGAAGAACTGATGTCTGGTTGGGATGCAGAGACCGACGTCAGCCCGGATCTTCATGATGGATGGATCAAGCTTGTCAGCGGCGGAGGGCTCGTCGCGATTTTACAGGTCGCGGCCGGGGATGGGGGCGGTCACGGCAGGGTCAACATAGAGAGGGTGTTTTCGTCATAGCGGAGACGGCAAGGGGCAGGGGGCAGTTCGCTGCGCCATAGGAAAACAGGTCGCAATTCATATCATATAACACAGAGGAGGTACGAAAAGTGGTTTTGTCAGCGGGAGCAAAAAAGGAAGTTATTGAACGGTTTAAAATCCATGAAAAGGATACCGGTTCACCCGAGGTCCAGATTGCCTTGCTTACCAGTCGTATTCAATACCTTACTGATCATTTCAAGGTTCACAAGAAGGATCACCATTCGCGACGGGGCTTGTTGAAACTGGTCGGCCAGAGGAGAAGACTTCTCAATTATCTGAAAAGGAAAGATGCAGAGAAATACCGAAACCTGATCCAGGAACTCGGTATTCGAAAGTAGGATGTAATGTATGAATGTCCAATCTAGTGAAAGGATAGGGAAAATTATGATAACGAGCAGTTCTATTGAGATAAATGGTCAGCCGCTGAATGTGGAGACGGGTCGCGTTGCAAAACAGGCGAGCGGTTCTGTGGTGGTGACATATGGGGAAACTGTGGTACTGGTGACGGCGGTGTCTACAGACGAGGTCCGAGAAGGGATCGATTTTCTCCCCCTGACTGTTGAATATCAGGAAATGTCCTATGCAGGCGGCAATATTCCGGGCAATTTTTTCCGAAGAGACATGGGAAGGCCGAGTGAAAGGGAGACCCTGACGTCGCGATTGATAGACAGGCCGCTCAGACCCCTGTTTCCCAAAAACTACCACTTCGAGACCCAGGTCATTGCAACGGTGCTCTCCACAGACAAGGAAAATGAATCCGATATGTTGGCCATGTTAGGGGCCTCGGCTGCGCTCGAGATCTCGGATATCCCCTTTTCCGGGCCGATCGCCGGGGTCAGGGTAGGCAGAATCAATGGCCGGTTCATCACCAATCCCACTATCAGCCAGCAGGCCGAGAGCGATATCAATCTGATTGTGGCGGGAAACCGGGACGGCGTTGTCATGGTTGAGGCGGGGGCCAAATTTGTTTCTGAATCTGACATGATTGAGGCGATCTTCTACGGTCATGAGGCCATTCAGCCGCTGCTGGATATGCAGGAACGCCTCAAGGCCGAGGTCGGCAAACCTAAACGGGTGATTCCCTTGCCCGAGACGGATGCAGCCTTCGAGGCCAGGATCAGAGAAACCGCCGCCCCTCTGTTAAAGGAAGTGATTGCCACGGCAGACAAAATGGAGCGGCAACGGAAACGAAGTGAGGCGGAAATTCAAACCGTTGATCTGCTCTCCGCCGAGTATGAAGGAAGGAGATCAGAGATCCAAGAAGGCGTGCATTCTCTCGAAAAGGCCATGGTGCGTGAGATGATGTTGTCTGAGGGAAAACGTATCGACGGACGCGCGTTCAACCAGGTGAGACCGATCGACTGCGTGGTGGGGCTCCTGCCCCGCATTCACGGATCTGCCCTGTTTACACGGGGTGAGACCCAGGCCATGGTCCTGACCACATTGGGAACCGAACGGGATGAACAGCGGATTGAATCGATCTACGGTGATTACTTCAGCTCATTTATCTTTCACTATAATTTTCCGCCTTACAGTGTGGGCGAGGCCAAGCGGCTGGGCGGTCCGGGTCGCAGGGAGATCGGTCATGGCGCCCTGGCCAGACGGGGGCTTCTACCGATCCTGCCGGACAAAGACGATTTTCAATACTGTATCCGGGTGGTTTCGGAAATCCTCGAATCCAACGGCTCTTCCTCAATGGCCAGCGTGTGCGGCGGCTGCCTCTCACTCATGGATGCGGGCGTCCCCATCAAGGCGCCGGTTGCCGGAGTGGCCATGGGCCTTGTCAGCGACGGTGAACGGGTGGCGGTGCTGACCGATATCATCGGCGATGAAGACCATTACGGGGATATGGACTTTAAGGTCACCGGCACACGTGACGGGGTGACGGCCCTTCAGATGGACATCAAGGTTGAAAGGCTCACACGGGAGATCATGGAGCAGGCCCTCGAACAGGCGAAAGAGGGTCGGCTGTTTATCCTGGATGAGATGGATAAGGCCATTTCCCGGCCCAGGGCGGAGGTGTCGCAGTATGCCCCGATTATTGCGTCGATCAAGATCAGCCCTGAAAAGGTCCGGGTCCTCATCGGTCCGGGTGGAAAGACCATCCGGGAGATCTCCAATTCGTCCGGCGCGAGGATCGATGTGGATGATGAGGGGACGGTTACGGTTTCCTCTCCAGACAAGGTGGTCAGCGACACTGCCATAAAAATGATCCGGGCAATCGTCCAGGAGGCAGAGGTCGGCAAGCTGTATATGGGGAAAGTGGTCAAGATCATGGATTTTGGCGCCTTTGTAGAGATCTTCCCCGGTACGGACGGCCTGATCCACATATCCCAGCTCGCGGAAGAGAGGGTGAACAAGGTGACGGACGTGCTCAACGAAGGCGATGAGGTGCTGGTCAAGGTTCTCGAAGTGGGGAACGACGGGAGGATACGCCTGTCGCGCAAGGCCGCTTTGGGAGAAAGTCTCGATAATGTATCATAAAACTGAACTCGACAATGGCGTCAGGATCATCTCCGAACGGGTGGAGCACCTGCGATCGGTTTCATTAGGCATATGGGTCAATACTGGATCGCGCGACGAGACCCGTGCGGAGAACGGAGTTTCCCACTTTATCGAACACATGAGTTTCAAAGGGACCCGTCAACGCGACGTCCTCCAGATCGCCAAGGAACTGGATATTATTGGAGGTCTTTCAAATGCCTTCACCGGGAAAGAGAACACCTGCTTTCACGGCAGGGTCCTGGGGAGGCATTTTGGCCGCCTGGCCGAAATCCTCTCTGACATCTTCCTGAATTCGACCTTCAATTCCGTTGACATGGAGCGTGAACGGGAGGTCATCTTGCAGGAAATCAACATGATGGAAGATACCCCGGACGATAACCTCCATACGCTCTTCACTGAGCTTTTCTGGGACGGTCATCCCATCGGCTGGCCTATCCTGGGAACCGGGGAAACCGTATCCGCCATCAGCAAGGAAACCATTCTCAATTACATCCAAAAATCCTATGTCCCGGAGGAGATCCTCGTGGTGGCGGCAGGGGAGGTGGACCACCCCCAAATGGTCTCCTTTTTTAAACCCCTTTTTGAGACCGTACCCAGCACCGGCGAAAACCGTTCCGGTCGCAGTGCCCCTGTATCCAAGGGGGGATTTTCCAAGCATCACAAGGC
>Ga0265598_1000097_pt1 | contig 11227 bp, 10 predicted proteins | sample saktaT_2_FD_197231 | JGI IMG/M metagenome (GOLD analysis project Ga0265598, IMG submission 197231) | Metatranscriptome of saline water microbial communities from Sakinaw Lake, British Columbia, Canada - sak_2011_5_24_40m (Metagenome... | ecosystem: Environmental > Aquatic > Non-marine Saline and...
AATGTTGATACGCAGGGTGTCTTCAAAGACGCTAATCCGCGCAACTGGATAGTCTCGAGTGGCACTGCTTTCGCAATTGACTTCGGTGCTATGTCAACCGCTTCTTTTTCGTCTGATTTCGCTCAGCTCATTGATTACTACAAACCAATTGATGAATCATTATGGGATGAGTTGATTCAATACTGGGCAGACAGTTTTGGTGCTGGTGCTCCCGTTCGTCAGATCAAGATTGATTTGCCAACAATCCTCATTTACTCAGCTTTGTGCAGGATCCCATTTCATGAACGTTCTCAACGCCGGCAATGGGATCTTCGTGCAGCGAATCGCGCTAGACAATATGGCTGGAAGAAATTTGCCGATACCTTGAAGGCGGCGGCTGAGGAACCTGAGTTAGTCGAGTAGAATCAGCCATTTCAGGAGAGTAGCCGATGCGTTTATCCCAAAGGTGGCAAGGATGGCGGCCAGATGACTATACTGACAAGGAGGCAATCAGGAAGAAACTATATGGAGATCCGAGACGATATGAGCTTAGGGGGCAAACCCTTGCTCAGTACACACGCGGCACTCCCGCACAAATCCTTAGAATTGGCTTGGACTTGCTAGACTTGAAGCCTAGCGAAGTCGTCGCGGACGCGGGTGCTGGCAGCGGTTATTTTGCGGATCTCGTTAGTAGTCGAACGGGGAATCCAGTATTCGCCTTTGATATATCATCTGGTCAGGTACTCAATGGCTACCGACGTTACCCACATCTGCACTGGTGTGTTTGTGATGTCGAAGCGATACCTGCACCCAGTCAACGGTTCGACGCAGCTTGTGCCAACTTTATGCTCTACCATTTGTTACGACCAGAGATAGCCCTGTTTGAATTAGCGCGCATACTTCGCAATGAGGGCAGATTGTTAATCCTAACAAAGGGACACAACACCTACGCTGAAATGGATAGATGGTATCGCCTAGCACTTGCTCAGTTTGGTTTATCTGATAACGCGCCACGTGATGAATCTCGCATATCTGAACTCAATATAGACGAACTGCTTCCACCAGCAATGCAGGTTGAGAAAAGGGTATGTGTCGAATCTTGGGTAGATTTCCCAACAGTTGAGGCACTGTTGGACTATTTTGCTAGTACGCCCCGATACCATTATTACGTTACAGAAGAGCAATGGAAGAATTTGCTAGGAGCTATAGGCCAAGAGGCCCCAAAAGCGGGGTTGAGTATCCGCAAGATTGAGTGGGCATTTCTTGTGCGCGTCCGACATTATTAGCGTATACCACGAAGTCAGACCAGGTTTGATTACGATGAACGCAAAAGAATGGCTGTTGCCACAGGCTCTGGTGGCACAACTCGTAAAGCAAGCAGTTACAATACAAGGACTATCCTACAGTCCATACTCAAATAAGAGCATTGGCAGTGCCGTTTTTGGACTTGATAAATCAGGAAGAGCCGTAATGGCCGCTGGAACTAATGTTGAATTTGTATCATATGGCCTAACTCTTTGTGCAGAGAGTGTGGCCCTAGCAAATGCAGTAACTCAGGGTACGCGAGAACTAATAGCTGTAGTATGTGTGGGACATAGTGAGAAAATACAGACTGTTTGTGGAGCATGTCGTCAAAGGTTGGCGGAATTCATCGTTGGTGCACCCGCTTGGCTGATAGCAACAGCAAAAGGTGGTGGTCCCGTCCAGGTTTTTAGGATTGATCAGTGCTGGAGCGATTTGATACCGTATCAAATGCACTCATCCAATATTTCTAGAGAAAGCAACGTGATACAAGCTCTCAAGGGGTACTATGATGAGCAAGCGGATCGGGTATAGTTGTTGGGGGTTTCTTGGAAACGGAATCGTAGATACACCCGATGGAGGACGTAGTCACCGCCCGACCTTGATTAGGGGATTGATAAGACGTGGTTACAAGGTGATTATGCTTCAGCTGGACCGTGATAGATTTGAAGCAAGAGAAACTGTTGACTTAGGACAGACTTACGGTTCGGGATTCCCAGACATTGATGTTTTGTTTCTAGAGTGGCGTTGGCCGATTCCAGGGCGCAATGACAATCCCGCTATCCCTGGTTATACTCCTGACCTAGCACGACAGCGTGAGTTGGTTCGATATTACGCATCGCGTGTGCCAATCGTTGTTTGGGATAAAGATCAACAGCTTGCACATAGTCCAGTGGATGATCGCTTAGCATTGGTTAAAGCCAATACGTATGTCTTGGAACCTAGCTTATATCTCTCAGCCCCGGATCGCGCTCGTGCCCTCTTTCCCGTCGAGCCTGGCAATCTGTGCGTTCCCCCTGAACGGGGCAGACGCACCATTGAGCTAATCTACATTGGTAACCAATATGATCGAGATCGTGTTTATGATCAATATATTGTTAGTGCAGCAAAGTATATTCCCGTTCACGTTTATGGAAAATGGCCACGATATGCTACTGTGCCTGGCTTGACTCATCATGGGAGGATTGGTTTATCGAGAGTCGTCGAGCTTTATCAGCAATCAGTGGCGACAGTTCTATTAGCACCTGACCGATATATGAAAACGGGCCAGTTCACTCAACGGATCTTTGAATCAGTAATCGGTGGATGTATTCCTTTAGTACCAGCTGATTATCGCGGTTCAGATATCTTGCTGCCACCTTTTGCACACGCTAATACAGGATGTGGTGTTGTTAAACGTGTTCGAGAGATTCAAGCTATGTCCTTCGAGGAGTGGCAAGAGCTAGTACACGAACAAATGTCTCTTCTAGAACCATTTCACGTTGATCATACTCTTGATGCAGTAGAATCGGCAATAAACTGTCAGACGCCACAGTTCAAAGATATGTCGCCACTTGGAGACAAGATTTAGCAGAGTTGTAGTTGTAAATTCCCTATGCCAGTTCTCGAAACTCAGTGACCATTGTCCGTGGTTAACATGCGGGCTAACACTGTGTTCAGCCGACGCCGCTTCGCTAAGCTACGCGGCGCGGCTGAACACGACCATTATGCAACCAACTGGAGCGAAGGCCCTGTGAAGATGATGAGAAAAGAGGTAATTGACGATGGCTAACGTTACTTCGGATAGCTCGATTGGGGAACTCGTTTTGATACCTGGTGGCGAGTTCCTCATGGGCTCGGATTCAGAGGGAGATCATAGCCCCGTTCACAAGGTGTACGTTGACTCCTTCTACATGGACAAGTATGAGGTGACGAACGGGCAGTATCTGAGGTTCTGCCAGGCAACGGGACACCGCCTACCAGACTTTTGGGGCATGGACGGTTTCCGGTGTGGCCCGGACTACCCGAACCATCCAGTGATTACGGTGAGTTGGTACGATGCTACTGTGTATGCGGAGTGGTGTGGCAAGCGACTCCCGACTGAGGCCGAGTGGGAGTACGCAGCCAGAGGGGGGCTGGTAGGCATGAGCTTCCCCAACGGTGACACGCTCCAACCATCCGACGGGAACTACAACCGGTCAGGCAAGGGCGGCCCGGTCGCCGTCGGCAGCTACCCCCCAAACGGCTTTGGCCTTTGTGATATGCAGGGAAACGTTGTCGAGTGGGTCTGGGATCTCTACGATCCAGATTACTACTCGTCGAGTCCTTCGGTGAATCCGCAGGGGCCCGAGTCTGGCAGGTTCCGGGTCATCCGAGGGGGTGGTTGGCACTCAGGTGCGTCTTGTAACCGGGTGTACTACAGAAATGCGCTTCCGCCAGGCTGGGCGGATTTCAATGTGGGCTTCCGGTGCGCGAAGGATCTCGAGTCGCACGACGATGCTGACACAGCGGGCTCGTAGCGGCGTGCCCAGGAATGGTCTAGAGAGCGTCTCATCGCGGAGGCTTACGGAGTTGGATGGTAGCGAGTTTGAAAAGCTGCTTGGTGTGGTGGGCGCGTACTGTGGTTAGTGGACTGACTGTAAGCTATGGAAGTGTCAAGTCAATATAAGGTCAATTCAATCACAGATGTGGTTAGCGTGGAAGGTCTAACAGAACGCGTAGATCTCTATCGCGTTGATGCGTGCCGCAAGCTGGATGCTGAACAGCGGTCAAAAATGGGGCAGTTTTTCACACCGCCCTCTGTGGCCCGATTCATGGCCTCTCTGTTTGGGGACTCGTCGCCAGAACTCCGCCTGCTAGATGCGGGAGCGGGGGTGGGAACTCTGACAGTGGCATTCGTGGAGGAGGGTTGCCAGCGTGATGCACGACCGCGCAGTATTTCAGTCATAGCTTACGAGCTGGAGCCACTGTTGGTTGAATACCTCCATTCCACGCTGGTTGAATGTCAAGAGGTATGTCAGGAACGCGGGGTGGAACTCGTTGGGAAGGTGTTAGAAGAAGATTTCATCAGTGCGGGTGTGGAAATGCTGAGGGGAGGACTGTTCCCCGTCGAGCGCCATTCATTCAACCGCGCTATTCTGAATCCTCCGTACAAAAAAATCCGAAGTGACTCAAGGCATCGTCGTCTGCTCAGCAGCATTGGCATAGAAACTGGCAATTTGTACTCTGCCTTCCTCGCGATTGCCATTGACCTATTGGAACCAGGCGGCGAGCTGGTCGCCATTACCCCCCGCAGTTTTTGCAATGGCCCCTATTTTAAGCCTTTCCGCAAGTTATTCCTGAAAGCTATGGCATTGCGTCGCATCCACGTTTTTGAGTCAAGGGAGGAAGCGTTCAGGACTGACGATGTTCTGCAAGAAAACATCATCTTCCATGCAGTCAAGAGCGGTAAGCGGGGAAGGGTTCTCATCTCTGCCAGTCATGGCCCAGCTAAGGAAAGCATGACTGTCCGCGAAGTGGACTATGAACAAGTCGTCAAGCCCGATGATCCAGACTTGATTATCCACATTGCTACCAGCGAAATGGATCAATTCGTGTTGGATCGGATAAGCGTCTTCCCGCACTCTCTGGACGATCTTGGGATTGCCGTTTCCACGGGGCGTGTCGTTGACTTTCGGGCTAAAGACTTCTTGCGGGCGGATCCTGGTGAGGACGCCATGCCTCTCGTATATCCAACCCATTTTCACAATGGGTTCGTCCGATGGCCCAAGCCTGGTGGCAAGAAGCCAAATGCAATTGCTTTGGCCTCGCGGACTGAATCCCTGCTGTTGCCCTCTGGAGACTATGTTCTCGTCAAGCGTTTCTCGTCCAAAGAGGAACGCCGTCGCATCGTGGCTGCCATCTATGACCGGAAACAGATTTCGGCCCCGTATGTGGGTTTTGAAAATCACCTGAATGTTTATCATCGTGACCATGCCGGACTGCCCACGGAACTGGTAAAGGGCCTCGCTGTTTTTCTGAACTCGACTCTGGTGGATAGCTACTTCCGTCAGTTCAACGGTCACACTCAAGTCAATGCAACCGACCTCAGGATGCTGCGGTATCCGAGCCAGGAGGTCCTGGAGGCACTTGGTGCAAGTGTCGGAGACAAATTCCCATCCCAAAGGGAAATTGATGAATTGTTGGAAAAGGAGATCCATCGAATGGCAGACATACAATCCCCTGATCCTGTGGCTGCAAAGCAGAAGATTGACGACGCACTGGAGATTCTAAAGACTCTTGGTATGCCAAGGGGCCAACAGAACGAGCGTTCCGCCCTCACCCTGCTGGCGCTGCTGGACCTGAAACCGGAAACGCCCTGGGCCGAGGCAGGAGACCCTCTGATGGGTATTACGCCTATCATGGATTTCTGTAGAGACCATTACGGAAAGCAATACGCCCCGAACACCCGTGAGACTTTCCGCAGGCAGACTATGCACCAGTTCGTGGATGCTGGTCTCGCCGTGCCTAACCCAGATGACCCAAGCAGGCCGGTCAACAGTCCCAGGTTCTGCTACCAGATTGAACCGACTGCCCTCAGATTGCTCAGGACCTGTGGAATGCCTGCCTGGGCGGACAACTTGAAAACCTACTTGGGATCAGTGGTGACGTTGAAGCAGCGTTACGCACGAGCGCGCGAGTTGAAGATGGTTCCTGTAACGCTGGCAGAAGGACAGGAGGTCTATCTGACACCAGGCGCGCACAGCAGACTCATGAAAGCCATCGTTGATGAGTTTGCACCGAGGTTCGTGCCCGGTGGTTATGTTATCTATGTGGGCGATACAGGCGATAAGTGGAGGTATTTCGACGAGGAAGCGCTCCGAGCTCTGGGCGTGACGGTGGATGTCCATGGGAAGATGCCCGATGTAGTGATCCATCATGTCGAGAAAGACTGGCTGGTTCTAATTGAGGCGGTTACAAGTCACGGCCCAGTCAACGCCAAGCGCCGGGAGGAATTAGCAGCGCTTTTCCAGGATGCGCGACCTGGGCTGGTTTATGTTACGGCCTTCCTCACTCGCAGCGACATGGCGAGGTACATTGGTGACATCTCCTGGGAAACAGAGGTCTGGGTCAAGGAAGCAGGGACGCATCTCATTCACTTCGATGGCAAGCGCTTCCTGGGGCCTTATGACGGCTGATAAGTCGCTGGGTGGGAGTATAAGAAGTCATTCCCTGAAAGACCCATGAACAGGACACGCCAACCATCCCAGGCAAAAGTCAGCCTGGCGCGGGCGCTTTCGAAACTGGGGTATTGCTCGCGCACCCAGGCCCAAGCCCTGATTCAGGCAGGACGAGTGCAGGTCAATGGCGCTGTCCAGCGAGCGCCGTCCTGGCGGGTAGACGTTCGACGTGACCGCATCACGGTGGACGGGCAACGGGTCACAGCGGCTGCCAAAGTGTACCTGATGCTGAACAAACCCCGCGGCCTGGTGACCACCATCACCGACGAGCGAGGGCGCGAGACGGTATACCACTGTCTGACCGATTCCTCCCTGCCCTGGGTATCTCCGGTAGGGCGGCTGGACAAGGCCAGCGAGGGGTTGTTGCTGTTCACCAACGACACCCAATGGGCAGCGCGTATTCTGGACCCCGCCACGCATCTGGACAAGACATACCACGTACAAATCAACTGCGTGGCCGATGACCACCTGCTGCAACAACTGCAGAGCGGAGTCGTTGACGCGGGGGAGACCTTGAGAGCCAGGAGCGTGCGTCTGCTGCGTCACGGCCCGCGCAACAGTTGGCTGGAAATCGTTCTGGATGAGGGCAAGAACCGTCACATCCGCCGCATGCTAGAAGCGCTGGACGTGAGCGTGCTGAGGCTGGTGCGGGTCTCCATCGGGCCGCTGGAACTGGGAGAGCTCAAGAAAGGCGAATATCGCCACTTGACGGTGGCGGAACGCGACGTGGTGTTGAATGGGACCGGTTGTGGGGAGTAAGAGAAACATCAAATCTTCGCTTCTGGTAGTGTGCCTCAGCATCTCACTACTGGCGGCCTGCGGGCCTGCTCCGACCGCTACTTCTGTTGCTGAGTTGCCTACAGCCACTCCTATGGTGACTCCTCCTGCCACGCCAACTCTCACTCCCAACCCAACGCCAACAAGCACACCCACGCCTGCTGCTTATACCTTCACCTACGAGGTCGTCAATGCTTATCCTCATGACCGGAACGCTTTCACCGAAGGATTGGTTTTTGAAAGCGGTGTTTTGTATGAAGGAACAGGGCGGCAGGGATACTCCACTTTGCGCAGAGTGGAATTGACAACTGGAGATGTCCTGCAAATCCGCAAGTTGCCAGACCAGCTCTTTGGTGAAGGCATAACCATCTTCGGTGAAAGGATCATCCAGTTGACCTGGCAATCCGGTGTCGGTTTCGTCTACGATAAGAACAGTTTTGAGCTGCTAGAAGAGTTCCACTATCCAACTGAAGGCTGGGGCATCACGCACGATGGAGAGCGCTTGATCATGAGCGATGGCACCTCGACGCTTCGTTTCCTGGACCCTGAGACCTTTGAGGAAATCGGTCGGATTGAAGTACGCGACGAGGATGGGCCGCTGACCAGGCTCAACGAACTGGAATACGTTCAGGGAGAAATCTACGCCAACGTGTGGCAAACGGACCGCATCGCCAGGGTCGCACCTGATACTGGTGACGTAATCGGATGGATAGAACTGGCAGGGCTTCTGAGTCCGGAGGATCGTACTGAGCCAGTGGACGTTCTCAACGGCATCGCCTATGACGCAGAGAATGATCGGTTGTTCGTTACCGGAAAGCTTTGGCCCAGGCTCTTTGAAATTGAGCTGGCCCCTCTGGAATAGCTGACAATGCAAAACTCAAGGAGAAGGTTATGGAAGATCTCAGGCTGATCACATATTGCGGGCTCTACTGTGGCCTCTGCGCTCAGCGTGGGCGTATCCCATGCCAGGCGAGCGCGCTCAGGGCATCAATGACCAACGAGGGCTACGAGTTCTGGGGCCAGGAACTCACTGGATTCAATGAGTTCTGGGAGTTCCTGACCGACCTCTGCGATCCTGACAAAGCCTGCCCTGGATGTCGGCAAGGCGGTGGGCCACCTTTCTGCGGCATCAGAAAATGCGCCCGCCAACGAGGAGTTGAAATCTGTGCCTTCTGCGAGGAGTACCCCTGTGAGCGGGTGCTTGCTCTCGCGAAAGGCTATCCGACTCTGATTGCAGACGGGCAGAGAATGCGAGAGATAGGGATCGAAGCCTGGATTCAGGAACAGGAGAAGCGCGCCGAGACAGGGTTCGCCTACGTTGATATTCGGTGCTACCCGTACAGCGTTCCTGAAGAGTGAGCATCTGAATAAGCAGGTCTTCACGAATTCCTTGCGCTTTTGCCTGACCCGCGCCGCCGTGGAACAGGCGGCGCTGGAGAGCAGAACATGCCAAAAAGATCCTCTAGCAGCCTGTCGGAGAGGGCGTGCTCCCAGACTTCGGAAGTCTTGATCCGAGAACTCTTAGTGCATCAACTACCTGAAAGCGACTGAAATCCCTGCAAGCTTGAGCTACTATGGAGACTTCCGAAGTCTTCTCCGACAAGCTCCTAGCGCCCGTCCCCGGGCGCGGTCTTGACGGCCCGGGGACGGGCCTTGGAGCTTACATCACGATTCCATCTTTGATGGCCGCAAGCATCCCGCCCTCCACCGCCCGTTTGGCTGCCCGCACAGCGTTCTTGACGGCTTTGGCGTTGGAGCGCCCGTGGCCGACGATCACCACCCCGTCCACCCCCAGCAGGGGCGCGCCGCCATACTCAGCGTAGTCGAGACGCTTTTTGACCTGCTCGAAGGCGGGCTTGGAGAGCAAAGCGCCAACCGTGGCGAGGGGGTTCTTCTTGACCTCGTCCTTGATGACGCCCAGGAGCGAGGCCGCCAGCCCTTCGGAGAGCTTGGCGATCACGTTGCCCGTGAAGCCATCGGTGACCACTACGTCAGCCATCCCTGCTGGGATGTCCTTGCCCTCCACGTTGCCGATGAAGTTGAGGCCGCTCTTCTTGAGCAACTGGTAGGCCTCCTGTACCAGGATGCTCCCCTTACCCTCCTCTTCGCCGTTGGAGACGATGCCCACCCGAGGGTTGGCGATCCCCAGCACCCTTTCGGCGTAGGCCACGCCCATGTAGGCGAACTGGAGCAGATATTCGGGCTTGCAGTCAGTGTTAGCCCCCACGTCCAGTATGAAGCAGAACCCGGGTGTGGTGGGGTAAATAGTAGAGAGAGCTGGCCGCTTGATGCCTCGGATACGGCCCAGGCCGAAGAGGGCCGCCGCCAGCGCACCGCCGGAGTTGCCCATGGTGACGAAGGCCTCCGCCTCGCCCCGCTTAACCATGTCCACCCCAATCACCATCGAGGAGTCCTTTTTGGCCTTGACCGACGCCGCAGGGTGCTCGTCCATTTCGACGACCTGGCTGGCGTGGACGATGGGCAAACTGAGGCCGGACGTATCATGCCTGGCTAACTCCTGCCGCACATCCTCCTCGCGGCCAACCAGAATCACCTCGATCCCACACTCCCGCGCCGCCCACACTCCCCCCTCCACGGCCACCGGCGGAGCGTGATCGCCGCCCATAGCATCCAGTACGATTCTCATAGGCCCAATACCTCCCGATAGAGTTTAAAGAACTCCCATTGACTTGTTACCCCTCAACAATATCTAACACCATCCCCCTCCGCGAGTTGCGCCTCCCCCCTCTTGGATCGCCGAAGGTCTCTGACTGGGGCGGGACAGGGATCGGTCGGAGACCTCGCCCAACGTCGGGAGACCTACTCCAAAAGGGCTCCCACCACCACCATCCGGTGATCGGAAGCAGTGGAGTCCAACACCTTTGCATCCACTGGTCTGAGGCCCCGAATCCAAACGTAGTCAATGCGTTCTTTGGGTGCTTCGGAAGGGGAGGTGGGAGAGGCGTCGTCGGCCACGGCGCCGTCAGTGAGCCCCGCGTCTACCAACTGGCGATAGATGGGCGAGTCGGGCGTGGAGTTGAAATCGCCGCCGAAGGCAGCCGGGCCTGCTCTGATGAAATCGAGGGCCTCGCTGAGCTGCACGGCCCTCTCCTCTGGCTCCAGGCCGAGCCAGATGCCGTAGGCGTCAAGAACGTCGCCACCAACTTCGACCTGAGCGCGGACGATGGCGGTCTGCTCCAAACGGCTGGTCAACAGCTTCCCCTCCACCTGGCGCACGGGAAAACGGGAGAGCAAGGCAATGCCCGTCAGATGCTCCACCGTAGGTTGGTAAATCGCTTCCATCCCCAGGCGTCGGCCCAGCCAAAGCGCGTCATCAACCCCGTAGCTGGTCAGGCGACAGGCATCAACCTCCTGGAGGGCTACGATGTCGGCCCCGCTCTCCTCAATCGTCCGGGCCATTTCTTCGAGTTGGAATTGCCAGGAGGTATTGTAACCATAGTGGATGTTGTAGGCGCCAACGCGCACAGCCGGCTCCGCTTTCGGTTGCAGCGCGGGTGGCCTGGCAGAGACCGCGCTCAGGATAACAAGCACTGCGATTCCGACAATCCCCGCCGCTGACCATCCCCGCTGCCGAGCGGGTGGTTCCTCCGTCGGGAATGGCCTGCGCCTGGCGGCTGGCAGGGTCGCCAGAAGGCCAGCTACGAGAACAATGGGCAGCCCAGCTCCACGGAAGAAGTCCAGGGTGTAGGCATAGGTAAAGGCAAAAGCGTAGGCGAAGTTGATCAGCAGGAAGAAGACCAGCCCCAGGGCAAGGTCGAGGCCGATCCGCTCTCTTTGGCCCCGGCGATGGTTGATCACACAAGGCAGCGACAGGAGAACCAACAACTGCGCCAGCAGAAGGGCGATTCCAGCCAGGAAACCCTGCATCAAATAGCCCAACGCCAGACAGAGACAGGTGAGAAGGCTCAGCAGTAGTCCCCAAACCCGCTTCGTCAACGGGCGACGCAGCA
>Ga0265598_1000105_pt1 | contig 10924 bp, 8 predicted proteins | sample saktaT_2_FD_197231 | JGI IMG/M metagenome (GOLD analysis project Ga0265598, IMG submission 197231) | Metatranscriptome of saline water microbial communities from Sakinaw Lake, British Columbia, Canada - sak_2011_5_24_40m (Metagenome... | ecosystem: Environmental > Aquatic > Non-marine Saline and...
CATCTCCTTGGCTTTTCTTATTACTTTACGTAAAGCCCTTTTGTTCGCCTCAGTGAAATTTTTAGCAAAGTCGATTTCAAGCATGCCTATCCCGGCAGTTCCGATAACCCCGATACCCCCTGTATTTGCCACAGCAGACGCTAAACCTGATAAAGAGATTCCCACGGCCATTCCACCTTGAATAATGGGAATTTTCGCTACTAAATCACCTATTTTTAATTTGGGAATGTTTTTGAAATTCATCTGCATTTCACTCTTTCCTTATTTTTGCCATTTTTTAAATAGTATACTGGCGTTTTGCCCGCCAAATCCAAATGAATTGGAAATAGTATATTGTAAATTCTGATTCCTTCCTTGAAGAGGAACATAATCCAGATCACATTCCGGATCTTGCTCTTGTAACCCTATGGTAGGAGGAATAAAACTTTCCTGTATGGCTTTAGCACAAACAATGGCTTCTGCTGCCCCCGAAGCGCCAAGCATATGCCCGGTCATTGACTTGGTGGAACTTATCGGAATATCATATGCCTTTTCGCCAAATACCGCTTTTATTGCTTCAGTTTCGCTTTTATCATTATAAGGAGTGCTAGTCCCGTGAGCATTGATGTAAGATATCTGTTCTTCATTGATACCTGAATCATTAATAGCCATTTTCATTGCTCTTGCTCCGCCATTCCCTCCCGGGGCAGGAGCAGTTAGATGGTAAGCATCACAGGTAGTTCCATATCCTACCACTTCAGCATAGATATTTGCCTCTCTTTTTTGAGCATGTTCTAATGTTTCTAAAATCATTATACCAGCTCCTTCGCCCATTACAAACCCTGTTCTCCGTTTATCAAAGGGGATGGAAGCTTTTTCCGGATTATTATGAGTACACAGCGCACCCATTGAGGTAAATCCGGCTAATGCTAATGGAGTCATTGCTGCCTCGGAACCTCCGGCAATAATTAAATCCGCCTGATTATGCTGTAAAATACGATAAGCATTCCCAATTGATGATGTACCGGAGGCACAGGCAGTTATTATGGTATCACATATCCCTTTTATTCCAAATTTAATAGCAATGTTCGCTGCAGCAATATTGCAAAGAGCCATAGGGATAAAAAAAGGAGATACGCGTCCCGGCCCTTTTTCGATAATTTTTCGATTTTCTTTTTCAATAGTAATAAAACCTCCTATACCGGTGCCTAAAATAACTCCCCAATTTTCCCGGGAATCACCATCCTCATTGCTTAATCCTGCATCATTCACTGCCTCATTTGCAGCTACTATGCCCATCTGGGTAAATCTATCCATCCTTTTTAATTCCTTAAAATCCAAAACATCAGCAGGATCAAAATCTTTAACTTCTGCAGCTATTTTTACTTTAAATTCGGAGGTATCAAATGCTTTAATAAAATCAATACCACATTTACCTTTTTTTATATTTTTCCAGAAAGTTTTAACATTATTACCTAGCGGAGTAATTGCCCCCATTCCGGTTATAACAACTCTATTTTTCAAATTCTTTTCCCTCCTTGCATTGCTAGTCTTCTATCAATATTAATGGCCTGGGTGGTCCATATCTCCTTCTCGAACTGCTCGATAAAGCGAATTTTTCCCTAATTCTTCATATTCTTCTAAAGAAGCATTTCTTTTTTCCAGCTGTTGGAAATCCCTTGCCAGCCTATTTTTTATTATCCTCACCGGGTGTCCAGTTGGCCTTCCGGAAACTATTGTGCTGGTGTCTCTGGCAGTAATTATCTTTTGTTTATAATTCTTATGAACATTACAATCGCGAGCTACATTGTCCAGTTTAATAATGCGGATCCCCAGGTTAATCCACCACCAAAAGCAACCATTATAACTCGATCTCCCGGGCAAAACATTTTTTTATTATGAGCTTCATCTAAAGCAAGCGGGATACTGGCAGAAGAAGTATTTCCAAAACGGTCTAAATTAATAATGAATTTTTCTCGTTCAATCTTTAATTTCCGAGACACGTAATCAATAATGCGAATATTAGATTGATGGGAAAAATATAATCAATATCATCTATAGAAAGATTAGATTTATTTAAAACCTGGGAAATACTTTTTATCATTATTCTAGTAGCAAATTGAAATATTTCTTTCCCATTCATAGATATAGTACTGGATCCTCCATTATTGTTTGGAATCTGTAAAAAAGGATTTTTTAAGGGGACTGCCGGGAGGGTAAGAAGTTCCTTCAAATCTCCTTGAGAACCAGTATAGGTACAAATAATGCCCTCTTGACTGGAGCTCTTTAAAATTACTGCCCCGGCGCCATCTCCAAAAAGCACACAAGTATTCCGATCAGACCAATCAATGACTTTTGATAAAACTTCTGCCCCTATTACCAGAATTGTCTTGCTCTGTTTAGATTTAATAAATTGATCGGCTATCTGTAATCCGTAAACAAAACCAGTACAGCCCGCTGTTACATCAAAGCTGGGGATATCATCTAATCCTAATTCTGCCTGAACGAGATTAGCAGTTGAAGGCATAAAGAAATCGGGGCTTATTGTCGCTAATATAATCATGTCAATCTCTTCTTTTTCTATACCAGCACTTTTAATTGCTTCTTTCGCTGCTTTTGCTGCCATCTGATAGGTCTTTTCTCCGGAGGAAACTCTTCTTTCCTTTATGCCTGTTCGAGAGGCAATCCACTCATCATTAGTCTCTACCATTTTTGAAAGCTCATCATTTTTTACAATTCTTGGGGGAACATAAGCACCTATACCAATTATTTTTGAATAAACCATATTACCTTCCTTAAATAATTCTTTATTATGAAAAATAAAGTTTCTCATACTATATAAATAGCTGATTTTATTTACTAACTGCTACTATGACCTATTATTAAAAGCAAGTATACATAATAATTCATTTTCTGTCAATGCGTTTATCAGTATCGAGTATATAGTATCGCGTATCGAGTTAAGAAGGCGAAAGAAAAGATAGAAAAAGTAGCATTCTTCTTTCTACCTAACTATTTCACTAAAACTTATACTAACAGAAAGGAATGTTTTTAGACAGATTTTGTGGTAAAAGGTAGAAAAAGGGGATAGGCTACTTTAGTCGATTATATATAAAAAATTATTTTAAAAAGAATAGGTTAGACCGATACTAATCATTCCTTTGGGCTTTGGTTGAGCTCCCTCGGAAACAGTTGAACCAAAGAGAGAATCTTCTTTGCCAAAATAAATTGCTGCACTAAGATTAAGACTTAGATTATTGCTTAGTTGATTACGATATCCGGGTATAATAATTATACTTCCGTCATTTATACTGGAAATGGCCATTAAATTAATTTGAGAAAATTCATCAATCTCATAATTTGTCATACCCAAAATTAACCCAATATTTTCACTCAAATCGTTGGTGACATTTCCGGCAAAAAGGGGACCCAAAATTGAGGAAAGATTTTCTTTTTTCATAGACAAATATTCTAACTGAAAATATATCTTATTTCCCGCTTCAAAAAAATAACTATAATCACCGCCAATTAGATAAGCAAAATCACCATCGCCATCATTATCTTTAAAATAATATCCCAGGGCTCCATATACTCCTATTGGTCCTAAATCCCCTTTTGCAGTAACACCTATTCTCTGGCCGGCCGGAATAACGGTTCCCATAAAATCTATTTCCGGTTCACGGACATAATTCAGAGTAAGGTCATATCCTTCAATCATGGTTCTGCCTCTCAAGCCCCATTTAATATCCTGGCTGGCTTCAGGAAAAGCAGCTACCAATGATATACTTGAATTCCAATTCAGAGGGATATAGGCTTCAACCGCATCCTGGTATTTGGCACCGGTCTCTTCGTCCATTACCATCGATCCTAAAGTAAAGTCAACCGGATTGAGCATCGAACCGAAAGACCAGGAAATGGGCTGACGACCCAGGGTTAAATGTAATTTTTCAAATTTATGTTTAAGATAAAGTTTTTTAATTAAATAATCAAACCCTCCACTCATGTGATTGTTATATAAATATATTTCGAATTTAGCCTGGGTATTGTTAAAAGTTGGTAAGAATAATTCTAAATCTAAACTTTCCTGAGGGTAAGCGGAAATATTTCCTTCATTATCAATGATACTTATTAGAGAGGCGGCGAACTCACCGCCAATATCAACCTTGGCAAAAATTGGAATTGACCCCAAGAGGAATAAAATTATAAATAAAATGGTAATGTTAAAATATTTTTTCATAATCAGTTTGCTTTCCTTAATTTAAAATTCAAAATTATTTTGTATGGTTTTCTAGGCAGGGGGCGGATTTATCCGCCCCAAATCTTTATTGTTATTTCTATCTACTTCAAATTCTGTAAAGTAAATATTTCTTCCGGAATTTCCAGATTAAATTTGATTTGAGTAATTGTAAATTCGGTATAAGTATCTTTTCTCAGTTTGTTTTCCATCACTGAATTTGTAGGAACCCAGCGTCCTTCAATTTCTTCTATTATGTTTACTTTAGTTTCTTTTAATATACGACCGCTTTCAGCATATAATTCATCTTTTAAACCGATAAATCTTTCCTTATCTATCCAGCTTACTCGACGATAGTATGAAACTTTAACTCCTTCCCTGGCTATACCTTCCAATACATAACAGGGACGGCCTTCAAATTCTTCTTCCTTAATGATTTTAAAATCATATAAATCGGTTAATTTATCTGCTTCCATGACATCCTGATAGGAAAAATCACTTCCCATCATTCCCTGGTTAAGCATATGACCGGATATTTTAATGATTTCCTCTGCATCAGGAAAAAACATCCATAAATCATCTTCTCTCTTGAGGAATTTTGTTCCTCTATCCTGTGAATTAGTAAATTCAACTAAAGAATTTTTCTTATCAGTCAAAGCATCCATTGTTTTGATTATTTTTCTACTACCGCTGACAATAATCATTTCTGCTTCCATTTGAGCTGTTTCAAAATATTCATTATCATCTCTCTTGTTGATAATTTCCTCGGCTGTCATTTCAGCAGCAGTTACTACAATTAAACTTAAAAATAAAATCGATACAGTTATCCCAATTAATAAGAACCATTTTATTTTTTTCATCCTTAACTCTCCTTTCGTTTTTTCACCCCCACCTTAATCCTCCCCCCTCAAGGGGGAGGAAAGTAGGATGGAGGACAATATGCTTATCTATTGTCATTGCGAGCCACGATTTATCGGGGCGTGGCAATCTCGGGTTGGGATTGCTTCCCCCGCTTTCGCGGGGGCAGGCTTACTACGCTCCTCACCGCAATGACATCTTAATTTCTGACGGGCTCGATGCCTGCCTGTGCGTTCCCGCACGCAGACAGGAATCGAGCCCCTACATCTAAATGATAAAATATTTTTTTTCGCTTATGCTTTCTGAGGGCAGACACAAGGTCTACCCCTACATATTACTCATCACTCATTACTGTATTTATATGCCCGACACTGACTCTTTTTCTGCTTTCCTTTCTTTTTTTTCTATTTCTTAACTCGATACTCAATACTATATACTCGATACTGTTTTATTATATCTGTCTCAAGGCTTCCGTCGGTTCAAGTTTAGCGGCTTTACTCGCCGGGATAATACAGGCAATAGTGACAATAACTACCCCCAATGTAAAGCAAAATACAAGATTCTCCAAACTAAAGACGGTATAATAAATTGGACTCAGCAAAAAATCTGTGCTGCTCATTCCCCCCATGGCCACGGAATAGTCGATGCCGACAACGGAGAAAACTTTAGTTAATACTCCACCTATTACAGTACCTAGAGCACTGCCAAGTATGCCAATAATTGCTCCTTCCATGGTAAACAGATACAATATTTCCCTGCTTTTTAAGCCCAGGGCACTCATCATCCCGATTTCACGGGTACGTTCATTTATAATCATGATCAGTGTATTCACTAATACAAAACAGGCTAATATGATAATAAAAATATAGATAGAATTGTACATTTTAACCGCAAAGTCAAAAAGTTCAATCAAATCATAACCTTTATTCCAAACCTGCACCAGATATTTTCCGGATTTATCTTCTTGGGAAAACAATTCATTGAGACCGGGTAAAACCGAAGCAGCTTTATGGTAATCTGAAGTAATTAAAAGTAATTCTGTTACCTCACCCGGCATCTCCAAAATCCTCTGGGCTTGATCTAACGGAAGGAAGAAAAAAGTATCACTCATTACCTGAATGTCACTTTGATATTTCCCGACAATCTGGAAAGTAGAACCTTTAAAGGAACCAAAAGGAGTCGAGTATAAAATAGTGACTTTCTCCCCTACTTCACGGCCTATTTTTTCCAATAGCCCGGCTCCCATAACAACTTCCTTATTTCCCTCCTGAACCATCCTACCCTCAGTTATGTTTTTATCAATTCCGATAAATTTTATTTCCTCAACGGGGTCAACGCCCCATCCCATCATGCCGACTAATTCATCTTCCAGGCTGACCATGGCACCAAATTTAAGTCGCGGAACAACCTGTTCCACCCCTTCCACTGACTTTATTTTTTCACTCATCTCTGAGTAGCCTTTACCGTTAAATCCGTCTAAAGTATAATTTAAAGGCATAAGACGCTCTTTTAACTTGTATTCCTCATCAATAACCCGTATATGTCCGGCTTTGTAGTGGATATGATTTTCAAAAAAAGACTCTAACACCCCATTAATTAATCCACGGGCAAAGACCACGGCAAAAATAGCAAAGGCAATAGCAATAATAGAAATTGATGTTCTAATCCTGGATCTCGATAGATTTTTTTTGGCTAAATTCCATAAAAATTTCATTTTTTACCTCCCTACCTGTGCGTGTACCTGTCTGCGTGCGTACACGCACAGGCAGGCGTACGCAGACAGGCTTATCGATGATAGATAGCTTTTACCGGGTCTTTTTTAGCTGCCCAATATGCCGGTAATATACTGGATAACACTGCAATGACGACGCCTAAAATAAATAAGAAACTGAAAGCAGGATAATTCCATGCTCCATAAATTCTATCGAGAATGGGAATTCCAAATGCAGAGCCATCTCCGCCTATATAGTCTATACTAAATCCGTATTTCACCAACCCGCTCACACCTGCATATCCAATTAAGCATCCGGCTAATCCACCGAGGATACCTATACCGGTTGCTTCTACCATAAAGACAAAAACAATCTCCCACTCTCTCATTCCCAGGGCTTTCATCATGCCGATTTCTTCCGTTCTCTCCAGAGCAGACAGGATAACATTATTGATAATCCCCAGCATACCGATAAGAAGAACGATTGACAGGATAGCCCCGATTCCACCCTTCTTAGCAGCACTTAAAGCGATGACAGATGCAGCAGATTCTTTCCAGGAATATGCTTTCAAATCCAGGTTTTTATTTTTAAAGCTCTCCATCAATGATTTGGTGACTATGTCCTCATCTCCGGAAACTGTTTTCAAGGCAAACATACTAACCGCGTTACCTACGTTTAATGCCTGCTGGGCAACATCTAAAGGGACAAAAACAATCCCGTTATTAATCATCGGATTGGGAGCCCTTACCAGACCTGAAATCTCCACATCAATGGTATTAAAGGTATCCTCTTTTGTCCTGACCAAGAGCGTAATATAATCATTAACTTTTAAACCCATCAATTCGGCCAAGCTTACTCCTATGACAGCCTTTGATTCACCCGGGGCGAACATCGAACCTTCAACGACGTAATTTTGAGTATTAAAAACTTGGTTATATTGCTCAATAGAGATGCCCATGCCCTGCACTGCTACTTCATCAATCCCGTTATTCAGGTTGGCCTTAAATTTTAGCTCGGGAGATGCTCCCAATACTCCATCCGTGTTCTTTATGCTTTCTTCCATCTCCTGATCTAAATAAATTAAATTTTCCAGGGGCAGCTTATCTTTATCTTCCCAGTATTCAGGATAAGTTACCTGAATACTCCCTGTATCGTAATTCTTTAAATTTTCAAAAGACATTTCTTCCATGCCGTTCATAAGAGAATCCATAAGTAGATAACTGAAAAATGCAAAGGCAATCACCATAATGGTAATTACGTTTCTTCTTTTTTGGCGGGTTAAGTTTTTTAGCCCGAGTTTAAAGCTAAACATCTTTTACTCCCTCCTTTCATCGGCAGAAATCATACCATCCTTCAGGTTAATATATCTGTTAGCATATTTCATGACCATTGGGTCGTGGGTAGAAAAGATAAAAGTGGTGTTTAATTCTTTATTCATTTTCCTCATAATGTCTACAACACCAGCAGCATTTTCAGAATCAAGATTGGCAGTCGGCTCATCCGCCAGGATAAGCTTGGGTTCTTTCACTAACGCTCTGGCGATGGCTACTCTCTGTTTCTCCCCACCGGAAAGTTCATTCGGTCTTCGCGATTCCAATCCCTTAAGCCCCACTTCTTCTAATATTTTCAATACTTTTTCCTTCATTTGCAATTCCGAAGAATGGTCAATTAGCCTGATGGCAAACTCTACATTTTCATAAGCCGTCAATACCGGAATCAGGTTATAACTTTGGAATACAAAACCGATGTTGAAGCGTCTCGTCATAGCAAGTGCTTTTCTGGAAAGATCACTTACTTTCTGGTCATTTAAGCGAATCTCTCCTTCTGTGGGCGTATCCAAACAACCTATCATATTCAAAAGCGTAGTTTTACCTGAACCGGAAGGACCAAAAATGGTGGTAAACTCTCCCTGTTCAACCGTCAAGTCAATCCCCCGCAAAGCAGGTACTTCTATTTTCCCCTGTTGATAAATTTTTTTAACTCCTTTTAGTTCGAGTAAAGACATTTAATTTTCCTCCTTGACTAAATTCGATTATATTAATGATTCCTTTTTATGTTTTAATGACTTATCCAGTGAATACATTTAAGTTAATTCTCTTTGATTATTTTATACTATATTTCAATTTTTTTCACCTATCGATGATAAATTGCTTTTACCGGATCTTTGTGGGCTGCCCAGTAGGCAGGACCTATACTGGAAAGTAAAGCAACAATTATTCCAAAAAAGAATACGAAAACAAAAGAAGAAAAATTCCAGACTCCATAAAGTTTATCAATTATCGGGATTCCATACAGAGACATATCTCCGCCTATATAACTTAAGTCATATCCGTATTTAACTATCCACCCTACCCCTGCAGCACCTAACAAGCAGCCGGCTAATCCACCGAGGATACCTATACCGGTTGCCTCTACTATAAAGACTAAAACAATCTCCCACTCTCTCATTCCCAATGCTTTCATCATACCGATTTCTCTGGTTCTCTCCAGACTGGACAGAATAACATTATTAATAATCCCTATCATACCAATTGATAAAATAATGATCAACATTACAGCAGTTTCTGCATCCTCCGCAGCACCAATAGCTATTATTGTTTTCGCAGATTCCCTCCAGGAGTAAGCATTGATATTCATGTTTTTTTCCTGAAAAATTTGATTCATCTTGTCTATGGTTGAGTTAATTTCTTTATCATTTTTTGTTTTTAGGGCTATCATGCTAATACCATTCTCCACATTCAATGCTTGCCGGGCAATATCCAAGGGAACAAAAACAATGCCATTATTAATCATCGGATTGGGCGTATGCAGCAATCCCGCAATTTCTAGATCAATGGTATTAAAGGTATCCTCTTTCGTTCTAACCAGAAGCGTAATGTAATCATTAACTTTTAAATCCATCAATTCGGCCAAGCTTACTCCAATGACTGCTTTTAATTCGCCCGGAGCAAACATCGAACCTTCGACTACATGATTTTGAGTCGCAAAAACTTGGTTATATTGCTCGATAGAGATTCCCATGCCCTGGACCGCAATTTCATCAATGCCGTTATTAAGGTTAGCCTTAAATCTTAGCTCGGGAGACACTCCCAATAATCCATTCGTGTTCTTTATGCTCTCTTCAATGTCCTGGTTTAAATAAATTAAATTTTCCAGGGGCAGCTTATCTTTATCTTTCCAGTATTCAGGATGAGTTACCTGAATACTCCCTGTATCATAATTCTTTATATTGTCAAAAGACATTTCTTCCATGCCTTCCATTACAGAATCAATAAATAAAAATATGAAAAAAGCAAAAGCAATCACTAAAATAGTAATGAAATTTCTTCTTTTCTGGCGGGTTAAATTTTTTAAACCGAGTTTGATACTAAACATCTTCTACTCCTGCAATTTACCATTAAAAATCTTGAATTTTTTTTAATCTCTTCACATGTTTATTTTTTTATGAAAATAATTTAAAATATTCCGATTGACAATTTCAACAGTTCCCTCTTCTGCACCTACAATCCTTTCTATGGCATTTTCATAAACCTTGAATTCTTTTTCAGCTTTATCCAAATTTTTTAAATTTTTATCACTTCTTAATATAAGGCTAGGAATCCTTTCACTGAGCATAAAAGCTATTTCGAAAATCAACCTGGCAGCTTCATCCGGGTAGGGTGTATTGAATGCTTTTTCTTTTATGCCCTGCCTGATAATTTTGCTAAATTCAGATGCCAATATCTCTAGGCTACTCCTATATATTTTAAATCTAAATAATATATTTTTATCATCATAAAGCACTTTTAGCAATACTTTTAATAATTCTAAATTTTCTAATTTTACACTTCTGGCCGCGGCAAAAGCCCTATTTAACTTGGTAATAGCATCTAAATCATCTCTATCTACAATTTTTCTTATTTCTTCTAAAATCTTTTCACTCAATCTTTCAACTAATGCATCCAGTAAATCTTCTTTAGATTTGAAGTAATAATAAAAAGTACCTTTAGACAATCCTATTTTTTTAATAATGGTTTCAACTGCCGTTTGCTCATATCCCTTGGTAAAAAATAATTCTTGTGCGATATTGAGAAATTCTGTTCTACGTTCATCATATTTCTTAATGGTTCTTGCCATAATTATTTCACCTTTTATATTTTGA
>Ga0265598_1000107_pt1 | contig 10889 bp, 14 predicted proteins | sample saktaT_2_FD_197231 | JGI IMG/M metagenome (GOLD analysis project Ga0265598, IMG submission 197231) | Metatranscriptome of saline water microbial communities from Sakinaw Lake, British Columbia, Canada - sak_2011_5_24_40m (Metagenome... | ecosystem: Environmental > Aquatic > Non-marine Saline and...
AGGCTACCAATGTTCCTTTCGTCAAGTTCTTGGGAATCGCACGCTGCGCTCCGCCGGCAAACGCCTTGCTCATGTTGCCCGAAGCAGAGCATTACGCAAACCATCTGAATACGGTGCATGCCAGCGCTCAGTTTGCCCTGGGAGAGGCAACGAGCGGGGCCTATCTCCTGCAATGTTTTGAGCACCTGGCGGGGACGAAAACTTTCATCGCTGTCGTCAGGAAAGCCGAAGTGAAATTCAAACAACCAGCACGCGGGGCGATCAAAGGGTCAGCCAATATCACAGAGCCTGTTGCCAGTCGAACAGTCACCTTCCTTGAAACAAAAGGCTGGGCGCTGATTCCGGTTCTTGTCCATGTTACGGACAGCCATGACAGTATTACCATGACGGCCACCTATGAATGGTTCATCAAAACCGTTGAAACCTGATCTGCATAGCATCCGCAGACCTGTGACGTTGTGGGAAACAACACCCAGAGTCATTGCGTGGGAAATTACGCGCAAGTGTCCGTTGCATTGTCGGCATTGCCGCGGAGTGGCGGAAAGCAAGGTGTACGAAGACGAGCTTTGCACGGATGAGTGTCTGCGCCTCATCGATGCCATCGTGTCTTTTTCTACTCCTTTGCTTATCATGACCGGAGGCGAACCGATGTCGCGCCCCGATGTCTTCCAATTGGCCCGCTATGCCACGGATGCAGGCTTGCCGGTCGTTCTTGCGCCCTGTGGTGGCTTGATAAACGAGCAAACCATATACAACATCAAGCAAGCGGGCATTCAGGCCATCAGCATCAGCTTGGACGGAAAAGACGCGGACACACATGATCATTTTCGAGGCGTACCCGGTGCGTATGATACGGCCCTACAGGCGCTTGGATATGCCAAGGCAGCCGGGTTGCCGTTTCAGGTGAACACCACGGTCACACGACATAATGTCGATGAACTACCCGCCATACTTGAGAAGGTAATCGCGCTTGGAGCCATGACGCTCGATTTTTTCTTCCTTGTGCCGACGGGACGAGGGCGAGGGCTGGTGGATGAACAGCTCTCTCCTGCGCTGCACGAGCAGACTCTCAACTGGATTTATGACAGGGTTCAGGAGCAGCGCATCCCCATCCGCATCACTTGCGGCCCTCAATATGCCCGCATTGCCAGACAGCGCTCGCAGGAGCACAAGCCTGCTACCATCACAAGCCATGCCAGCACTGGCTGTATGGCAGGACATGGGTTTATTTTCATTTCCCATCTAGGCATCGTCCAGCCTTGTGGCTTTCTGGATTTGGCGTGCGGCGATCTCAGGGGGAATAATTTCGATTTACAAAAGATATACGAGACGTCCAGCGCATTGACCGCACTGCGAAAGAACAGCGGATATCATGAGCCCTGTTCAGCTTGTGAATACTGGAATGTCTGCGGCGGATGCAGGGCGCGGGCGTATGAAAAGGGCGGCGATTACCTTGGCTCCGATCCGCAGTGTACTTATGCACCAACAAATTGCAGCACCCAGCATGAATGATCACACAAAAGTTGCGATGGCAACGTGGAACGGAAGAATTTCGCCGGTGTTCGATGTGTCCCGGCAAGTTCTAGTGCTCGAGGTGGAAGACGGTTGTGTGCTCGCCCGGCGCGAGGAAACGCTACCGGGCACCGACCCGCAGGCTCAGGCGGGGCGGCTGGCGGCGCTTGCCCCACAAACGTTGATCTGCGGGGCCATATCGCAAGCGATGGCTGACTTGCTGGCGGCAACGGACATTCGGGTGATCCCATTTACGGCCGGGGATGTTGAGGCAGTCCTGGCCGCGTGGTTGGCCGGGAGGCTGCCGAATCCGGCCTTGAGTATGCCGGGGTGCTGTGGACAGCGGCGACACTGTCACGGAGGCAAGACCGGGATACGCAGCGGAAAAGGTTGGGCGAACAAAAGGGATTTGGAATGAAAATCGTGGCGACGGCGACAAGCAAAGACATTTCAAGTGACATGGATCCCCGTTTCGGGCGGGCAAAGTTTTTCATCGTGGTGGATACGGATACGAATGAGTCAGTGGCTCACGACAACGCGCCGAATCTGAATACCGCGCAGGGCGCGGGGATTCAGGCGGCGGAAACGGTTGCCCACCTGGGCACGGCAGCGGTTATCACGGGCCATGTGGGGCCGAAAGCCTTTCGCGTGCTGCAGGCGGCGGGCATCAAGATTTACCTGGCGAGTGGAGGCACGGTGGCTGACGCCGTCCGCAAGTTCAAGGCGGATGCGCTGCCGGAGGTTTCCGCCGCCAACGTGGATGGACATTGGGCATAAACCAAACAAGAAAGGAAATCAGACATGCCAAAAGGTGATGGAACAGGACCGAACGGAAAAGGGTCAGGCACAGGTCGAGGGTTGGGTCCCTGTGGTGGAGGACAGGCGCGCGGTGCACGCCAGGGACTGGGTCAGGGGCGCGGCCAAGGAATGGGGCGCGGTCGGGGCCAAGGCCGAGGATCGGCGTCCAGCGCAAACACGGGTCGCGGTATGGGCCGCGGTGGACGCGGGAATGGATGAACAACAAACGCCGCAAAAACGGCAGGAGATAAATATGCCAAGTGGAGATCGAACGGGACCCATGGGAATGGGACCAATGACAAGTCGCGCAGCGGGATTCTGCGCGGGAAACAGAGCGCCCGGTTATATGCATACGGGCGGCGGCCGCGGATTCGAAATGGGATCCGGATGTGGGTTTGGTGGGCGCGGCGGTGGCCGGGGTTGGCGGAACATGTTCTATGCCACGGGTCTCCCGGGATGGGCGCGCAGTGGCGTGCCCGTCACGCCTGCACCGGCGCAAGAACTCGCGGTTCTCAAAGAACAGGCCGAGTATCTCGGCACTGCGCTTGAGAACATCCACAAACGTGTCCAGGAAATTGAGACCCAACCGGCGGGGAAGTAGAGGAAGGACGGGGACAAACAGGGCAGCAGGGAAGCGTCCGACTACGCCTCCCTGCATGCTTCGTTGCATTATGAAGGCAGGCATGAATCGCTATCGCCATCTTTTTGGTCCTGTGCCCTCCCGGCGACTCGGCCGTTCCTTGGGAGTGGATCTGACGCCCTTCAAGACCTGTACGCTCGACTGCATCTTCTGCCAGTTGGGACACACAACGAACAAAACGCTGGATCGCAAGGAGTATGTGCCGGTGGTGGCCGTTGAGGCCGAACTTGAGACGTGGATCAAGGAGGGTGGCAAGGCGGACTACATTACGCTTTCCGGATCTGGAGAACCCACGTTGCACACCCGTTTCGGCGAGGTTTTGCAATTCGTTCGCGATCAGACCGCCATTCCGACCGCGCTGCTATCCAACGGCACATTGTTTTGGCTGCCGGAAGTGCGGGAGGCGGCTCGCCATGCCGATATCGTCAAGTTGTCGCTCAGCGTGTGGGACCAATTCTCTTTCGACCACATCAATCGGCCGCATCTTGGGCTGAAGTTCCAGCAAATCATGGACGGATACCGTGCTTTTCGGGACGGGTTCCAAGGTAAGCTTTGGATTGAAGTGTTCCTTATCTGGGGGACAAATTCTGTGCGACGGGACGTGGAGAAGATCGCGGTACTCGTTGAAGCCATCGTCCCTGACGAAATTCATCTCAACACCGCAGTCCGGCCGCCCGCGGAGGAATTTGCGCTCGCGGTGCCGCGAAAGGAGTTGGAGCGGCTGACCCACTGGTTTCAGCCGCGGGCCAAGGTGATGGCCGAATTTTCGTCTAGCAAGTCCGCCGATGTCACGGCGAACGAGGACACGATCCTGACCATGCTAAAGCGGCGTCCCTGTACGGCTCAACAAATTACCGACGTTTTCGGCATGCACCTTAACGAAGTATCCAAGTACATCGGAAAGCTAGCGCGCACGGGCAGAATCCGATCTCACCTTATAGATTCGACAGCCTATTACATTGCGGTCCAAGCCGCGCCATCCGTGTCCCGAAGGCATGTGGCCAAGACCAGAGGTGGCGGCCCAAAGTCTGTTGAACGGAATGATCGAATAAACAGGAAGAAAGGAGCATAGAAATGCCGGAATTTGGATCGCCCTTTTCAGGGCTGGCAAACGACAGGAAACTCACGAATGATGAACTCATCAGGGCCATACGCTTCATGGTGGCCGCAGAGTACGAGGCGATTCAGTTGTACATGCAACTCGCCGAATCAACAGACCACAAGCTCGCTATTGAAGTCCTTAGGGATATAGCGGACGAGGAGCGCGTTCACGCTGGTGAGTTCCTCCGGCTGCTCCGGGAGCTTGCACCCGATGAAGAGAAGTTCTATGCAAAAGGTGCTGGAGAAGTTGAACATGAAATCAAAAAGTCCAAGTAACGGAGGGTTTCTGAAAATTCACTCACTAACTGATTGGCTCGGCTCTTTGGGCGTTTCATGGGGGACGTTATCCCACCTTGTTGTTTGCGTCGCGCTAGTGGCGTTGAGCACGATGCTGGCCGGCTGTTCAAATGAACAAGCAGAGAAAGGAACTGCTGTGAAGACGAACCATCGGGATGCGGACACAACGAAACAGTCGCATGAACTGGCGTTCACGGACGCCAATTTCGTCGCGGAAACAAGCAAGGGTGTGGTTCTGGTTGATTTTTGGGCGCCGTGGTGCGGCCCTTGCCAGACGCAGGGACCTATTATCGAGAAAGTGGCCGCCGCCATGGCCGGGCAGGCGAAAGTCGGCAAGTGCAATGTAGATGAGTCGCCCAAGTCGGTCGAACGATTGGGGGTCAGCAGCATCCCCACCCTTGTCATTTTGAAAGACGGCAAGGAAGTCGAGCGGTTTGTAGGCGTTCAACAAGAAATGGCGCTGATAGCAACCCTCAAAAAACAAATGGATTGAAAAGTATGAATCCAATCATGACGAACGTGCTGGCGTCTATTTGCCGGATTTGTCCCGTCTGTATTTGCGCCCGGCGGTGGCCCAATAGTCGGCTTGCGAAAAGGGTGAAGCGGTACGAAAAGTTTTGTCCCGCCTGTAATGCTTATACAAGACTGAAACAACAGAATGCGGGCGGGAACATCGCAAAGCCATGCGCATAGCGATTGCCAGCGGGAAGGGAGGGACCGGGAAGACCACGGTTGCGGTGAATCTTGCCCGAGTCCTGGCGGATAGCGGCCAGACGGTTCAATACCTTGACTGTGACGTCGAGGAACCCAACGGCCACATTTTCCTCAAGCCGGCCCTTACAGCTGCCGAATCGGTTGGCATCCCCGTACCCGTGGTGGACGAGAAGCAGTGCACTGGGTGCCGCAAATGTGCCGAGGTTTGTCAGTACCATGCCATCGCCGTGCTAAAAAAGCCCTTGGTCTTCGCCGAACTCTGCCATGGTTGCGGCGGCTGTGCGCTCGTGTGCCCCGTGGGCGCCATTCGCGAGGAGCAGCGGGCGATCGGGGTGGTTGAGTCCGGTCAGGCTGACGGGGTGGACTTTGTCCAGGGACGCTTGAACGTCGGCGAGCCCATGGCGCCGCCGCTGATTCGGGCCGTGAAGCAGAAAGTGCTCACGACTGGGATTGCCATTCTTGACGCACCGCCGGGTACCTCCTGTCCCGTCGTCACGGTCGTGCGGGATACCGACTACATCCTGCTGGTCACGGAGCCGACGCCGTTCGGGTTGAATGATCTGCGGCTCGCCGTGGAGATGATCCGGCAGCTTGGCGTTCCGCAAGGTGTGGTCATCAACCGGGCGGATAGTGGGGATCAGCGCGTACGGAATTACTGCGCGGCGGAGAAAATCCCGGTGCTGCTGGAGTTGCCCGACGACCGGCGGGTGGCAGAAGCGTATTCCCGCGGATATATGGCGGTACGGGTTTTGCCGGAGTGGCGCGCCAGAATATTGCAACTCTGGGAACGAATGAATGCGGAACGGAGATACTCATGAGCGAGCCCTTAACCCCCTACGGCAATCGCCCGATGGTGACGCCGATCGTGCATGCGGTGAACTACGAATATCAGGACTTCGAGGTGCTGCGGAAGATCACGGACGGTGAGATTGACGGCTACACGTATCATCGGGATGACAACCCGACCGTGCGTGCTGTGGAGAAGCAGATAGCCGACTTGGAGGATGCCGAAGACTGCGTCGTCTGTACCTCCGGCATGGCCGCCTGCACACTGGTCTACCTCACCTATCTGAAGGCCGGAGATCATCTGCTGCTCTTTCACGACGTCTATGGCGCGCACTACAAGGTATCCCTGATTCTGGAACGCTTGGGGGTGGAGGTCACCTGGCTCAACGCCGCTGAAAGCTCCCGCCTGGATCAACACGTCAAGACCAACACGGCCATGATCTTCCTCGAAACCCCGACCAATCCGCTCTGCAGGGTCATTGATATAGCCACCGCGCGGCGGGCCGCCGACCGTGTGGGTGCACGGCTGATCGTGGATAACACCTTTGCCACACCCTATCACCAACACCCGCTCCAACTCGGCGCACATCTGGTGATCCACAGCGCGACGAAGGCCCTCGGCGGGCATAACGACTTGATGGCGGGCGTCATCGCCGGACCGAAAGAAGACTATGACAAACTCTGGTTCACGCGGCAGGCGATCGGGACAACACTCGATGCCTACTCGGCCTCGCTGCTGGAACGTGGCTTGAAAACGTTTGCGATCCGCGCCGAAAGAATGGCCGCCAACGCGTTGACGGTGGCGAAATGGCTCGGTGAACAGCCGAAAATCAGCCGCCTTCGGTACCCGGGTTTAACCGATGATCCGGATTACGCCATTGCCCAGTGCCAGATGCACAACGGTTTTGGCGGAATGATGGCTTTTGATGTGGGCCAAACGGCGGAGGATGCCAAGCGCTTCATCTCCGCGCTGCGGACGATTGTCCACGCCGTCAGCTTGGGTGCCACCGAGAGTCTGATCTGTATCCCCTATCTGACGACGATGCTCTACTTGCCCCCGGAGCGGCGGACGATGTTTGGCGTTGCTCAAAATACGGTCAGGCTTTCGCTCGGCATCGAGTCTGCGGAAACGCTCCTCCGGGATCTGGAACAGGCGCTGCACCAAGTATGAAAACCGCGTTGGAGTGTATTCCCTGTTTTGTCCGCCAAGCGGCGGAGGCAGTTGAGCTGTCGGCTCTCGACGATCCGGGCAGAGAACGGCTGCTCAAGCGCTTGCTTCGAGAAATTGCCGAGGCTGATTGGGCCGTCATGCCGGTTGCCATCGCACAGCACATACAAAGACTGGTTCGCGAAGAGACCGGACAGGCAGATCCTTATCGTCCGCTCAAAGATCGGATGAACCGGATGGCCCTAGATTTGTTGCCCGTCTTGACCAATACCACGCATTACCAGCGGGACCCGCACGAGGCTGTGGTGCGTCTGGCCATCGCCGGGAACCTGCTGGATGCCGGTTCAAAACTCCGGCTCGCGCCGGAAGACTTGGCCCATCGCCTGCATGCGCTGTGGGATATGCCGCTGGTCGGTAGTGTCACGGCATTGTTTCGTGCCGCCGCTGAGGCCCATTGCATTCTCTACCTGGCCGACAACGCCGGCGAAATCGTTTTCGACCGCCTGCTGATCGAGGCGCTCCCGGCGGAAAAAATCACAGTGGCGGTGCGAGGCTCTCCCGTGATCAACGATGCAACTCTCGAGGACGCGGAAACCGCCGGCATTCCCGCCCTTGCGCCGGTGATCGCCAACGGGTCCGATGCCCCCGGCACGCTGATCGAGGAATGCTCCGTGGAGTTTCGCGACTGGTTCAACCGTGCCGATCTGATCATCGCCAAGGGCCAGGGCAATTACGAGACCTTGTCGAACACGACCAAGCCTGTGTTCTTCTTGCTCGCCGTAAAGTGCCCCCTGATTGCCGCGGATATCGGCGCACCCGTGGGGGCGTTGGTTGTAAAGCGCGGCCAGGAGATCGAAGAGGCATGACAACGTTGGGATACATCATGTTGTTCGCGCTGCTCGGCAGTCTCGGCGCCGTTGCCGCCGCCGGGACTATACTGGTGTTGCCAGAACGGCTGACACGGTGGCTGGTGCCGCATCTGATCAGCTATGCGATCGGAACACTGCTGGGAGCGGCGTTGCTCGGCATGATTCCGCATGCGCTGGAGAGTCTCGCCGCCGGAACCGTCATGGTCACCGTTCTGGCGGGGCTGGTTGGTTTCTTCATCCTCGAAAGTCTGGTGTTGTGGCGCCACTGTCACGAAAAAGATTGCCCAATTCACGGCACTAGCGGGACGCTGATCCTAGTCGGCGACGCCTTCCATAATTTCGTGGATGGCCTGGTTATCGCCTCGGCTTTCGTTGCTTCGGTGCCCGTCGGGATTACGGCCTCCTTGGCGGTCATCGCGCACGAGATTCCGCAGGAGGCCGGGGACTTCGCCATTCTGCTCCATGCCGGATACAGTCGCCGGAAAGCGCTCTTTTTCAACCTCCTCTCGGCCTCGACGACCTTGGCGGGGGCACTGGCCGGGTATTTGGGCATCCAAGCGCTGCGCCCGATGGCACCTTACATTCTGTGCGTGTCGGCCGCCAGTTTCCTCTACATCGCGCTGGCGGATCTGATTCCGGGACGGCGGGGGCGGAAGGGGCTCGTTACCTTGGCGATCGAGTTAACCCTCATCACGGCGGGGGTTGTGACGATCACACTGTTGCGGGGACACCCATGAAAGAAATCGTTGTCATCAGTGGTAAGGGTGGAACGGGCAAGACCAGTCTGGTGGCCTCCTTTGCGGCGTTGGCCGGGAGCGCGGTGCTGGCGGACTGCGATGTGGACGCCGCGGACCTGCACCTTGTGCTATCCCCCACAATCCGACAGCGTGAGGAGTTCCGGTGCGGACACGAGGCGATCATCCGGCAGGCGGACTGCATCGGTTGCGGCGCCTGTCTGGCCCGCTGCCGGTTTGACGCGGTCATGCGAGTCAGCGGCGCAGATGTTCCGATTTTCCGTAGCGACCGTACGTCCTGCGAGAACTGTGCGGACGTGTGCGTGCGTTCCTGCCCGGTCAAGCTCAAGGCGATGATCCGGGCCATGCAAGAAACCTGCGGCCAGCAAAACGAGCATACTTTCGTCATTGACTCTACCGCCTGCGAAGGTTGCGGAGTATGCGTCTGGTCGTGCCCGGTGAAGGCCATTGATTTCCGCGAGCGGCTCAGCGGTGAATGGTATGTGTCCGACACGCGTTACGGCCCGCTGGTTCATGCGCGGTTGAACCCCGGCGGCGAGAATTCCGGCCGGCTGGTCAGCAAAGTTCGCGAGGCCGCCCGCGCACTTGCCGAAGCACGGCAGGCCGCTTTCATCCTTGTGGATGGCCCGCCGGGCGTCGGGTGCGCGGTGATCGCCTCGGTCGGCGTTGCGTCCTTGGTACTGGTCGTGACCGAACCTACCTTGTCGGGCGCACACGATCTGGCGCGGGTTTTGGAACTGACCCGCCATTTCAACATTCCGACAGCCGTGTGCGTAAACAAGTGGGACTTGAATGTGGAGATGACGGAACGGATCGAGTCCTCAGCCCGTCAGTCCGGCGCCACGATTGCCGGGCGCGTGCGTTATGATCGCGCCGTTACAGCCGCCCAATTGCGGGGGCTCGCCGTCGTCGAAACTGAGGCGGGTTTACTCGCCGAGGATATGCGGGCTGTTTGGGAGGCTTTATGTCTATGAAAACCATGACTATCCGACCAGAGGTTTGGCCCTTCGTCGCCGCGACAGTCTTATTCTTCAGCTTGTTGGCCGTTGTCGTGGCACCGGCGCTTTGCCTGCTTGCCGGATGCGTATTGATTGGCTATTTCCTGTACTTCTTCCGCGACCCCGAACGCATTCCTCCCCGCGAAAACGATGTCATCGTCGCCGGTGCCGATGGAACAGTGGCGGCCATTACGGATGTACGCGAGGACAAATATCTGAACGCAGACTGCGTACGAATCAGCATCTTCCTCAGCCTGTTTGACGTGCATGTCAACCGGGCGCCCATCGCTGGGGAATCCACTTTTTTGGGCTACTTTCGGGGCAAACATCTGTTCACCTTCCAAGAAAAGTCGTCCGATGTGAACCAGCACAACAAGATTCTGATGGTCGGCGAACACACGCGCTGCCTGGTTTGCCAGATCGTGGGGCCGGTCTGCCGTCGCGTCGTTTATTGGCCGCCCCATGATAAGCCGGTTGCGCTCGCCAAGGGGGAGCGCATCGGAATGATGAAATTCGGGTCACGGCTGGACATCTATCTGCCGGCCGAGAATGTGCAGGTGCTCGTGACGCTTGGGACCAAAGTCCGCTCCGGCGAAACCGTGATAGCCAGGATCAGGGAAACCCCTCGCCACGCAGCAGCCTTACTGCGTACAACAGAAGGAGCCGCAGGATGAATGTTGCCATACTTGGGGCCAGCAAGAAACCCGACCGCTATAGTTTCAAGGCGCTGATGCTGCTCAAGGAGAAAAACCATACGCCTTATCCCGTCCATCCGATACTACAGGTTATTGAAGGCATCCCGGTGTTTGCATCCTTACGCTCGATTCCGGTGCCGCTGGATGTGGTCACGCTTTATCTTGGATCAGCCCATCAGGAACGGGTGGCGGAGGAGATTGCGCAAAGCCGTCCGCGTCGTGTGATCTTCAACCCTGGGGCCGAAAATCCAGCGCTGGCCGCACGTTTGCAAGCTGCCGGAATCGAGGCCCTGAATGCCTGCACACTCGTGTTGTTGAAAACGGGACAGTTTGAGTTATGAGCGCTGACATAAGAATCGCGATACTGTCCGATAACACCGTCGGCGCCCGAAACGCGCTGGGCGAACACGGATTGGCTTTCTGGGTGGAAACCAGCAGGCACCGCCTGCTGTTCGATACCGGACAGGGTTTTGTCTTGGCGCACAACGCGAGAGCCTTGGGCCTCAATCTGAGGCTTGTCGATTCAGTTATCCTGAGTCACGGGCACTATGATCAC
>Ga0265598_1000110_pt1 | contig 10841 bp, 2 predicted proteins | sample saktaT_2_FD_197231 | JGI IMG/M metagenome (GOLD analysis project Ga0265598, IMG submission 197231) | Metatranscriptome of saline water microbial communities from Sakinaw Lake, British Columbia, Canada - sak_2011_5_24_40m (Metagenome... | ecosystem: Environmental > Aquatic > Non-marine Saline and...
CGACCAGGTTCCCCAAACTGTTGGTCGATGAGCCAGAAGAAGCAGGAGCCCTCCCCGGGGGTCCAGCTTTGACCCTGTGCAGAAGTTGAGTTCCATCTGTGAGATGGCAAAGGGTTGTAACCGACTCAAATATAAGCTCTAAACCGTTCCCCGGTTGAAAAAACACTTGACAACACTCCAGAATGTTTCTATATTGACGCCACGTTAACAAGCCGCGTCATCTTTCTGTACAATTGCGGCTCTGGTGTGTACTTATGTGTTAAAGAAATCACCAATTAACGATTCACTAGTCATTCTTCATCTTAACTGAATTTCAATCGACACTTTGATACACATTCGCACTGTATACAGATACATGTCGTTCCCCACTTTGAACAATTCACTCGCACTTCAAACTACCAAAGGAGCGTGATCAATGCAGCGTGCTGCAATTAACACTTCGTAAGTTCGTTCATCTCTTGCTCGGCACGTCTGCAAAGTGCAGATGAGACGAGTGAATGAGGAAGTTGTCTTCGTGACTCCCCGGCATGAGGACAAAGTGGGATAGGAAATAGTAAGGCTACCCTGAGCGACACCGAGTGTAGCGAGAAAAAGTGGAGTCGAAGGGTGGGAAAGGTTCAGCCGACGAAGTTGTTTTCCAAACGTAGTCGGCAAGTAGTTGAGCAAATAGTAAGAAACTAAGTAGTTGAGTATGTAAGTAATGAAGTGGCTTCAAAAGTTTTTGTTGTTGTTGTAAATCTAATCCATCTCTATTCGGAGGAACAAATGAACACAAAAAGACTCGTCTTACTCAGCGCGTTAACCGTCGTTCTCTTGATGGTGCTGAGTGTGGCTTCATTTGCGCAGACGTATGTGAATAATACCAACGGTGATGACCTCGTCGGAACGGGAACTGCTATTAACCCGTACAAGACGATCGCAACTGCCATCACCAACACTGCATCGGGTGGTACTATTTCCATTGCGGCTGACACATATGGTGAAGCTGCGATTACGGTGACAAAGCCTTTGACCTTTGTCGCTACAACCTTCAATAGTCTGTCGACAGTCACGATTACGAACGGGCTGACCATCAACACCACGAATGCGACGGATGTCGTATCGTTGGGTGAAACCGGCCAGAAGTTCAACCTCGGGGCACTGACAGGCGCGTTGAAACTCACGAAGGGCGTGCTCAATATCGCCAGCGCCAATGTCATCATTGGCGGCGGTGGAAGGATCACGCGCACGGCAGGCACGATTAACAATACGCCTACCGTTACAAACGCACACGTGTACTATGATGGAACCGCTGATATCACTGCCGGAGCAGAATTGCCGGCCGCAATCGGAACTGGTTCGTTGAATGTCGGTATCACTGCCGGCAAGACAATCACGATCCCGAGTGCCTTGACAACAAACGGTGGTATCATCATTACGACTGGTAATGCTTCTTTCACTTCTAATTTGACTCTGACTTCGACTTCAACGACCACGCCGAACTTCATCAATGCGCCGAACTCGAACACTGTAACGGTCGGCGGAACGATGACTTTCACGTCTACTGCTTCGGTGGCGCCTGGTCAGTTGATTAACGGTGGTACTGGTGTGGTAACAGTCAATGGGAATGCGACGTGGACGATGGATCAAAACACCACGAACCTCATTGACAACCAGGGCAATGGCAACATCACAATGAATGGCACTGTCACATTCGCAAAGTTCACCGGGACCAGCGATGTGGCGGCGAATCATACTACGTCAATCAGGAACCTCGGAACCGGCACGCTGACACTGGCGGTGGGTTTTACGAGAACTGGTGCAGTGAGTGTTACTGCAGCTACAACTACGGTGTACACTCCGACGGTTGACGCTACCAACTCCAGCACTGGAACGCTGGCTTTCGGCGGCTCAGTTACGATGGTAAACCTGACCAATAACGGGACCACCAAGTTTACTGGTGGCACGGTTAGCGGCACCATTCTCAACGACGCAGCTACTAGCAAGATTGAGATCCTCGCGGCGATGACATGGACGAGTACAACAGTCAGTAATGGAAACGTTGCCTCGATCATCAAGCTGAATGCCAACACTCTGACTTTGGCAAAGGCCTCCTCGGGCGGCACCGCTATGGCGTTTGGTAACGGCGGCAAGGTTATTTCGACAACCGCCAGTACTGTCGGCACAGGTGTCCTTTCGATGACCAACAGCAGTGGTGTAACAATCACTGGTGGTGAGATCCCGAATGTCACCATGTCCCAGAACTTGACCTTGAATGGCGGCGTAAACGTTTATGGAAGCATTACAAGTGCCAAGACGCTTACATTAGGTGGAACCATTACGGTTATGGGTGACTATTCACAGAATGTGGGTGGCACGCTGGCATTGGGTGCTAACATCTTCGGTATCAGGGGCAACTGGACTCGTGTAAGCAACGTGCCAGGCGACGTTACCCCGTATCCTGCGACAAGTGGTCAGATTCTTTTCGCAGGGAGTGGTAGCCAAACATTTACCTCTGGTGCATCACTTCAATTGTATGATGTTGTGCTCAACAAGACCGCCAGCACGCTCGTGACGCTGACGCAGACAGTTGAGGTCACGCACAACTTCACAATCACCTCGGGCACACTGGCTCTTGGTGATAATCACGTCCGCATGACAGGCGCTGGTGGAACGTTTGACAATACTGGCGGCTATACCTCTAGCGGAAACGGATACATCATCTTTGATCAGGCTGGTGCGCAGACTATCACCGGCACGGGCCTCTTCTCTAACATTGATGTCCGAACGGGCGTTACGCTGACTGCTACCTCTGCTCTTAACTTCTCTGGTAGCCTGATTCTTCGTAATGGCACGTTGGTATTGGGTGCCAACAACTTCACATACAAGAACGATCTGGTCGCTGTTCCGTCAGTCACTCGGTACAACACGGGTATCATGACGGTCACGACAGGCGTGATTTCTGCTGCCACGGGCGTTCTGTATGACCTGACCTACGCTGGCAATGGCAATATGACAGCCGCTGCCGAGTGGAAGACAGGAGCCGGAATCCGGAACCTGACAATCGCGACTGGCGATGCCAGCACGAACGCTCAGACTGTGACGGCTGGTGGAGCTGCTACGACGGTTGCTGGTGTTCTTACCGTCAACGAAAATCAGACTTTGAATCTCAACACGTTTGATCTTACGCTTTCTGGCACAAGCAAGGCGCATACAGTTGTCGGTAAGGTTGTTGCGGCTGCGGTAGAAAGTATGGTCTTTACGGGCACAGGTTCTACGCTCGCAGGATCAACTTCAACCAATGCTGGCGCATTTGCAGAGGTCCCGAACGTGTTTGTCAATATTCTCGCGGCAGAGTCTTTCGCGTCAACAAACATCAAGACGGTTACTGGTAATCTTACAGTAGCGAATGGAACAGTGACGTGGACTATGTTCACCACTGCTCCTACTGTTACTGGTAACGTGACTCTGACTGCTGGTTCGCTGAACTTCGCTGCTGCCGGTGTTGGCTCGACGCATGGTGGGAATCTGGTTCTCACCGCTGGTGCGTTGACCTATACTCGTAGCACGGCTTCGGCTGCTGATTACACAATCGGTGGATCAGTTACGCTCACAGCTGGTACATTAACCTTGGGATCCTCGGTTATTGCAACCGGCATTACATCGCAAGTCGATGGCAATGTGGTCGCTGCTGGAAATAACTACACAGCAGTCGGTGCCTTCACTCGCAGTGGAGCAGGTGCGTGGGATGCGACGACCGGCAAGTTGATCGTTGCTGCTGCAGGTGCTGTGAACTTTGATCCAGGTGCGACTGCTTTCACAGTGCCGAATTTTCAAATCGACAACGGTGCTGGCAACGCGGTTAATTTGGTGAATAGCTTCACGGTGTCAAATGCCTATACGCATAAGAGCGGAACGCTAACGCTTGGAATCAATGATCTTACGCTGTCTGGTTCGACGCTTACGTTCACAGCCGGAGCTTATACTCAGGCTGGAACTGGAGCGATCAAGCTGACAGGTACTGATCAGACGATTAACGCTGCAGTCGCTCCGAGTTTCTTCAACCTGTCTGTTAGCTCGACAGGTACGTTGACTCTGACGACCAGTGTTAGCCCGGCTGTTGCATTGACTTTCGCAGTCAATGGTGCGTTTACGCAAGCGGGAAACATCTCAACTGGAATCCATACCCTGGCGGTTGGCGGGACCTTCACTCGTACGGCTGGCACCTGGGCTCAGGGAACTGGCTACCTGGTGTTCGGTTCTACGATCACCGCCGTTACGCAGGGGACCGGTTTTGCGGTTGACAACCTCGAGTGCGACGTTGCTGTCTCTCCGACGGCTGCCACTGCATTCACCGTGAACAAGAACCTCCTTCTGAAGGCTGGTGTTCTCACGATGAATGTTGGCAAATTGGTTCTTGGCGACGGTTGCGTCGTTGAGCGCCAGGCCGATGGTGCATATATCTCAACAATCCCGACTTTCTCGGGTGCGGTGAGCGTTGTGTACTCGACCGCTGCTATCACGACTGTTGCAAACTTCACGGAACTACCGGCATCAGTGACCAATTTCTCGGTCCTGACTCCTGGCGCTGTGACTCTGCCAGCAGCCGTAACGGTCACCGGCACGCTGACGCTTAGCGGTGTCCTGACCGCACCTTCGGCCACGCTGAACGTTACGATGGCGAACAATGCAACGCTCGTGCTTAAGGACAAGGGCACAACGGTGCTTCCAAGTCGGGATCTGGCGCTTGCTGGAGCCATCAACATCGTCTACAACAGTAGCGCTGGCATTCCGGTCACCACTCGCGAGCTTGGGGCTTTGAACACAGGCGGCACTGCCTACAAAAACGCAACCGGCAATGTCGAGTTCAAGTCTTCTGTTGTCACACTCGACTACCCGCTGACCATTGGTGGGACGGTGAAGTTCTCCGGTGGCACGTTTGAGATGGCGGGCAACGCCGTGACGGTGCAGGGCGACATGGTGCAAACGAAGACCGCCAGTATCTTCACCAACGCTGGAGTGGCTGCTACGCTCACCTTTGGTGGATCGACGAACACCTTGATGACCTTGTTCGAAACATGGCAGATGCCCGCAAACAACCTCATCAAGATCACGATTGCCAAGGCTGCTTCGAGCAATACAGTTACGCTGAGTGGCGGCGATCTTGATTTCGCGATTAATAGCGTCACGAATCCTGCCTACCCGGCTGCGCAGAAGATCAACAATCTTTACTTTGCGCAGGGTGTCCTCGTCACGGGTGGGACTTCAAGCGTGATACTGAAGCAGGACCAGTACAACGGTCAGCCTGTTCAGGGATTTGATCGTTCTGGTGTTGTGAGCGGAAGCGAGAGCCACGTGTACGGCCGCGTAAAGAAGTTTGTCAACGCCGATGGTTCACACAATGTGGACATCAGCGCTGTGACCTTCCCGGTCGGAACGTTGAACCCGAACTATCGCCCCATGACGTACTTCTTCAAGACGACTCCTCAGGCCTCTATTAACCTGACTGTCTCTGAAGTCGATGTGAAAGCTGGTGGTCTCAATGGATTCCCGATTACAGCGGGAACGTTGAGCATCACCAACTATCCGAACTTCTACTGGTATGCAACATCCGATGTTCCGTTGTCACCGTCCTACAAGTACGACCTTGAGGCGCAGGCAAAGGGATACACGGATTATATGAACGATCAGATCCAGAACGTTCGCTTTGTTCGTAGGGACTCGGGCAGTGTCAACAACCCGTGGATCCTCCAGGCCAACAATAGCACAACGCCTGCGACCATTCTCTATGACAACTCGACGATTGCCTCGAATTGGCCGGTCGTGAAGGTCATCGACGCCACTGGCGGTATCACCAGCCAGGGTTCGATCTTCGCATACAGCCAGTCCGACAAACCGCCCACATTCACGGCAGCTCCCGGGAACACCACGCTTCTTGAGGGTGCAACCTTTACCGGAACGTTTGCGGCCGCAGATCCGGATCTGAATCAGGGTGCAGTGTTGAGCGTTCAGGCAACGACCATCCCGGCCGGAGCCTACACGTTCAACGCAACAACGGGTGTGTTTACGTGGGTTACGAATGCGTTCAGTGCTGGTGCAAAGACCCTGACCATCCGTGCGACAGCAACAAATAGCGTTGCACCGAACGACTACAGAGACACGACCATTACCATCACGGTAACGGATGTGCCTACTCTGCCGACGTTGGCAACGATTGCAGATCAGACGATCAGCGCTCTTCAGCCTTTGGCCCTCACACTTGTGGGTGCTTCAGCTGATACCGATCGCGTTGGTCCGTCACCGAAGACCCCGTTGAAGTATTGGATCGTCAGTGTTGCTCCTGCGATTTCAGTTGCCGCAAAGCTCGATTCATTGACGGGTGCCTTTGCATGGACACCGGCAATTGCTGATACTTCATATGTTGGCTTCACCTTCACGGTGAAGGTCAATGATGGTGTCAACGATGCCAGCAAGTCATTCAAGGTTATCGTGGCGAAGTCAAAGAGGACCCCGTACTTCACGGCCTCGATGGCTGCGACATTGAACGCCGACATGGGTACCAACGTGAACTTCACGTATGTGGCTGCTGATTCTGATGGATTCGCACTCACCTACTCAATCACGAAGGGCCCCGGAACAATCGGAGCCACGACAGGTGCATACAACTACTATGTGCCCTATGCAGTCCCAGGCACGTATGTTGACACCGTCACAGTTAAGGCAACGAATGGTGTCCTTAGCACAAGCGCAACAACAATCATTACGCGTGTCTACAAGAACGTGAAACCGTACTACACAGCGAAGATGGCTGATGGTACCCTCAATGTTGGTGACACGCTGCAGTTCACGTATGTAGCGGCTGACTCCAACGGCGACGCAGTCCGATACTATGGTGTTCAGTATCCGGCCGGCGCAAAGGTCGATTCAGTGACAGGTAAGTTCTTCTGGGTAGCGGCTTCACAGCAGACAGCTATCTATGTTATCAAGACGCGGGTTACAGACAACCAGGGCGGCGCTGACACAACCTCCGCACAGATCCTTGTGCAGGTTATGCAGGTCAACGTCACTGGTGCTGTGACGTACAATGGTGGGACGGTGCCGGTTAATGGCGTTTCAGTGACGATCACTGGTGGTATCACACCCCAGGTCGTTACGACGAACACCAACGGTGCTTACACAACCGATCCGAACAAGCTGAATTCTGGTCTGTACACCTTCAGCTTCACGAAGACCGGTGGACATCCGACAGTGTACACAAACGCTGCTGATGCTTTGAAGGCTGCGTTGTACTCAGTCGATCCTACCACGTATCCGTTGTCCGCAAATGCAAAGTTGGCAGCCGACGTGAACAACGACGGTAACGTCAACTCCGCAGATGCATTGCAGATCATGCTGCGCTACGTCGGTTCCGTGACATCCTTCGCCAAGGGCGACTGGATCTTCGTTCCGACAGCAACCAGCAAGACCCTGACAAACGCTGATTTCGTCAACAACGCAGTCGCGATTGCAGTTGGCGATGTCAACAGTGATGCACAGCCGGGTGGCGCATACTTCGCAAAGGCAGATGGTAAGACGTCTGTGGTTGCTGAAGCAGGCAAACCTCTGCGTGTCAATAGCTCAGATATGTTCGAAGTTCCAGTTCGAATGAAGGCCGCAGCGAGCTTCGGCTCAATGTCGCTTGCATTCCAGTATTCGACCGAATCCGCAGAATTTGTTGGAGTCCGCGGTCCGGAAGGTATGGTCAGCGCTGCGAACAATGGTATGGTTGCCGTTGCATGGTTCAATGCAAACAAAGCAATGAACCTGAAGGAGAACGATGCGGTTGTAACACTCCGCTTCAAGCCGACAGCGAACATCAAAGACTTCACCTTGACGCTTGATCCGAACAGCCAGGTAACCGATGCGCAGGGCACAGTGCTCAGCGGTATTGGTCTGGAAGTTCCGGCGGTTGATGGTTCACTCCCGACTGCATTCGCAATCGGCCAGAACTATCCGAACCCGTTCAATCCTTCCACCACGATCCAATACGACCTGCCGGTTGCTGGCCACGTAACAATGGTGGTCTACAACATGCTCGGCCAGGTTGTTGACAGACTGGTTGATGATCAGCAGAATCCTGGTACCTACAAGATTCGCTGGGATGCTTCAAAGATGTCCAGCGGTGTCTATATGTATCACATCACTGTTGATGCTGGCAAGCAGACCTTTAAAGAGGTCCGTCGAATGGTCCTTCTGAAGTAAGTAAGCCAAGCGTCCCGTCTCCCGCCTCGGCGGGGGACGGGATGTTCTTGAGCAATGATTCTCTCATTATAGGGGAAGTTCAATCATGCGAAAACTTACGACAGTAGGATTGTTACTGTTGGTATTCGTGGGATTGGCGATGGGTCAGGTTACATTGAGCTTACCTACTCAGACGGCCGCTAACGGGATTGCGCTTGCGCTACCTGTTCAGGTGACGGGATTCAACCACGTTGGCTCCTTTAGCTTGACAATTAGCTTCGACAAGAACGTTCTGACGTACACCGGGACTGCTAATCAGCCCACCTTTGGTATCTTTAACTCATCACCGGCCGCGACGGCCAATACCAACGGCACTGTGATCCTCTCCTGGTTCAACGTCAGCCCTGCTCTGAATATTGGTAGTGGGACGCTTCTCAATCTTCTCTTTACGTATAAGAGCGGAACGAGTGCACTAACCTTTACCAGTACGACTGCGAGCAGTATCACGGATTCCCTCGGTACCAATCTTACAGCAACCTATACAAATGGGTCAGTCTCAGGACTCCCATCCACGATTAGTTTGGCCAGGGTTGTCGGTGATCCGGGTGATGTGTATGTCCCGGTAACTGCTGCCAACCTGAAAAGTCTCGGGTCGATCTCTCTTCGGATCGCCTATGACACAGCAAAGGTCACGTTTGTCGGCCTGACGAACCCGGCTCTTCCGTTTAACGCGGGAACGCCGTCGGCCGGTGTTGTTGCACTGTCATGGTTCAGCACAACGCCCTTCAGCCTGAACTCAGGCAAGCTGACTGATCTTCATTTCACTTTGAAAAAAGACTCCACGGATCTCACCATCCAGGGAACGAGTCAGATCACCGATTCCGTCGGCAACAACGTGACAATCACGTATGTGAACGGCAAGATCGTGAAGACTCCGACTCCGCCCCCGCCACCGGTGGGATTGACGTTGGGTACTGTTCGCGGTGTCGCAAGCAAGGATGTGTCGGTTCCAGTTACCGTTCTGGACATGAAAAACATTGGCTCGATTTCTCTGAAAGTCACCTACGATCAAACGAAGCTGACCTTCAAGCAGATCTCGAATTTCGCGGGCAGCGGTTTTGTCACGAATGCAACCAATGGCGTGTTGTCGTTTGCCTGGTTCGGGACGACATACCTGAATATCGGCACCGGAAAGCTTATGGATGTGGTGTTCACGTATGCTGGCGGTTCGTCTGCAGTCGGGTTCAATACTGCCCAATCGCAGGTCACCGACAGCGTTGGGAACAATCTGACATTGACCTTCACAAATGGCGCGGTGAGTCAGGATAGCATCCCTCACTTCACCGTCATTCCCGCGAAGTCAGTTGCGCAGATTGATACGCTCAGCTTCACCGTGTTGGCTACGGACGCTGATGCGGGCGATGCATTGACGTATTCTGTTGGCACCTTGCCAACCGGAGCGGCGTTCAATGCCACGTCAAAGACCTTCACGTGGAAACCTGGTTTGACAACCACCCCTGGCGTCTTTAACGTGTGGTTCTACGTTACGGATCCGGTGGGCGGTATGGATAGCACGAAAGCAGTCATCACTGTTACAGCGTCGAATCGTAAACCCTCGTTCGTGAACAAGCTGGCTGATCAGACCGTCAATGAAGGCTCGACGATCTCGTTCACCTACACGGGCAGCGATCCAGATGCCGGTACGACGTTGACCTACACTCTCGCCAGTGCACCGGCCGGGGCCACGATCACATCGGCTGGTGTCTTCTCGTTCACGCCGACGGCTGCATCGCCGAGGCTGAGCGCGATTACAGCTGTAGTCAGTGACGGTTCATTGACTGATACTGCAAAAGCCGTTGTTACGGTCAATCACAAGCCAGTCTTCGTTTCGAAGACCCCGGCGACGTTGACGGTTGCTTCTCAGAACAATATTGTTGCATTCACCGCCCGCGGTAAGGATGTCGACGGTGGCGTGCTTCAGTATACCTGGAAAGTGAACGGCATCGTAGTGAAGGGCCCTGGTACGGACAGCACATACAGCGCCAGATTCACCGATGCTCACGGCGTGCAAAAGATCGTCATGGCCATCTACAAGACTACGACGGGCTTTGCCGATTCAACAAGCGCGGTGTGGAACTTCACGATTACGGATGTTGCAGTAGATCCGTATGGAATCCCGACCGAGTTTGCGCTCGGACAGAACTACCCGAATCCGTTCAATCCATCGACAACGATTCGGTTTGATCTTCCGAAGGAAGCCCCTGTGACGATGGAAGTATACAACGTCCTGGGCGTCCGTGTTCGCACACTTATGGCTGGTGTGACCGTCAATGCTGGACGTCATACGATGGTGTGGGATGGACGCGACGACAACGGCAATACAGCGCCGTCCGGCGTGTACATGTATCGCATCAGCGCCAATGATTTCCATGCATCGAAGAAGATGACACTGGTGAAGTAAGTTGTCCTAGCAGCACAGTATGATATATCAGGAGAGGCAGTCCCGGATGCCCGGTACTGCCTTTTCTGTTTGTGAAGGACCGGGTCAAGGTCCTTCCGAAGGTTCTCAGGTCTCTACCGGGACCCTCGGAAGGACATGCCGAACCATATGAAAGCATCCTTCCGAAATATCCTTGTTTTCC
>Ga0265598_1000112_pt1 | contig 10817 bp, 13 predicted proteins | sample saktaT_2_FD_197231 | JGI IMG/M metagenome (GOLD analysis project Ga0265598, IMG submission 197231) | Metatranscriptome of saline water microbial communities from Sakinaw Lake, British Columbia, Canada - sak_2011_5_24_40m (Metagenome... | ecosystem: Environmental > Aquatic > Non-marine Saline and...
CTTGATGTAGTACATCAATGTGAGATGTAAATGTTTAATAAAATAGAAAATTTGCATTTAGGAGGAATCAGATGAAGTATTTGGCTACATTTATTGTTTTATTCGTGATTTATCTTTTATTAGCCGGATTTACTCTCTACGAAATGGCACTAGGAGCAATTGTTAGTGCTGTTTTAACTTTAATTTTAGTTAAGTTTGTCAATTTCACAATTGATATACTACTACCAATTAAATTATTCAAGTTTGTTGTTATTTACCTTCCAGTTTTCATATGGAAGTTAATTTTAGCAAATTTTGATATTGCACGTAGAGTTTTAAGTCCAAGAATTCCGTTAAACCCTGGTATCGTTAAAATTCCAACAGCACTTAAAGGTGATTTTGGAAAACTGACACTTGCCAATTCGATCACTTTGACACCTGGAACATTATCAATTGACATTGAGGATGACTATTTATTTGTTCATACCGTTGATGTCAAGGGTCATAATGAAGTGGAAAATCAAAAATTGATAAGTGGACCCTTTGAAAAAATTCTTGGAGGTATCTTCAAATGATAATCAATGTGATTGTTTTTTCATTGTTAGGTGTTGGGCTATTATTCACATTGATTCGCTTTGTGAAAGGTCCTAGTTTGAGTGATAAAGTTGTTTCTTTAGACACATTTAATATGATTGTTATTGGTGTGATTGCACTATTAGCACTACTGTTTGAAAACAACTTGTATCTAGATATTGTAATCATCTATGCAATTCTATCATTTTTAGAAACTGTTGTTTTTGCTAGATATGTGGAGGGTAAAAAAGATGGAAATCATTAGTTATATTTTCTTAATCATCGGTGGAGTCTTCTTTTTTCTTGGTGGATTAGGAATTTTGAGAATGCCAGATACATTCAACAGAATTCAAGCTGGAACAAAAGCGACAACATTAGGAGCATTTTCACTATTGATTGGTATTGCTTTTGCTCACCCCTCTTGGACTTTTAAAATTGTTGTAATCATTGTATTCATTGCAATATCAAATCCTATTGGTTCTAGTGTAATTGCTAGAGCAACTTATAAAGCAAAAAACATCCCTACGAATCTAGTTCAGGATGATATGGCAAATCGAGGTGAAGAAAATGACAACAATTGATTCCATTATGCTTGTCCTTTCTGTATTACTATTAATCATCGCTTTTTTGGCTGTAAGTGAAAAGAAACTCATCAAAAGTGTTATTTTCCTTTCTGCACTTAGCATGCTAAGTGTTGTTGCATTTGTCGTGTTAAAAGCACCTGATGTTGCTTTAACAGAAGCCGTTATTGGTTCTGGTCTAGTAACTGCTTTGTTTGTCTTTACCCTACTTTCAATTAAGAAGGAGGAAGCCAAATGAAAAAAATTCTAGGTTTCATCCTCACGATTGGATTAGGATTACTCATCATCTTCGCTTTAGATAGCAATAGTTCATTTGATGACTTTGGATTTGCGAACTTATCAAATCGTGTTTCTTCGCATTACATTACAAAAGGATCTAACGTTGATATCATCTTTGGTGAAACTGTTAATCCCGAAAGTGGTCCCGCTAATATCGTCACATCTATTGTTGTTGATTATCGTAGTTTTGATACGCTTGGCGAAGTCACTGTACTATTCATCAGTGCATTGGGTGTTTCATTACTTCTTGGCTCAGCTGTAACTCAGAAAAGAATGAGTCTTGATTTCAAACCTAATTTCATGTTACGTGTTGGCTCGCGTGCCTTATTTGGCATCATTATTATGACTGGTGTTTATGTAACATTACATGGTCACTTAACTCCTGGTGGTGGTTTTCCTGGTGGAACAATGATCGCAAGTGCGATGTTATTGCTTTACTTGGCAGATGATCAGTTTAGAGCTAAAATCAAAGGATTCAAGATTTTAGAAGGCGTTGCAGGAAGCCTGTTTGTCATCATTGGTTTATTAGGATTAGTTGTCGGAACCTATTTCTTGCAGAATTTCTTACCTAACGGTACAGTTGGTGACTTATTCAGCTCCGGTATCATTCCGATTGTTTATATTTTGATTGGTCTTAAGGTTGGTAGTGAAATTTCAGGAGTCATTGATAACTTTTTAACAGAGGAGGAAGCACAATGATACAATATGCCGCAATTCTCTTAATGATGATTGGACTTTACGGATTACTAACAAATCGTAACGTTATTAAAATCATTGTTTCATTAAATGTTTTAGAAATCGGATTAAATATTTTTATTATCAGTATCGGCTTTGTTTATGATGGGATTGCTCCTATCCTGACAAGCACAAACAATTCAAGCGCTTTGATTTTCGTTGATCCTCTACCTCAAGCCTTAGTTCTTACAGCTATCGTTATTGGTGTTGGAACAACTGCTTTAGGTCTGGCAATTGTCAAAAGTATCTATTCAAAATACAAAACACTAGAAATAGATGAAGTGGAGGAACAATAATGAGCGCAATCCTATTAATCGCAATTCCTTTACTTGCAGCATTCCTTTCAATACTTTCTAAAAAAGTTGCTCCTATTCTACTTTTACTCGTTGGAGCAGCAAATATTATTTTATTGATGTTTATGCCATCTGAAGTCATTAATATTGGTGGTTTCGCATTACCTTTTGGCATTAACTTATTTCTAGACTCATATGCAAGAATTGCATTGTATTTAGTCAATGGCTTATTCTTTATTGTTACATTACTTAATGTTGTTGAATATAAAAAATTAAGTTCCATTCTACTTGTTGCTCTAGCAGCACTTAATGGATTATTATTAACTGGTGATTTATTCAACTTGTTTGTTTTCTTAGAAATCGCTGGAATCGCTGCATATTTAATAACGACGACCAATAAAAAACCTCTTTCAACTTTTAACTACTTGGTCATTGGTACAGTTGGTAGCAGTTTGTATTTGTTTGGTTTAATAATTTTATATGGTATGTTTGGAACATTGAATATGATGGATATGATTCATGAGATTCAAACTGCTGGTGTTGCATATGGTAGTTTAATACTTCCATTCTTCCTTATGTTCATTGGTCTTGGCATTGAAGCAAAATTGTTACCTTTCAATGCATGGGTCAAAGGCATTTTAAAACACTCTAACACGCTAAGTGGTCCGATGATTGCCAGTGTTTATGCAGCTGCAATCTCCTTAATGTTTGGAAGACTCATTCATAATTTATTCGCATTTGAAGGAAAACTTCTAACAGTCGTATTAATCTTACTTGTTGCTGGTGTTATCTTAGGTGAAGCAATGGCCTTTCAAAGTAAGAAAGCAAGAGAAATTCTATTATTTTCAAGTATTTCACAAGCTTGTATTACTGTTTTATTATTCGTAAACGGTATTATCGTTTGGGCAGTGTATTTGGTTATTGCTAACGCATTAAGCAAACTTGTCCTCTATTTAGTTATCAATAGAGCAACGAAAGAAACAAAAAGTGATGACGTTGATGACCTACAAGGTTTGTTTGCCAACAATATTCTGATTGGCATTGCCTTTACAGTTGCAGCCTTATCTGTCATGGGTTTGCCACTATTTGTGGGCTTTGTTGTCAAATTAAATTATTTGACACAACTCGCAGTTGCAGGTCAACTAGCAATTGTTGGGTTAATTTTAGTAGCAAGTCTTGTTGAAGGCATTTATTTTGTTAAATTGCTCATCAAATTATGGTACAGCAAAGATAAAGAACTTAATATCAAATTTGATTTACCCTATAAAGCCGTATTTGCTGTGATTACATTTTTGATTTTGTTATTTGGCATATACGCTTCACCACTTGACTCATTAGATAATGACATAGATTCTATTCAAGATCAGATTGGGGTGATTTATCATGGCTAGTATTGAAATTCTAATCTTAATTCTAGTAGCCTCAAGTATTGTTTCTTACTTCTTAACCAAATTCAACTCGTTTGCTGGGTCTGTCTTGACAATATTCTCTACAATGTTTGTCTTCGTCTCGCTCGCTTACTATGGTTTTAATGATGCTTTGGTGACAACGGTCAATCTCTTACCTGGTTTTACCTTTGAATTTACTTATTTGGGTGCTTATTTTGCGATTATCGTTGCTTTTGTTTATTCAATGGTTTCGTTCTTCCACCCTTACTTTGTCGATCATTACAAATATAAGAATGCTTACAATATGCTCTTCTTATTAAGTTTAGCAGGTGTGTTAGGTGCATTCTTTACTGACAGTTTCTTACAATTGTTCTTCTTCTTTGAATTAATTGTTTGGACAACGATGTTCTTAATCCCACTTGGTAAGAGCAAATCAGCAGCTGTTTCTTATTTTGGATTTTCAGCAGCTGGTAGTTTTGCGATGTTATTTGGTATCTTAGTAATGTTTAGAGAAGTCGGTTCATTTGATATTACTGCTGGTTTAGCTAGTTTATCAGGAACCAATGCAGTCTTGGTATTCGTATCGTTCTTGATTGCAGGTTTTGCTAAACTCGGTGTATTTCCACTTCACATCTGGTTACCAATTGCTCATGGTAATGCACCGCATCCTTTCTCACCTGTTTTATCAGGTGCTTTAGTTAAGCTGGGTGCATTTGTTGCAGTCTTGGCATTGATTAGAATATCACCTGCTTCTACTGTTATTACAGCAATCAGTCTTCCATATGCACATTACATCATCGCTTTGTTAGGTGCTGTATCCATTGTTTTTGGAACACTCATGGCAATTCGTGAAGATGATGCAAAGAAACTTCTTGCTTATTCTTCCATGAGTCATGGCGGATATATCATTGTTGCCTTTAGTTTATTAGATTCAGTAGCATTCGCTGGTGGATTCTATCATATCCTAGCACATGCTCTAGCAAGTGCGGGTGCCTTCATGGCTATCGCTGCTGTTGCTCGTCAAACAGGAACAACCAAGATGAGCGAAATGGGCGGTATCATTCACAAGATGCCAATCACATATATCGTATACTTAGTTGCTATCATCTCGATGGCAGGTATTCCTCCTATGGGTGGATTTATAAGTAAATGGTTAATCTTCCAAGCAGTTATTGATAAAGGATTGATTTTCATTGCTATTGCAGTTTTCTTTGGAAGTATAGGATCATTCTTATACGTGTTTAGACCACTTGCTGCATTATTCCTTGGTCAAGAATTTCCACAGTTTAAAAAGATTAAAGAAGCTCCAATCCTTATGTTGATTCCAATGATTATCATTACACTGCTCAATATTTATACAGGCGTCTTACCAAATGGTATTCTAGGTTTCATTAATAAAATCATTATTGAACTTGGTTTTGCACCTTTAATCATCAATTCTCCTGCATTAACGATATCTGGCAATAATGGCTTACTCTTTCCAGCATTGATTGCAGGTGTCTTTGGATTTGGTGTTGTTGTAGCATTTGTTATCTTCATCTTGTTAAAAAAATCCCGTCAGGTTGGTTTGATGGATACTTATACTGCTGCAAACTTCATACACACTGAAGAATTACTACATTACAGCGTTGATTTCTATGCACCACTTGAAAGACTTTATGAAAAATACACAACTAAGATGACTGACTTCTATGATGGCCTTGCAAATAAAGTAAAGGAATTAGGAAAACTTGCCAAATATCTGTTTATGTCCAAGTATGTTGAGGTGGCAATCTTCTGGATTGTTGCAATCTTAGCCTTCCTATTGTGGGGTGAACTATAATGCTACTTAATATATTAATCGGATTGGGAGTCGCATTCTTTGGCTTTGTCCTTCAGACAAGTATTGGTGGTATCAATAGAAAAATCGTTGGTCGCCTACAAAAACGTTATGGTCCAAAATGGTATCAAGAATTTCTTGATATCTTCAAGCTCTTGAGTAAGAGAGCAACAAGTCATGGTTGGATCTTTGATTTTGGCGTCATTATGGCTTTAGGTGGCATCATTGCAACAGCAATGTTCATGCCTATTACAAATAACATCGTAGCATTTGCTGGTTATGATAATTTCTTCATCTTTGTCTATTTAATTGCTGTTGGTATGTTAGGTATGGCAATGAGTGCAAGTGGCAGTGGTAACCCATTCGCAAGTATTGGTGTTATGCGCGCACTTACGACCATGTTAGCTTACGAAGTACCTTTTATGATTATTGTCTTAACGATTATTAAGCTAACAGGATTTAGCAGTTTGACAGAAATTGGATTATTCCAACAAGCTTCTGGTAACAATTGGTTTTTGATTGCATTACCTTTAGGTGGTATTGTCGGTATTCTTAGTTTAATGGGAATGCTTGGCAAAAAACCATTTGAAACCTATATCGCTCCTGCAGAAATCGCATCTGGCCCTATGGTTGAATACGGTGGAAAACAATTAGGTATGCTCTTTATTATGCATGAGATTACCGTCTTTATTGAAGTTAGTCTATTTGTTCACTTATTCTTAGGTGGCGCAGAAAATATCTTCATCTTCTTGATCAAATACTTCTTAACCTATACTACATTAAATTTAATATCTAATGTGAATGGTCGTTTGAAAATTGATCAAGTTGTTAAATTTTATTACAAGTGGCCGCTTCTTATGGCTGTTACACAAGCGATAATCGCAATCTATTTTGGATGGGTGATCTAAATGAAAAGTACAAAATTTACAGAACCAAGAAAACTAAGTAAAGAAGAAGTCGATCGCAAGTGGTGGGAAATTGGTGATTTCTTTAGAAGAAACTCTTTGTGGATGCTGATGTATTGTACAGGGTGCTGTGCCATTGAATTACCACCCGCTATGACTGCTGCTTATGATATGGAACGTTTGGGCATGGGTCCAATGGCTACACCTAGACAAGCTGATATTCTACTTATCTCTGGTTATTTGTCCGTTAAATCTTTAAGAAGAGTTATTTACACTTATGAACAGATGAGTGAACCTAAATATGTTGTAGGGTTAGGTAGTTGTCCAATCAACGGTGGTATTTATCATGATTCACATGCCGTGATCAATCAATTAGATCAATACATTCCTGTTGACACATATGTTGCTGGCTGCATGCCAAATACTGAATCTGTCATGAATGGTTTTGTTGACTTAATGGAACAAATCAGAAATAAGACAGCCAAAGGCTGGATTAAGTATCAAGAAAACAATGAATGGTATAAAAAGAATCAAAAAGCTGCACTCGGGGAGGTAATTATCCATGATGAATTCCATGAGTAATGTAGAATTTTTAAAAGAATTAATGAACCGTAACTTCAAAGTTATAGAAACTGATGTCATTGATAAATACCAAGTCAGCTTTGTTTTAAAACAGGCAGATATTCTTCAAGCATTAGTCACTTTGAGAAATGCTGGTTGGATTCAAATGTCATATTTAAGTGCTATCGACTGGCCAGATGAATCTAAAATTGAAATGATTTATATTTTCATGAATTGGGAACGTCCAGTTCATGTTCAAATCAGATCAAAAATAGATCGTAAAGATCCTGTTATGCCATCTATTATCAATATTTATCCTGGTGCTAAATATTACGAAAGAGAATGTCATGAATTTTTTGGTGTGAAATTTCCTGGAAATCCTGACTATGAAAAACAATTAATTCTTGAAATGTGGGATGACATTCCACCATTGAGAAAAGACTTTGATCCACAAGCTTATAGTGACCGTAAATTTACAAAAAGAGAATACAAAGAAGATTATTTAGTTTTAAGCGATCAAAACAGCAAGAAAGAAAAACGTGAAGTTCGCAAAGAACGTGCAGAATCCTTAAAAGGAGGTCAAAAAGTATGAAACAGATGAAACTATTCTTAGGACCTCAGCATCCAGGGATGCATGGGAATGCTTCTGTCCATCTTTATGTAGATGGCGATATCATTAAAAAATCATTTTTACTACCTGGAATGTTACACCGTGGTTTTGAAAAAGGTATGGAAAGACATTCATGGATTAATAATATTTCTTTGATCCCTCGCGTTTGTGTTGTTGAGCCAGATATCAATGAAATGGCATTTGTTATGGGTGTTGAAAAACTTTTAGGTTTAGAAGTGCCTGAACGTGCACATTGGATTCGCATGATTATTCTAGAACTTGCTCGCTTAAGCATTCATTTGATGGCTTATGGCGGACTTGGTGGACCAACTGGTAACTATACATTGATGTATCATGCTCATGCAGACAGAAACTCAATCTTAGATATATTTGAACAAATCACTGGACATCGTGTTTATCATCAATATATCGTCGCTGGTGGTGTAAGAAAAGATTTACCTAAGGGTATTGAAAAAGATATTCATGCCTTTCTTGATAGCCTAGAAGCTAGATATGAAGAATATAGAGACTTAGGTATTGAAAATCCTTCGATTGTTGCACGTATTACGGATACAATCATGTTACCTGAAGCAGTTGTTTGGGAATTAGGTGTAACTGGAATTGGTATGCGTTCAGCTGTTGGAAAAGCATATGACATCAGAAAAGTCATGCCTTATGCAAGATATGATCAAGTTGAATTTGAAGTGCCTACTTCTACTTATAGCGATGCAAGATCACGTATTGATATCAAATTGAAGGAACTTGTTCAATCGATTGGCATCATTAGACAATGTTTAGCAAAGATGCCTGAAGGTCCAGTTCGTGTACCAATGGGTAGAGGACAGTCCATGAGATGGACAGTTCCAAAAGGATATGTTTACAGTCCTGTAGAATCCTCACGAGGCGAATTTGGATATTACATCGTTTCCAATGGTGGAACTAATCCATGGCGTGTTGGTGTTCGTGGAGCGAGTTACCCTCAAGGTTTACTCGGGGTTGAAAAATATTTACCAGGTACAAGATTAGATGATGCAGCATTATGGATTGATACAATGGGTGTTTGTTCCCCAGAAATTGACCGATAGGAGGATATGATGAAGAAAAAATATCATACAGTAAGTATTTTAAATCCAATGAGACACTTCAAGTATCTCTTTAAGAAACCTGTCAGTCATATGATGAATGACATTTTCACCAAAAAGAATTCAAATTATTTAAATAATAATTCAATTATCAAACTAAAAAGCAGATTAAATGCTTCACCAAGAACAGCCCCTGATAACTTAAGAGGTTTTCATACCAACGATTGGGAACTTTGTATTGGTTGTGGCACCTGCGCTGATATTTGCCCTACTGAAGCTATTATTATGACTGAAAGAACAGATATCAAGGATGAAGCTGGTAAGCTTCAGGAACGACCTATCATTGATTATGGTCGATGCTGTTTCTGTGCCCTTTGTGTCGATACTTGTACAACGGGTTCATTAGAAATGAGCAAAGAATACATCTATGCTAGTACAGATCCTCAAGATTTCTTGTTGATGCCAGAAAAAACATGGCAAGGTGAAGTTGTTGAGCATGGTTATTTAAAGGATGAAGTCAGTGATCTACTTGACTTAAACCGGATAGCTATGGAACATATTCATCCAGAAGAAAGAAAACAAAGTTTTATTGAAGTTGTCCGTGGTTATTCAAAGGAAGCTGCCAAATTAGAAGCGGCACGTTGTGTTGAATGCGGTGTATGTACTTCTAGTTGTCCAGTTCAAATGCATATTCCTCAATATATCAGATCCATTTGGGAAGACGATATCGAAGGTGGACTTAGACAAATTTATGAAACAAACCCACTACCTGGTGTATGTGGACGTATCTGTACACACAATTGTGAAACATCTTGTGCAATCGCAGTGCGTGGTGAAGCAATTGCTATTCGTTGGTTGAAACGTTATATCATCGATAGTGCACCTACTGATCTATATGAAAAAATCATATTAGAACCAGTTTCAGAAGTCATTGATGCCAAAGTTGCTGTTGTTGGTTCTGGTCCATCTGGACTCGGTGCTGCATATTATCTTAGAACGTTGGGTTATCATGTTGATCTTTATGAAGAAAAACCACTTGCTGGTGGTATCATGAGATATGGTATACCCGCTTATCGCTTACCTGATTATGCAATTGATAAAGATATCGATTTTATTAAGAAGATCGGTGTCAATATCTTGACAAACAAACGTGTTGGTAAAAATATCTCATTAGAAGATCTTGAAAAGAAATATGATGCTGTTTTCCTAGGTACTGGATTCTTTAAGGCACGCGGACTAAATATTCCTGGATCTGATCACAAAGATGTCATGGCAGCTATGGATTTCTTACCACAGGTTAGAGATTATGAACGTGGTGTTTTAAAACTTGAAGATATCAATATCAAAGAACATATCTTAGTTATCGGTGGTGGAGACGTTGCCTTTGACGTTGCAAGATCAGCAACAAGATTGCAAATCTTAAAATATGGAAAAGCCAGTGTTAAATTGACTTCTCTTGAAAATTGGGATGAACTTCCTGCAAGTGATGACGAAGTTATGGAAGGTGTTGATGAAGGTATTCAATTCTTCTGTGGAAATGGACCTCAGGAAGTTATCATTGAAAACAATCAAATCAAAGGTGTTCGCATGTTCAAGTGCTTATGCTTAACTGATGCAGAAGGCAGATTCAATCCTCAATTCGATAAAGAATGTGTGATTGATATTCCTGCTGAACAAGTCTTCTTGTCAATTGGTCAAATGCCTGATTATGAATATATTCCTGAAGATTTGAAATCAAGAATGACTTTTGCAAGAGGCAAGATACAATCTGACTTATATGGACAAGTTAAAGGCTTAGATTGGCTATTTGTTGGTGGAGACATCATGCGTGGCCCTGATTTAATATCAGGTGTAGCTGATGGACATCGTGCTGCTCAAGGTATCGATGATTTCTTGTACAAGAAAGCAAAGAAAAAAGAAGTAAATGCTTATATGGATGAGCTTAGAAATGCAGTTAAATTGAATACACCACAACTCACACATAAACAAAAAGGAAATTAATAATTAAAAAA